>Ga0209415_10011732_pt1 | contig 14712 bp, 10 predicted proteins | sample PeaSoiSIISIP2007_FD_187696 | JGI IMG/M metagenome (GOLD analysis project Ga0209415, IMG submission 187696) | Peat soil microbial communities from Weissenstadt, Germany - SII-SIP-2007 (SPAdes) (version 2) | ecosystem: Environmental > Terrestrial > Soil > Wetlands > Peat | place: Germany...
ACCCGGATCGGCAACCAGAAGTCGCCGTAGACGGCGGCCGACCACGAGAGGAAGGTGACGATGCCCGCCACGGGCGCGATGACCGCGGCCCCGATGGCCAGCCGCTCGGTCGCCCCGGCCGGCCGCCAGCGCCGCCAGCCCTCGATCGCGACCGGGACCACCAGCAGCACCCCGAGCGGCCGGGTGAGGGCGGCGGCGTAGCCGAGGAGCGCCGCCAGCCACCAGGCGCCCTGACGGGCGGTGGCCGTGCGGATGCACAGGAAGGTGCCCACCGTGAAGACGAGCAGCATGCCCTCGGCGTACCCGAGGACGAGCGTGAAGGCCGGAGGCGCGAGCGAGAGGAGCCACGCGCTCCGCCGGGCGAGGGCGGCGTCGCCCGTCTCGCGCCGGACGAGCACCACCAAGAGCGCCGTGCCGATGAGCGCGCCGAGGTTGGCCAGCAGGACGACCGAGGTGCCGTCCCCGCCCGGCAGCCACGAGAGGAGTCTCGCCGCCAGCGGGAACAACGGGAAGAAGCGGAGCGCCTGGTGGCCGAAGGGGTGGTAGCCGAACCGGGCGATCGACTCGTAGAAGCCGGCGTCCCAGGCGAGCAGACCCTGGTGGACCCGGAAGACGACGGCCGGGGCGGGGTGGGAGTGGGAGACGTAGAGGTGGGCCACGCCGAGCGCGGCGAGCACGACCGCCCGGGCCAGCGCGAACGGGACGGCGACGAGGGAGACGGCCGCCCAGCTCCGGCCGAGGAGGGAGCGACCCGCCTCCGTCTCCGGTGCCGGCGCGCTCACGACCCGGTGGGTGTCCCCGTGGCCGGCGGCGTCGACTTCCCGTACTCGATCAGGTCCATCGGCTCGTAGTAGGTCTGCGGCCTCTGGATGATCCAGTTCTTGGCACCGTAGGGAAGCGCACCGAGCAGCTGGGTGGCGATCGTCTCGCAGCGGGTCCCGTAGCCCTGGTAGCCCGAGGCGTAGACCAGCCAGATGGTGTGGCCCCCCGCCCGGTCGATGAGCGAATGGACGAACGAGCTCGGCGTCACGGCGTGGACGGCCGCCTTGTAGTCGATCCAGTCGACCAGGTCGGGCCCGGTCGAGCGCGGGTAGGTGATCTGGTCGTAGCCGCGCGACGAGGTGAGCCGGTAGACGGCGGGGCCGAGCTGGTCCGGGCAGTACGCGACGAGGTCGCCCGGCGCCGCGTGGGCGGCCAGGACCGCGGCCACCGGTCCGGCCTGGGTGCGCTTCGTCGTCACGTTCTGGGCCGCCACCGCCAGGCCGGCCGCCGCCGCGACCAGGAGGATCACCGCCCGGACCCTCGGCTCCCGCAGGGTCATCAGCCCCATCGCCACCAGGACCAGGAAGGGGACGAAGATCACCGACGCGTACCGGTTCGAGTAGCCGCTCTTCGTGAGGAGCCCGCCGGCCACCGCCGTCACCAGGGTCGCGAACACGACGAAGGCCAACGCCCGGGTCCGGGGCCGTGTGTGCAGGTCGAGGTCGATGTGCCAGCGGTCCCGGGCCACCCCGAACACGGCCAGGAAGACGAGGACGAAGTAGAGGATGGCCAGCAGCCGGCCCTGGTTGGAACCCACCGCCGACAGGGTCGCCTGGTTGTCGGTGAAACCCGTGATGGCGCTGACGATGGCCCCGAAGTTGCCGGCGCCGGCCCACGGCGTGCCGGTGTGGCGCGACTGGAAGAAGAAGGTGGGGAGCCAGGGTGCGAAGAGGATGCAGCCGACCACAAGCGCCCCGAAGCACCACCGCGCGTTGGCCCGCCGCACCGGGTCCGGCTGGTTTTTCCGGCCCTGCCACAACAGCCACACGGCGAGCACCCCGACCAAGTACACCGCCCAGTACTGGCTGTAGAGGAGCGCCGCGGTCACCAGCGCGACGCCGAGCAGGTTGGCCGGGGTCCGCCGGTTGAGCGCCCGGGTGAGCGCGACGAACCCGAGCACCGTGAGCAGCATGACGAGCGCGTACATCCGCGCCTCGGTGCCGTAGTAGATCGCGAACGGCGCGCTGGCGAGCAGCACGACGACCGCCCACGCGTGTTGGCGACCGTAGGTCCGGGCCGCCCACCAGCCGGCCGGCAGGGTGAGCAGCGAGAGCACCCCGGAGAGCGACCGCACTCCCTCGTCGGAGGTCCCGAACACCTTCATCCAGAAGTGGAGGAGGACGTAGTACAGGGGCGGCGCCCCGTCCTCACGCAGCAGATGGTGGAGCTGACTGAGCGGGCGCCGGGCGATGTCGACGGTCAGCGCCTCGTCGAGCCAGAGTGGCGAGCGGGTCCAGAACCGGAGCACGGTGCCGACGACCATGATCGCGACGAGCACGATCGCGGCGGCGGGGCGCCAACGACCGGTGAGCGTCGTCTCCTCGAGGGAGGTGTCTTCGGCAGCCCCGCCGGCGTCCGAGGAGAGGGCCGGACGGGCCGGGTCGGCAAGGGTGGCCGCGTCCACGGGCGGAATGGTAGGCGGCGGCTGCCGGCCCGACCCGACTGTCGGCCTACTCTGCGCTGTCGGCGTGGGCCTCTGCGGGGCTGTCGGTGTGGGCCTCTGCGGGGCTGTCGGTGTGGGCTTCTGCGGGGCTGTCGGTGTGGGCCGCCTCGGTCGCGGGGTCGGCCGTGTTGTGCTCGGCCGCGTAGTCGGCCCAGGCCGCCTGCGCCTCGGTCTCGGGGGTGAATTCGCCCTCCGAGTAGTCGTAGTTGCCGATGTAGTTGCCCTCGGCGTCGTACGCGTGCGCCCCGAAGGCCTCGCGGTACTCCTCGGACACCTCGCCACCCTCGGCCGCCTGTTTGATCGACAGGCTGATCCGGCGACGCTGGAGGTCGATCTCGATGATCTTCACCCAGAGCTCTTCGCCCGGGTTGACGACCTGCTCGGGGAGGTCGACGTGGTGGGCGGCCATCTCCGAGATGTGGACGAGGCCCTCGATGCCGTCGCCGACCTGCACGAACGCACCGAAGGGGACAAGCTTGGTGATCCGCCCGTAGACCAGCTGGCCCACCTCGTGACTGTCGGCGAACTCCTGCCAGGGGTCGGTCTGGGTGGCCTTGAGCGACAGGCTGATCCGCTCCTTGTCGAGGTCCACGTCGAGCACCTCGACCTCGATCTCGTCGCCCACCTGGACCACCGAGGAGGGGTGGTCGACGTGCTTCCAGCTCAGCTCCGAGACGTGCACGAGGCCGTCCATCCCGCCGAGGTCGACGAACGCACCGAAGTTCACGACCGAGGAAACCGTGCCCTTGCGGCGCTCGCCGGGCTTCAGGTTGGTGAGGAAGTCGCCGCGCTGTTCCTTCTGGGCCTCCTCCAGCCACGCCCGACGCGACAGCACCACGTTGTTCCGGTTCCGGTCCAGCTCGATGATCTTCGCCTCGATCACCCGGCCGACGTACGGCTGCAGCTCGCGCACCCGGCGCAGCTCGACGAGGGAGGCCGGGAGGAACCCGCGCAGGCCGATGTCGACGATGAGCCCGCCCTTCACCACCTCGATGACCGGGCCCTTCACGACCTCGTCGGCGTCCTTCAGGTGCTCGATCGTCGCCCAGGCCCGCTCGTACTGCGCCCGCTTCTTCGACAGGACGAGCCGGCCCTCCTTGTCCTCCTTCTGGAGCACAAGGGCCTCGACGTGGTCACCGAGCGAGACGATCTCCTCGGGGTGGACGTCGTTGCGGATGGAGAGCTCTCGGGCCGGGATCACGCCCTCGGACTTGAAGCCGATGTCGAGAAGCACCTCGTCCCGGTCGATCTTGACGACGTTGCCCTCGACGAGGTCCCCGTCGTCGAACTCGATGATCGTCCCGGCCATCGCCTCCTCCAAGGAGGCGTCCCCCATGTCGTCCTCGGTGATCGTGCGTGGGAGGTAGTGGCCTTCGTCATCGAAGGTGCCCATGGCCTCCTCGGACCACGGGGCGATTGGCTCGGCGGACATGACGGGGAATGGACTCGCTTTCAGTGGAGACAGCCGCCCGGGGCGGCGAGAGGAACAACGCGCCGGCACGACCGCTCCGGCCAGGCCAAAGACCCTACCACCGGCTACCCGCCCTTCGCCTCGGCCCACGACGACCCCCAGGCCATCGAGACCTCGAGGGGCACCGAGAGATCGGCCGCCGAGGTGAGGGCCTGCTCGACGAGCGGTCCCACCGCGTCCCTCTCCCCCACCTCGACCTCCACGATCACCTCGTCGTGGACCTGGAGCACGAGTCGGCTGTGGAGCTTGGCATTGGAGAGCGCGTGGTCGACGCGCACGAGCGCCGTCTTGAACAGGTCGGCGGCCAGCCCCTGGATGCCCGCGTTCATCGCCTGACGCTCCGCCGCCTGGCGGACCCGGAAGTTGCGGTCGGCCAGCTCGGGCAGCGGCCGGATCCGCCCGAACGCGGTGCGGGTGTAGCCGCGGTGCCGGGCCTCGGCGACCGTGTCGTCCATGTAGGCGCGCACCGCCGGGAAGGCCGAGAAGTACCGGCCCATGATCTCGGCGGCCTCCTCGACCCCGGTCGAGAGCCGGCGGGCCAGGCCGTAGGCCTCCATCCCGTAGGCGAGCCCGTAGGACACCATCTTCGAGTACTCACGCTGGGTCCGGGTCACCTCCTCGACCGGGACGCCGAACACGCCCGAGGCGACCACCCGGTGGATGTCGGTCCCCGACGAGAAGGCTTCGAGCAACCCGGGGTCGGCGGCCAGATGTGCGAGCACCCGAAGCTCGATCTGGTCGTAGTCGGCCACCAGGAACACGTAACCCTCCGCCGGGACGAAGACCCGTCGGAACCGCTTGCCCGAGTCCGAGCGCACCGGGATGTTGTGGAGGTTGGGTCGCTCCGAGGAGAGTCGGCCGGTGCGGGCCACCGTCTGGCGGAACGACGCGTGGATGCGGCCGTCGTCCTTCACCTCGTTGAGCAGCGCCTCGCCGTAGGTGGAGCGGAGCTTCTCCACCTCCCGATAGCGCAAGAGCGACTCCACGATCGGGTGCTGGTCGCGGAGGCCCTCGAGGGTGGCCGCATCGGTCGAGTACCCCGTCTTCGTCCGGCGCCCGGGCTTGAGGCCGATCTCGTCGTAGAGGACCGTGCGCAGCTGCGGCGTCGAGTTGACGTTGAAGGGGTGGCCGGCCAGCTCGTGGATCTCGGTCTCGAGGGTGGCGCAGTCGGCCACCAGCTCCTTCGACACCCGGCGCAGCTCGTCGGTGTCGACGCGGATGCCGGCCACCTCCATGCGGGCGAGCACCCCGATGAGCGGGCTCTCCACCTCGTCGTTGAGCGCCCGCATCCCGGACGCGTCGAGGGCCCGGCGCAGCGGATCGACCAGCTGGACGACGACGCTGCCTTCCTCGGTCGCGCCGTGGACCGCGTCGGCCGCCGGGTCCCCGTCGAGGGCCAGCTTGCCCTGCGGTTGGGCGTCGGTCGGGCCGAGCACCGCCCCACGGAGGAACAGCGGGGCCACCCGGTCGAGCGGGTACTCCCCCCAGGAGGGGTCGAGCAGGTAGGCGGCAACCGCGGTGTCGAGCACCGGCTCGATGCCGGTGATCTCGAGGGCGTCGAGCGACCGGAGCAACTCCTTCACCCCGTGGCCGACGACGCTCCGCCCGGCCAGCTCCCCGAGGGCCGCCCGCACGACCGGGCTCGAGAGCAGCTCGTGGTCCAGCCACAGGGCCCGGGGCGACGGGGCACCGATCACCACCGCGATCCCGACCAGCGGCGACCGTCCGGCCATCCCCTCGCTCACCCCGGCCAGCGCGATGGGCCCGTCCCCGGCGGCGGCCAGCAGCTCGCGCAGCAGCCGGGCGGCGTCCTCGGCGCCAGCCGGCGTCTCGGCTTCCGGCGCGGGCGCGGCGTCGACCGGTTGAAGGTCGACCCCCACCTCGGTGTGGACCGCGCCTGCTCGGGCCGGCTCGGTCGCGGCGGGCTCGGAGGCCGCCACCGGGGCGCCCGAGCCGGGCGCGGGCGGTCCGAGCGTGCCGTCCTGGAGCAGCGGCACGACCCGGTCCCAGGTCGATTTCAGTTCGAACTCCTCGAAACGGGCCCGGGCGGCGTCGAGTTCCCAACCCCCGAGCGCGAGCGTGTCGACGGACACCTCGAGCGGCACGTTCCGGACCAAGGGGATCAGCCGGAGGTTGGCCCGCACCTGCTCCTCGGCCGCAGTGACGTTGGCCCGGAGCTTCGGGGTCAGCTTGTCCAGGTTGGCGTAGATGCCGTCGATGTCGCCGTAGGTGTTGAGCAGCTTGGCCGCGGTCTTCTCCCCGACCCCGGGGACGCCGACAATGTTGTCCGAGGGATCGCCTCGCAGCGCCGCCAGCATCGGGTACTTCTCGGGGCGCACCCCGGTCCGCTCCTCGATCCCGGCCTCGTCGTAGAGCGCGTAGTCGCTGACCCCGCGCCGGTTGTACAGCACCTTCACGTGGGGGTCCTGCACCAGCTGGAAGCAGTCCCGGTCCCCGGTCACGACGATCACGTCGCACTCTCGGTCGCGCGCCTCGGTGGCCAGCGTGGCGAGCACGTCGTCGGCCTCGAACCCGGGCACCTCCACGAGCGGGATGCCGAGCGAGGCGACCGTCGCCCGGATCATGTCGAACTGGGGCAGGAGCTCGTCGGGGGTCTGGTTGCGGCCGGCCTTGTACTCGGCGTGGAGCTCGTCGCGGAAGGTCGGACCGGGCGGGTCGAAGGCCACGGCCATCGCGGATGGCCGGTGCTCCCGGACGAGGTAGATGAGCATCGAGGTGAACCCGTGGACCGCGTTGGTGACGGTGCCGGCCTTGGTCGTGAGCTCCGGCGGCAGTGCGAAGTAGGCCCGGTACGCGAGCGACATCCCGTCGAGGATGATGAGGGGGCCGCTCCGGCGGTCGTTCACCGCTGCTCGGACGCGGTCGTGCTCACGGAGACAGCGAGCCGTCGATGACCTGCCGCGCGATCTCGCGCATGCGGGTCCGGGTCCGCATGGCAGTGCGCTGGATGAAGGAGAACGCGTCCTGCTCGGTCATGCGGGCAGTGGCGATCAGCTTGCCCTTCGCCTCCTCGACCAGCCGGCGGGTGGCGATCTTGTCTTCGGCGGCCGTCCCGTCCGAGCCGAACGTCTCGATCTCGTCGTCGATCGCCCACTCCTCCCGGCAGGTGGCAAGCACGTTGTCGACCGCGCTCAACAGCTCGTCCCGCCGGAAGGGCTTGACGAGGTAGGCCGCCACGCCGGCATCGCGGGCTTCCTCGATGAGCTCGCGCTGGCTGAAGGCGGTGAGCACCATGACCGCGACCTTCGCGTCCCGGGTCATCTCCCGGGCCGCCTGGATCCCGCTCATCCCCGGCATCTTCACGTCGAGGATGGCGAGATCGGGCTTGGTCTCGGCGGCCAGTTTGACCGCGTCGTCGCCGCGCCCGGTCTCCCCGACCACCTCGTAGCCGGCCGAGACGAGGATCTCCTTCAGGTCCAACCGGACGATCGCCTCGTCCTCGGCGATCACGACCCTGACCGGCCCGCGTTTGGTCTTCTCCTGGTCGCTCAACTGGGTGTGACCCCGACGTGCTGCAGGAGCTCATCTCGGTGCGCCTCGAGCTCGGCCACCGTGGAGGCGAGCGCGTCGCGGGCCCGCGCCATCGCGTCGGCGTGCCGCTGAACCTCGCCGTACTCGTGGGTGGCAAGCGGGGTCTCAGCCACGAGCGAGCGCAGACGGGCGTCTTCGGCTGCCTCCGAGACGACCTCGTACTGCTCGTTCAAGACCGCCAGCTCCTGGCGGGCCCGCACGAGCCGTTCGTGGACGTCGCGGATCCGACGCTCGACAAAGAACCGTTGCATGGGCGCCCGATTGTACGTCCTTCCCTTCTCAATCCCTCCCAGTCGCCGGCGCCTCAGCCGGCCCGAGGAAGCCAGCGGGTCTGGCGCGTCTCGGACCGGAGCACCTCGGGGCGGACCTCGGCACCGAGCCCCGGTGCGTCGGACAGGGCGACCATTCCGGCCTCGACGGGGAGATAGGAGAACGGGTTGGCCGACAGGTACCCGTCGGGGTCGCCGAGGTCCCCGGGGAGGACGAACGGGGCGGTCCCCGCCACTGCGGCGTTCACCGCCCGGCCGAGGCCCGACTCGAAGAAGCCGCCGACGAAGCAGGCCACGCCGGCCCGTGCGCAGGCCTCGGCGGCCTCGAGCGTCGCGGCGATCCCCCCCAGCCGCCCCGGCTTGAGACACGCGACCCGGCACGCCTCCGCGGCCAGCGCCTCGTGCACGCGCGCCGTCGACCACAGGGACTCGTCGAGACCGATGGGCGTGTCCATCGCGTCGCCCAGGGCCCGGTGTGCGGCCAGGTCGTGAGGGCCGAAGGGCTGCTCGAGACAGGCGAGGCCGTAGTCGTCGAGGCTGCGGAGCCCGGGTGCCGCTGCCGGTGCGAAGGCGCCGTTGGCGTCGGCCAGCAGCACGGCCTCGGGAAGCGCGGCCCGCAGGGCCCCGAGCGGACGGTGGTCCCAGCCCGGCTCGATCTTCACCCGGAGACGCCGGGCCCCGGCCCCGACGGCCGCTTCCGCCGCCTCGAGGAGCGGGCCGGTCTCGCGCTCGTCGGGGATCCCGACCAGCGCACCGGACTCCACCTCGCGCCGCACCGCTCCCAGGGCGGCCGCGAGCGAAAAACCCTCAGCTCTCAGGACCACGTCGAACACGGCCATCTCGAGCGCCGCGACCACGGCCCGCTCCCCTGCCGATGCGCCCTCGAGCAGGTCCCTCGCCAGGGTGCTGGGAGCGGGGAGCGTCCCGGAGCCACCGCGGGCCAGGAAGCGCCGGAGGACCCGGTCCACCAGGAGCGGCTCGACCTCGTCGAGTGTCGGATCGGGGTCTCGGGCATCGGCGGACGCCGCGCACTCGCCCCAGCCCGATCCTCGGTCCGTCACCACCCGGAGAAAGACGGTCGTCTTGTCCGAGTGCACGAGCCCGGCACTGCGGACCGGCCGGCGGAGCTCAAGCTCCGCGACGACCACTTCGACGCCGTCGACCCGCACGACGCCGGTGGTCAGGCCCCTTCGACCGGACCCGGCTGTGGGTCCTCGGCCATGGCGGCCGCCACCTCCTCGAAGATCCGGGCCGTGTCGGCTTCGATGTGTCGACGCGCCCTGAAGAGGAAGAACGTCCCTATGAACGCGACCGGCATGACGATGGAGAACGCCACCCGGTAGTTCCCGCCGAAGGCGGTCGCCACCCCCGATGTCAGCAACGGAGCGGCCGCCGAACCGAAGATGATCGAGGTCACGTTGAATGCACCGCTCCCGGTGCTGCGCAGTTGGGCGGGCACGGCGTCGGCGAGCCCAGCCCGTAGGGCCGGGAGCGACGAGGCGGCGATGAGGAACCCGACGAGCTCGAGGCCGAAGGCAAAGCCGAAGGGCATCGGGATGAACGAGATGAGGAAGAGAACCGCACAACTCCCGAGGCAGGTCCCGGGGATGACCACGCGTGCCCCGAGCACCCGCTTCACCCACCTGTCCGACACGATCCCGCCGATGAGGGTGCCGGGTATCCCGGCCACCACCACCAGCGCCCCGAAGGCGAGGTTGGCCTTCCCTTGGGTAAGCCCGAATTGGCGTTGGTAGAAGGTCGGCATCCACGTCGACACGGCGGTCACGACGAAGAAGATGTTCGACACCCCGACGAGCGCGTAGCGCATCGTCGGGATCTTGAGGATCGTCTTCAGGTCGTCTCGCAGCCCCCGGAACATGGTGCCCATGAAGGTGCCGATGCCGTCGGGGAACAGCGGCTCGCTCTTCGCGGTCGACGCTTCCATCTCCGAGGTGCCGGTCACGTGGGCGCGGTCTGCGGAGCCCCGGACCGGCTCGGGGAGCCGCCAACACATGTAGGCGATCACGAGCCCGGGGATGATCGAGACACCAAAGGCGAGACGCCACCCGTAGTGGCCGAAATGGGTTCCGAACGCCGAGCCGATCACGAGACCGAGCCCCAGGCCGACGTAGGTAAGGCACTGCTGGATCGAGAAGGCTCTTCCCCGCCGCTCGAACACGTAGTAATCGGCCAGCAAGCTCGCGCTCGACGGGCCGGTGACGGCCTGGCCGAAGCCGAGCGCCCCCCGCAGCACCACCAGGAGGATGAAGGCGCCGGCCGGGACCGCCCCACCGAGTGCGCTGATCACCGACCACACCACGATCGTGAACGTCATGATCCTCGTACGGTTCCCGCGATCGCCGAGGTAGCTGGCGGGCACGGTCGCAACGCCGCTCATAATGATGAAGGCGGAGAAGAGGATGCCGATCTGGAAATCGCCAACCTTGAAGACGTGCTGGATCTGGTTGGATGCGCCCCGGACGATGTACTGATCGATGTTGTCGATCATGCCGATGAAGCCGAGGACCCACATGGGCCAGGTCGATGCGAGCGAGAAGGTTCGGCGCTCGTGCAACAGCACCGGCTCGGCGGACCGCTTGGTCGGAACCAGTCGGCGGGCCATCTCCTACTCCGACGTCCTCGACACGGCTGCCCCCCCGTTCCCCGTTCCGAACCTTTGTCGGTTCCCCGACCAGGGCCCGGCTGGGCAGCCGCAGCCTAGGGTTTCGCCGTGAGGACCACCAGGGAGGGTGCCAGCGTCGAGGCAGTGACCGACGGCCTCGACCAGGACGGCTACGTGATCGTGGAGGGCATGCTCGAACCCTCCGACGTCGCCTCGAAGAAGCGCGACCTTCTCCGGATCCTCGCCGACACCCCCCGGGGCCGGAACGACTTCGAGGGCCATTCCACCCAGCGGGTCTACGCGCTGTTCGCAAAGACCCGGATGTTCGACGCCCAGGCCATCGACCCCTTGCTCCTCGGAGTGCTCGACCGGGTGCTCGGGCACTACCAGCTGAGCGCGCCCGTCGGGATCCAGATATGTCCGGGCGAGAAGGCCCAGGTGCTGCACCGCGACGAGGGCATCTATCCCCTCCCGGAGCCGCATCCGACGGTCGTGCTCAACACCATGTGGCCGCTCGACGACTTCACGACTGCGAACGGTGCGACCCGGCTCGTCCCGGGAAGCCACCGCTGGGAGGGCGACCGTCGCCCTGGTCCCGACGACCAGGTCGAGGTCGCCGAGATGCCGGCCGGGTCCGTCATGTTCTATGTCGGCAACCTCGTCCACGGCGGCGGCGCCAATGAAACCGAACGGACTCGCCTCGGCGTGATTCTCGAGTACGTCGTCGGCTGGCTCCGACCACAGGAGAACCACCTCCTCGCGGTGCCCCGATCCACGATCCGGGCGCTGCCCGAACGACTGCAGGAGCTCCTCGGCTACAACATCTACCCCCCGTTCCTCGGCTACGTGGACGGACGGCACCCCCGAACCACGCTGACGCGCGACGACTGACGTTCCGGCCCCATCAGGTGCTCCGCCGGTAGGCTCACCGTCCGGCCCGGATGGCGGAATCGGTAGACGCGGAGGCCTCAAAAGCCTTTGCCGGCAACGGCATGCGGGTTCGAGTCCCGCTCCGGGCACAGTGTGTGATGTGTCAGATTTTCTGGGACAGATGAACCCTCAGCAGCAAGTCTTACCGATCGGCTGGTAGTGACGTGCCGCAACAGGGTGCTGTGCTGCTCGATGATCCGGACGTCGAGATCGGCGACGAGCATCAGAACTCGCTTGGCTTTCTGGGTTCTCCCTCCTATAGCGGCGCAACCGGGAGCTGCACTACTCCGCCAACGACCACGCCAACGACCGGCGCACCTCCTTCGGGTGGGACGACTGCCGGTCCCCCTGCTCAAACGTTGGCCAACACTGGGGGGCCGAGCCCGTGGGTAGTCGTCGTCGGACTATTCTCCGTCGTCGGTGGTGCGGCATTGTTCGGCCTAGGTCGGCGACGCTTGCCGCACGATCGCGCTCGGCACGCAAGGTAGTCATCCTCAGCAAGGCTGGAGACGCCAAGAAGCGACCGCGCCGCGTTTCCGCCACACCATTCGGGGCCCCCAACAGAGCACCCAGGAGCCCGCCCGTCGGGGCCAAGCTCCTGGGTGCTCACTCCCGCCGATTTGCATCGCGTCACTCGTCGCACGACAGAGCCCCGGGGGAGGACTCCACCTCGCGCGACGGCCACACCGAGGCCATCGGGAGAAGGTCAGTCAGTCTTGGTGACCGGAATCTTCGTGGCGGCCGTTGCCGCTCCAGCCTTGGGTAATGGAACCCGAATCTCAAGGATTCCATCCTTGTAGCTGGCCTTCACGTCGGCTTCCTTGATGCCTTCAGGGAGGGGAAGGTCTCTGGTGAAGGAGCCATAGCGCAACTCCCGTCGGTAGTAGTCCTTGCCCTCGTCCTTCTTCTCCTCGCGTCGTTCGGCACCAATGTGCAACACGCCACCAGACACGGTGATTTCGACATCCTCATCTGGGTCGATACCAGCCATCTCGGCGCGCACGACCAAAGTTGAGTTCTCACGGTATTCGTCGACCCGAACGAAGTCCCCGGTTGGCCACGCCCGTGCCGGCCAACGCAGCCACGTCGGAAAGTCACCGAAAAGCCGCTCAAAGGGTTCCATGTGAGTGGACGCTGTTCGATCCCGCTTGACGAGTGTCATGGGTGATCTCCTTCTCCCACCTAAGACCTTCTAGGTGTTCGGAGCCTCTCGCCAGGGTCCAACGTCCCGTTCGCCTCGGATTGAAGGTACGGCGACTCATTCGGAGCCTGGTCGTGGGTGGCCACCGGCGTCGGCAAGATCCGGGGGGTCGGGACCTTTGACTCTGCCTGCGGGGAGCTCAAGGTTGGTACAACCGAACTACTCCGTCAGTCACAATTTCGGAGTGCCAAAGTGCGGAGGAGAAAGGGACCGGCCCTCTCTTCCTTCGCGTGTTTGGGGATGATCCAGTTGGAGTTCGGAAGAACAGGCCTGCCCTGATCACGATCGAGTGGGGGCAGCCTGGAGCTGCCATCGCGGCCGCTTCCCTTATGACGCGGAAGTGATCCTCAGGCTCCTCTGGTAACCACGGACCCGGCTTGCGGGCCGGCTACGAGACGCGAGACCTCATGCCTGCACCTCTCAGGATCTGGTGGCGTACCAGGTTCCACTCGCTCCGGCCGATGTCGTGGCGGTGCCCTGATCGGCCGGGCTGTTGAAACCGGTCGGGGTGATCTTGCCGATGTAGGTGGCGGTCGGAAGCGCCGGATTGCTGAGCGTCATGGTGAACACTCCCGGCGTCGTCGCCCATGTGCACGTATTGCCAGTCGGAAGGACCCACGGCGTCACCGAGCAGGTGTGATGGCGATGGACCACCGTCAAGGTGAAATCCGCCGGGGGAAGCCCGGCGGACGTCCAGGTGATCACCATCGTGTAGGTGCCGCTCACGCGGTGGGTCGCACCGGCCGGGGGGGCGGTGACCAGCAGGCCGATCAACCCCGCTGGTACGACCATCAAAAAACGGAGTTTCCGCATCTCGAGCCTCCTCTCTCGGAGGTGGCCACAGGCTGCCACATCTCGCTCCGCTCGTCTCCGTTTGCTCGGCGAGCACGGGTCCGAGGCACGCGTGGCCACCGGCCCGCTGGTCGACGCCCGCCGCTATTGGCGAGTCCCGCCCCCCGCTCGGCCGCGGCCGATGGCGACCCGGGCCACCAGGCATGCGGCGAGCACGCCAAGCAGCCACGGTGCCTGACTGATCAGGCTCACGGCGAAGACCGCGGCTAAGAGCAGAACGAAGCCCGCCATGATCGGGTGCTTTCGTTCGACGACGACCTTCTCGCCTTACCGGTACATCTCCCAGCGCGCCATCTTCGCTCCTTGCCGCTGCCTCCCCAAAAGGAGGCCGGTTCCAACCAGATGACTCTGCTCGACTGCTGTGACAGCCGGGCGAACGAGACAGAGCGATCGAAAGGATGTCCGGAGTCGGGACTCGACCGGACCGTCCCGAAGGAAACGGTCGGTAGCATCCCTGCGTGTTCTCGGATCGCATCCTGATGGGACCAGGCCCGTCGAATCCCTATCCGGAGGTGATCGCCGCTTTCAGCCGTCCCCTGCTCGGACATCTCGACCCGGAGTTCCTGGGGGTCCTCGACGAGACCTGCGACCGCCTCCGAACTGCCTTCCGGACAGCCAACCCGTTGACGTTCCCATTGAGTGGCACCGGCTCCGCCGGGATGGAGGCGGCCGTCACCAACGTCGTCGGTTCGGGCGACACCATCGTCGTCGGGGTGAACGGACTGTTCGGCGAGCGGCTGTGCGAGGTCGCCGCCCGGGTGGGCGCCAACGTCGTCCGGGTCGAAGCACCCTGGGGTGAGCCACTCGACCCCGAAGCACTGCTTGGCGCCAGTCCCGCCCCGAAGGCGATCGCCCTCGTGCACGCAGAGACCTCCACCGGTGTCCGGAACGATGTGGCTCCACTCGCGGAGGCCAAAGGTGACGCGCTCCTCATCGTCGACACGGTGACGTCCCTCGGCGGCATCCCGGTCGAGGTCGACAGCTGGGGAGTGGACCTCGCCTACAGCGGGACCCAGAAGTGCCTCGGCGTCCCCCCGGGCCTGGCGCCGGTCACGGTCTCCGAACGGGCCCGGGAACGGCTGATCGATCGACCGCCGTCGTGGTACCTCGACATCGGGCTGATCTCGAAATACGTCGGCTCGGGGACCGGCCGCACCTATCACCACACCGCGCCGGTCTCGATGATCTTCGCCCTCCATGCCGGCCTCGGGGTGCTTCTCGAGGAAGGCCTGGAAGCGTCGTGGGCCCGGCACGAGGCCTGTGGTCGCCAGCTCCAGGACGGCCTCGAGAAGCTCGGCCTTTCACTGGTCGCCCCGGCGTCGCACCGGC
>Ga0209415_10011733_pt1 | contig 14712 bp, 13 predicted proteins | sample PeaSoiSIISIP2007_FD_187696 | JGI IMG/M metagenome (GOLD analysis project Ga0209415, IMG submission 187696) | Peat soil microbial communities from Weissenstadt, Germany - SII-SIP-2007 (SPAdes) (version 2) | ecosystem: Environmental > Terrestrial > Soil > Wetlands > Peat | place: Germany...
AAGATCATCGTCGCCTACATCAAGCCCTTCAAGCTCGACGACGTGAAATTGGCCGTCGGTGAGGCCGGTGCCCAAGGCATCACGGTCATGGAGGTCAAAGGCTTCGGTCGCCAGAAAGGCCACACCGAACTCTACCGCGGCAGCGAATACCACACGGACTTCATCCCCAAGGTGAAGATCGAACTGGTGGTTCCCGACGCGGTGGTTCCCAAGGTCCTGGCCGCCATCACCGCCTCCGCCCGCACGGGCAAGATCGGCGACGGCAAGATCTTCGTCCTTCCGGTGGAGAGCGCCACGCGCATCCGCACCGGGGAGACAGGGGAAGAAGTCCTGTAAATCCCGCGGAGGCCCATCGCCGCCTCCAAGCGGAAAACCATGGCCTGGAAGGGCGTGCCTCGGCGCGCCTTTTCTCGTTTCCGCCCCTGGAGGGTCGGTTCTCCCATCCCAGCCGGGAACCGGCCCCGCACTTCTACTTTCGCACCCATGCCGCCACCTGACCTGTTCGGATCGTCCGGCCCCGCGACACAGACCAGCGCGAACCGCCTGGAGGCCCTTTCCCGCCGGTTGGGCGAACTGGACGAGGCCTACTACCGCCACGCCATGCCGCTGGTTTCCGACCAGGACTACGACGCGCTGCGCAACGAGTACGACAACCTCGCCCAAGCCGCGGGAATCCCCGAATCCGAGCGCTACACCCGGTCGCTGGGCGACGACCATGTGGATGGCTTCGAGACCGTGGTCCACCAGCGCAGGATGCTCTCCCTGGAGAAGGCCTCCACGGCACCCGCCTTCCTTCCGCCCACCGGCGAAGACGAACCCGCCGAGGACGCCGAGCGCCTGCCCGGTTGGGAGAACGGAACCGCCTGGGGAAAGCTCCGGGCCTGGGCATCGCGATTGGGCCAGGCGATCGGACGGGACATCTCCCAACTGGAGCTTGTGGTGGAGCCCAAGATCGACGGCATGTCGGTCTCGCTGACCTACGAGGGCGGAGTGCTGCTGCGCGCCGTCACCCGCGGCGACGGGGTCCGCGGAGACGTGGTCACCGCCCAGGTCCTGGCGGCGGATGCGGTCCCCAGGCGCGTCCCGGAAACCGCGCGGTTCGAGGTGCGCGGAGAGCTGTACCTGCCCCGACCCGCCTTCGACCTCCTCAACGCCGCCCTGGCGACCGCGGGAGAGGCTCCGCTGGCCAATCCCCGCAACGCCTGCGCCGGGCTCATGAAGCGCAAGGACCCCGCCACGCTGGCGGGCGTGGGCATCCGCTCCTTCCTCTACTTCGCACCCTCCAGCGCGGCACCCCTTCCGGCTTCACATGCGGCACGCCTGGCCTGGCTCCGGAACCAGGGGTTCCACGTCCATCCGCTGGTGGAGCCGGTCCGGGGAATCCTGGCCGCCTACGGAACGTGCAGACGGTTCCTGTCCCTGCGGGACGGGCTGGACCACGAGATCGACGGCATGGTGGTCAAGCTGGACGACACCTCGCTGTACGAGACGGTGGGTTCCACCGAGCACCATCCGCGCTGGGGCATCGCCTACAAGTTCCCGCCCGAGCGTCGGCCCACCCGCCTCCTGGCCATCTCCATCCAGGTGGGACGCACCGGCGCCCTGACCCCGGTGGCCGAGCTGGAGCCGGTGGCCCTGGCGGGCACCACCGTCTCCCGGGCCAGCCTGCACAACCGCTCCCACCTGGAACGGCTGGGCGCGCGCGTGGGCGACACGGTCCTGGTGCAGAAGGCGGGAGACATCATCCCCCAGGTGGTGGAGGTCGTGGAATCCGAGCGGCCGACGGATTCCGTCCCCTTCGAATTCCCCACCTCCTGTCCGGAATGCGGGTCCGCGGTGGAGAACCGGGGCACGGGGACGGACGAGCGCGGCCTCCCCGTGGAGCTGTGGGCTTGCGCGAACGAATCCTGCCCGCCCCAGGTGGAGGGCAGGTTGGAACACTTCGGGAGCCGTCGCGCCCTGGACCTGGAGGAGATGGGAGAGGTGGTCGCCCGGGCCCTGGTGCGCTCGGGACTGGTCGGGGAGGTGACCGACTTGTTCTCGCTGGAACTTCCCGCCGTCGCGGCCTTGAACCTGGGCACCACGGAGGACCCCCGCGTCTTCGGCGAGAAGAACGCGCAACGGCTGCTGGATGCGATCCAACGGGCCAGGAAGGCTCCGCTTTCCCGTTGGCTGCACGCCTTGGGCATCCCCGAGGTCGGAGAAGCCGTGTCCAAGGCCATGGCCTCCATCCACCCGAACCTGGAGGCGGTGGCCTCCTCCGAACCCCTGCGGAAGCTCGTGGAACGGGCGGCGCTGGAGAACAGGCGCAAGGAACTGGGTGCGCGCAGCGAGGAGAACAAGGCCAGGAACCCGGAGGAAAAGGACCTCGCGAAGGCCGAGCGGGAAAAACTCAAAGCGCGCATCTCCGAGCTGGACCTTGTGCTTTCCGGCGTTCCTTCCGAGATCGGGCCATCGGCGGCCAAGAGCGCCCTCGCCTTCTTCGCCTCCCCGCGCGGTCGGCGGATCGCGTCCGCTCTGGCGACGCTTGGCATCGCCCCTGCGGGAGAGACGGCCATGGTCGTCCAGGGCGTCCTGACCGGCAGGACGGTGGTCCTGACCGGCTCCCTTTCCGTCCCCCGCGACCAGGTCAAGGCCAGGCTGGAGGCGGCGGGGGCCAAGGTGTCGGATTCCGTCAGCAAGAGGACTTCGTTCGTGGTGGCGGGGGAGGAAGCCGGATCCAAGCTGGACAAGGCCCGGGCCCTGGGCGTTCCCGTGGTGGACGAGGACCGGTTGGAGAGGATCCTGGACGGATCGGAAGCCGTCTGACCCGACCCCGGCGCGGCGGTGCCGCCTAGGACTTGGCTTGGCGCTCGACCCAGGCGGCGTGTTCCTTGGCGCGGGCCTGGACGGAGAGAAGGCAGCCGCTGAGGCAGGGCGCCTTGCAGGATCCGTCGCAGGGGTCCACGTGGACGTTGACCCACGACATGGGCCAATGGTCCAGGAGCATGCGCTTGAAGCTCTTGCCCTTGTCGTGCCCCTCCAGCACGGTCAGGGAGTAGTCCACCGCCACGTGGGCGTCGATGATGCGCTCGGGACCCGCCTTGCGGGTCTTGAGGTCGTGAAGGCTGCGGATGTCGCCCCGTTCCAGGGCGGTGCGCCGGATGTGGTCGATGTCCTCCTGGGGCAGGGACTCGTCCAGGAGCCCCCGCGAAGCCTGCAAGGCCAGCACCCAGGCCGCCCGCACGATCAGCAGCGCCACGGCGATGGCGGCCACGGGGTCCACCCAGTGCAGGTCCAGCCCCGGAGCCACCAGCGAGCCCGTCCAGATGATCGCGAGCCCGCAGAGCACCCCCGCGGAAGTCCAGACATCGGTTCTGAGGTGGACGGCGTCGGCCTTCAGGGCCATGGAATCGGTCGCGTTCCCCACCCGCATCAGCCATCCCGAAACGAGGAGGTTCGCTCCCGCCGAAACGCCCATGACCACCACGCCCCAGACCGGTTCGTCCACGCCGCCGCCGTGGCGGAGCTTGGCCACGGCTTCCCAGACGATGACGATCGCCGCCCCGAAGATCAGGGCGGCCTCGATGGCCCCGGAGAGGTTCTCGTACTTCCCGTGGCCGTAGGGGTGTTCCTTGTCCGCCGGCTGCCCCGAGAGGCGAACCGCGAACCAAGCGATGAGCGCCGCAACCAGGTCCACCGCCGAATGGATGGCCTCGGACACCACGGAGACGGACCCGATGGAAAGCCCAACCGCCAGCTTGCCGGCGACCAGCGCGGAGTTGGAGACCACGGAGAGCGACGCGGCCCGCACCTTGGCGGTGTCCTGGATGCTGTTCATCTTCGTGTTTCCCCGGTCCGGTCCATCTCCAGGGGAAGGTACTTCCAAAGAGTCCGGGATCCACCACCCCGCCAAACGCGCCCGGTGTCGATGAGGTAGGTTTGGTCCATGTTCGGGAACGACGCCCCCCTGCCCAGCCACCCGGGCCTGCCCGGCGAGCGCCTCTGGGTCTGCCGCATCTGCGGATGGATCCTGGACGAGCGGGTGGGCGACCCCGACGCTGGCGTGGCCCCGGGCACCCCGTTGGAGAATTATCCGGCGGACTGGAGCTGTCCCGAGTGCGGGGCGGGGATCGCGGAGTTCGAACCGTTTTTGGACGCGGCCTCCCACAAGTAGTGGGCCACGAACCATTCCCTGCCGTCGCGGTACCCGAACAGCTCGGCGCAAGCCAGGAAGAACATGCGCCACATCCGGACGCGGTGCGCGGCCCGGTTCCGGCCGTGGACCCTGCCCAGGACCTCCCGCGCGGCTTGTCGGTTCCGGTCCAGGTTCTCCAGCCAGTGCTCCGCCGTGCGCCGATAGTGGGTTCCGGACACGCGCCACTGGTCCAGGAGCACCAGGTCCTCCTGGAGGGCGTGGAACAGGTCCTCCGAGGGCATCATCCCTCCGGTGAAGAAGTTCCTGGCCATCCAATCCCCATCGCCGTCTTCCTCCATCAGATAGGGGACGTCCCGGTGGCAGAAGATGTGCGCGAAGACCTTCCCCTCCGGCAAAAGCCAGGTGGAGATGCGGCGGAAAAGTTCACGGTGGTTGCGCATGTGCTCGAACATCTCCACCGACACCACCCGGTCGAAACGCTCCCCGGGATCGAACTCGACCATGTCCGCGGTGCGGATCTCCAGGTTCCGAAGTCCTTCGCGACGCGCGGTTTCCAGGATGAACTCTCGCTGTCCGCGGCTGTTGCTCACGCCCAGGATCCGGCTTCCCGGGAAGCGCCTCGCCATGGCCAGGGAGAGACTGCCCCACCCGCATCCCAGCTCCAGGACGCGATGCCCGTCGCCAAGCTGCGCCCGTTCCACCACCAGATCCAGCATGAGGTCTTCCGCCTGCTCCAGGGACTCGCGACCGGTGGGATACAGGCAGCAGCTGTACTTCCGGTTCTTGCCCAGACAGAGCCCGTAGAATTCCGCGGGAACCTCGTAGTGCTGCTCGTTGGCGGCCCCGGTGGCCACGGCCAACGGACTCGCGGAGGCGGTCTCCAGCAGGTGCCGGGTCCGCTCCCGCCGAGCCTCGGCGCCCCCTTGGGTCAGCCCTTCCAGGCGCTTGGCCAACATTCGACGGATGCCCGCGCGCAGCAAAGGGTCGGGCACCAGGCCCCGTTCGGCGAGTTCGACGGAAAGGCTCACGGCACGCTCCCTTTCCGCGGAAACCAGGGAATGAGAGGACTGGTGGTCCGGATGTAGTCGCTGTAGTCCTCGCCGCGGGTCCGCAGAGCCTGCGCCTCGGTCAGAGGGATTCCCGTCACGAAGAACAGGAAGAACGCGATGGATCCGGGGGCGAGCCAGGCCCAGCTCCCTCCGGGACAAGGTGTCGCGTAGAGGGCGAAGGAAATCCACAGGAGGATCTCGAAGAAGTAGTTGGGGTGTCGGGAATACCGCCAGAATCCGTCACGACAGGCGAATCCCCGACGGGCGGGATCCTCGCGGAACCTGGAAAGCCGCGAGTCGGACAGGTGCGATCCAAGGAGGGAGAGCGCGCCCAGGACCAGGGAGGCGATCTGCCATGGACTCCACCGCAGGAGGCGGTCGAAGGACGCGAGTCCGGCGGGGAGGGCCAGTGCCGTGGCCAGCAGCGCCTGCATCAGGTAGAATACCAGGAACCGCCCGGGGATGGCGCCGGCCCCGTGCCTGGAACTCCACCTCCTGCGAAGCTCCGCGTAGCGTCCGTCCTCCGGTTCGCCCGCGGTGCGACGGAAAAGGTGCGCTCCCAGCCTGGCCGACCACGCAGCCATGAGCATCGGAAGGCCCCAGCGCTCCAAGGTGGAGGCCCCGGAAAACAGCCCGTGGAGCAGGGCTCCGGTTCCGATCATTCCGGCCCAGGCGGTGTCGATCCACGCGGCGTTGTCGGTGCGCCTGTACCAAAACCAAACCAGGCAGGCCGCCAGACAGGAAATGGCGAGGTGGACGGAGGCGGAAATCCCGAGGTTCACGAAACGGCCCCCGAAAGGACGGTGCGCCAGGTGGGCGGGTCCGGGGGGAGTTCCGTCTCGCCCGCCCGGGACAGGACCATCTGCACGTCGCCCAGCTTGCGCTGCGCGAATCCCGCCTCGCAATAACAGAGGTAGTAGGTCCACAGGCGCTTGAAGCGCTCGTCGAAGCCCAGGGTCCGCAGTCGCGGCCAAGCCGCGAGGAAGCGCTCCCTCCAGTGCGCGAGGTCCCGGGCGTAGTTGGGTCCGATGTCCTCCAGGTGGCGAAGGACCAGTCGAGACCCGCGTGACGCCGCCTCCAGGATGGCGGAGATGGACGGACAGACCGCACCCGGGAAGACGTGCGCCTGGATCCAATCCGTCCGATTCCGGTACCGGCGGTAGCCCCGGTCGGGGAACGTGATGGCCTGGAGCACCGCGTGGCCGCCGGGAGCGAGCAGAGCTTCCAGGCATCCGAAGTATGTGGGCAGGTTTTCGTGGCCCACCGCTTCGATCATCTCCACGGAGACGATCCTGCGGAACGAACCGCGCACCTCGCGGTAGTCCTGGAGGCGGGCGTCCAACCTGTCGGAAAGGTCTTCCTCGGCGGCCCGCCGCCGCACCCAATCGTGCTGCTCCCGGCTGAGGGTGACCGTGGTCACGTGGCACCCGTGGTCTCGGACCAGACGCACCGCGAGCTCTCCCCACCCGCTTCCGATCTCCAGGAGGCGCATGCCGGGTTCCACCCGGAGCTTGGCAATCAGGGTGCGCAGCTTCAGGTCCTGGGCTTCCTCCAGACTGGAGCCGACTTCCGGGTAGATGCCGCAGCTGTACTGCATGGAGGGATCCAGCCAGGACCGGTAGAACTCGTTTCCCAGGTCGTAGTGGGCCCGGATGTTCCGTTCGCTTCCGGCCAGCGTGTTGGCGTTCAGGCGATGCCGGATCCGGTCCAGGAACCGCAGCGGCTCCCGCCACCACGCGTCCTCGCGGGAATCCTGGCGCACGAAGGCGCGCAGCAGGCCCACCAGGTCCGGACTCGTCCACTCCCCGGCCACGAAGCTCTCCCCGAAGCCCAGGTCCGCTCGAGACAGAATCCGTCGGAAGAACCGCGGGTCCTCCACGCGGATGCGGTGGCGAAGAATCGCGTCGGCGTCGCCGAACCCCAGTTCGCGGCCGTCGGAGAGTTCCACCACAAGGGCCTCTCCCTTCCAGCGCCGCACGGCGGTGTCCAGGGCGCGCAGCCCGGCCCGCTCCATCCAGGAGAGCGACCGGACGCCGGGACGGGATCGGGATCCGGAAGATCCCCGGTCTAGGGCGAGTTCCATTTCCATGTTCGGTTCCTCGGGTTGTGGGTTGCGGGATCGGCCGGATCCCGTCCCAGGCGCGACCAGATGCGACCCATCGCCGCGTTGGCCACCAGTCGCTGGAGGAGCACGGGCTTGCCCCGGCGGACGGTCCAGGGATCCGTGTCTTCTGGCCGCGACCGCAGGCGCGCCGCTCCAGTGAAATGCAGGCGGGCCGCCTGCCAAAGGATCCTGGGCACCACCAGGACCACGGACAGGGCGAGCGAGGCCAGTTGGACGGGGGCTCGCCAGGCCGCGAAGGGGAGGAACTCCAGCCGCATGCCCGTGGAGAACCGGGCCTCGCCGTGTCGATCCAGGTCGATGCCGACGAGGATCGCCTTCTCCTCCAGGTGCAGACGGAAATCGTATTCGCCCTCCACGCCGTGGAAGGGACTCACGTAGAACGCCTTGGGCCGGGTCCACGAGAGTTCGCCCTCGGGTTGTCCGAGTGCGTCCAGGAGGTACAGGTGCCGGGAACCGAAGGTGTTGTCCACCTCGGCCACCATCCAGAGAACCCGACCGTCGAGATCGCCGCCGATCCAGAAACTGACCGGATTGAAGGTGCGCCCCAGGATGCGCGGAAGGGTCAGGAGGTGGATGCTTGGCGCCGCGGGTAGTCCCGCCTTCAGCAGCCAGGCCTCGATCCCCTCTCGCCAAGGGCCGGCCGAACCCTGGAGGTGGTCCTCGCGCCGGAGCTGGAACAGACCTCCCCGTCCGCCGGATATCCAGGGCGGCGCGGCCTCGCCGCGGTCCAGGGCGTCGATGTCGCACCAGAGCCACGCCATGCGGTAGGAGAACGCGTGTCGGCCCGGCGACCGGCGCTCGTGCCAGACGGTTCCGACCGCAAACCGAGGACTCACCGCTTCACCGCCGGGTGGAGTGCGGCCATTTCCACCGAAGCGCGCACCGCGTCCTCGTGGAATCCGAACCCGAAGTAGCTGCCCGTGAACCAGGTCCGCCTGGAGCCGTTCAAGACGCGGATGGCGTCGAGCGCGGCGATGGATTCCCGGGTGAAGACGGGATGGTGGTAGACCATTTCCTTCACGACCTTCGATGGATCGATCCTGTTCTCGCGGTTCAGGCTCACCAGCCAGCGCCTCCGGGTGGACAGGCCCTGGAGCCGGACCATGTCGTAGGTGACGCTCACCGGGCTTCGCCGGCCAAGCTCCCGCTCGCGGGTGAAATTCCAGGAGGCTCGGGCCATCTCCTTGTCCGGAAGGACGGACGCGTCGTGGTGGAGCACCGCGCGGTTCTCCTGGTAGCGCCAGTGGCCGAAGAGCCTGCGTTCGCGATGGTCGGCGTCGTGCAAAAGCGCTGGAACGAGGTCCGCGTGCACGGCGAGGACCACTCCGTCGAAGCGCTGGACCGCCGCGTTCCCCCGGTGGATGGAGATGCCATCCTCCTCCCTGGTCACGCCGAACACCTGCGCGGACTCCACGACGGTGCCGGAGAACCTGTCCCGGAACCTCTTCACGTAGGCATGGCTGCCACCCACCACCGTCTGCCAGCGGGGTCGATGCGCGGATCGCAGCAGGCCGTGGTTTCGGAAGAAGCGCAGGAAGAACTCCAGCGGGATCTCCAGCATCTCCTCGCACCCCGCGCTCCAGATGGCCGCTCCCATGGGCAGCAGGTAGTGGTCCACGAAGGCGCGCGAATAGCCGCCTCCGGCCAGGAACCGTCCCAGGGTCGCGTCCCCGGCGCCCGCGGCGGAGTCCAGTTCCCTGGAAGCCTCGCGGTTGAAGCGTCGGAAATCGGCGACCATCCTCCAGAGGTCCGGGCGGAGGATGTTGGATGGATCGGCCAGGAGTCCCCGGAGTCCGCGTCCGCTGTACTGGAACCCGGTGCCTTCGTCGTGGTACCCGAAGGACATGTCCGCGTACCGGACCGGCACCCCGAGTTCGGAGAGGAAGGCGTGGAGATGGGGGTAGGTCGCGTCGTTGAGCACGATGAACCCGGTGTCCACACCCGTTCCGGCGTCCGGGCCGTCGGGGATCTCCACCGTGTGGGTGTGCCCGCCCAACCGGGCATCGTTCTCGAAGAGGGTGACCTCGGCCCGATCCGAGAGCTTCCATGCCGCGACGATCCCGGCCACGCCGCCCCCCACCACGGCCAGCCGAGGACGGGACCCGGTGGTCGGAAGTCCGGAGGAATCAGCCACCGGCGAGAAGGTGGTCATGGAAGTCCCCCAGGTTCGCGAAGGTCCGGATCCCGCGGATCCTTCCGCGCATTCCGGCTCCCCCGGCGTAGAACGGCAGCCCCGGATCCAATTCCCGGCGCAGTTCGCGCAGGAATTCCCGCGCCTCGACCCACCGGGTGGTCACCGAAAGGCTCAGGCAGAGCCCGCCGGACTCCCAACCGGCCGCGGCGGAAAGGACCGTGGCCGCGGGAGTGCCCGGTCCCAGCCAAAGCACCCTCCGTCCGGCTTGGACGGCGGCAAGAGCGCACAGATGCAGCCCGAAGCTGTGGGAGTCTCCAGGCAACATCGCGAGCAACAGCGGTTTCCCCGCGTTGGCGGCGTTCGCAAGTCTCCATCGCTCCTCCAGGAAATTGTGCAGGACGCCCGATCCGAAGTGTTCCTGGGCGATGCCCAGTTCCCCCGTCTCCCAAGCCTCCCCGATGCGCTCCAGGAAGGGCACGGCGCGGTCCGCGACGAAGGCTCTCCAACCCAGATCTCCCCAGAGCCGGACCATGTCCTCCCGCAGCTCCCGTTCCCGACCCTTCCGGACCCACTCGATCCACGGGTCGGGCCCGGGCTCTGGCCGCGGGGGTGCGATGCTCCCTGGCAGGAGGTGGGAGAGCACTTCGATGTCCAGACCGCACAGTTCCCCGATGCGCCCTCCGGCGCGCACCGCCTGGGCGAGGAGATCCAATCGCAGGGCCTCCGAAGCCGGGTAGCGGCGATGGCCGGACTCCATCCGGATCGAGCGGGGGACGCCGTGGCGGGTCTCCCAGGCCCGGATGCGGAGGACCGAGATGCCCGACCTCCGGGACAGGTCCCCGATGCTGTAGCTCGGCTCGGCAGGATTCGATTCCAAAGTGGTCGTTCTCATTTGTATAGAAATAACCTATACAAAATGGAAAGCAAGGACCACCGGGTCGCCGGGGGAATCCACCCCAGCCGGTCTCAGCGCACCCGGTACCTCTGGGCCTCGGCCTTTTCGAACAGCCCCGCGGAAATGCCGAATCCGGCTCCGCCCGCTTCCGACCAGGAGGCCACCACCCGAAGCCGCTCCACGAAGGGCACGATCAGGTCCACCCCAGCGAACCAGCCCTCTCCCCGCCGCTCCTGCGAGCCCTCTCCCCACCAGGTCGCGGCGTAGTCGGTGCCGCAGACCCCTTGGAGGCCCCAGAAGAAGGACTGACCCCAAGCGGTTTCCGTCCGCACCGGCAGGGCCAGCCAGCGCAGTTCCACCGACGCGAGATCCTCGGACGGGGCCACCGACCAGTCGGCGGGAAGGCCTCTCGCCGTGTTGGTTCCGCCCACCACGTAGGTCCGCCATCCGCCCACGGTCCCGTACTGCTGCTGGAGCAGGTTGCTCGCGACCAGGTCCCAGCGCCCGGTGACGGGGATCCACAGCCGCGAATCGGACAGGAACTGCCAGGCGTCCACGGGACCGGCGAAGGGTTTCCCGGCTTTCTCCAGCGAAACCTCCTGGTAGGCCCCGTCGGTGGTGAGGCCCAGGCGGTTCCGATCGTCCCAGACCAGACCCCCGATCACGGAGGGGATCCAGTCGGTGTGGTCGGGCGACAACGCGATCCCCGCGGTGTCGGCGTGGACCTCCACGAGGTCGGCCTCCCCCATCACGCGGAGAGGCCCGTCCGATGGGCCCTGCAGGCGCACCGCCGAACTGTAGGAGATTTCTCGGTATTTCCGGCCGTCGTCCCACCGCTGCGTGCGCGAGGTGTAGGCGTCCCAGGCCAGCGGGAGCAAGGCAAGGCGGTTGGAGGACGCCGAGGCCTGCCACTCGAAGTCCCGCCCGGCCAGGAAGAGGAATTCCCCCGCGATGGCCTGTCCGAACAGGTTGGGAGCCTTCAGTCCCGCCCCCAGGCTCAACCCTTCCTCCTCCGAGATCCGCCCATTGGGCACCGGGAGGAACCAGGGAAGTTCCTTGACCCGGTAGGTCAGGGTGTCGCCGGATCGCGAGGATTCCACCCCCGCGAAGATCCCTAGATGCTCCAGCCGATCGCGGTCCGACCCGGCGCAGACGGAATCGCACGCCTGTCCTGGATGGGCCCGGATTTCCGTCCAGACCCGGCTGGAGTCGGAGTGGCGGAGCCCGAGAACCCGCACCGAAGCCAACGGAGCCTCGGCGGAATCGGACCAGAGGCAGAAAAACGCACAAATCAGACCGAGCAAGGAGATTACCTATTGGATTGATATGATTGATAGGATTATATTGTCAGAGCGATGAAGGTCACCACCAAGACGATCTACGCTTTCCAGCTCCTGCTGGCCCTGGCCGACCGAGGCAGGGTCTCGCGTGCTCCCATCCAACTGCGGGAGATCGCGGAAACCTACAACCTTCCGTTCAAGTTCCTGGAACAGATCGCCATCGCGCTCAAAGGGGCGGGCTGGATCCACGGCCAGAGGGGGAAGGAGGGCGGTTACGTCCTGTCGGTGCCTCCGCGGCAACTGGCCCTGGGCGACGTGTTGCGCTTGCTGGAAGGGGATTCGTCCTCCAAGCCCAATTCCCACCATTCGCCCCAGGAGGAAGCCATCGACGCCTTCCTGGAGCGCTGCAAGGCCGCCATGGACCACGTTTCCGAGCACACCACCCTCGCCGACCTGCTGGAGGACGCCGCGCGCCGACGTCCGGCCGAGCTGGAGTACCAGATCTGATGGCCGCCACCGGCCCGTTCGCCGCCACCGGGGAGATCCCCGACAAGGGCTGGCTCGCCGAGAGGTCCGGCGAACTGGAGGGACTCCACCCCCGGCAGATCCTGTCGTGGTGCCTCGGGAACCTCCCCGGCGTGGTGGTCACGACCTCCTTCCAGCCGGGCGGGATCGTCCTTTTGGACCTCCTGCACGAACAGGGGCTGCGCCCCCCCGTGATCTTCGTGGACACTCTCTGGCACTTTCCCGAGACCTTGGAACTCGCCGCGAAGGCCCGGGCCCTGTTCGACCTGGACCTGCGCGTGTACCGTCCCGAGGGACTCTCCTCGGAACTGGAATTCGTGGACCTCCACGGCCCGGCGCTGTGGGACCGCGACCTGGACCTGTACCAGGAGGTCACCAAGGTGGAGCCCATGCGCCGGGCCCTTTCGGAAACGGGCGCCAGATCCTGGATCTCCGCACGGCGGCGCGACCAGGGCGGCGATCGCACGGACCTGCCCATCCTGGAACTGTCCGGAGGCCGCGTCAAGGCGAACCCCCTGGCCGCCTGGACTCGGAAGGAAGTCTGGGGACACCTCCTGTCCCGGAACCTTCCCTACAATCCCCTGCACGACCAGGGCTACCCCAGCATCGGGGACCGACCTCTCACCGAACGGGCAGACGCCGACGAGGGCGAGCGCTCCGGCCGATGGAAGGGCCGGGGCAAGACCGAATGCGGGATCCACACGGAGATCTGATGGCCACCAGAACCACCCAAAGCAGCGCCGCGCGTCCGACTCCGCTCGGGACCCGGCGCGAGGATGCCATGAGCAGCACCCCGGACAACCGTTCCATCGAAGACCACCTGGAGCACCTGGACGCCCTGGAGTCGGAGAGCATCCACATCTTCCGCGAGGTCGCCGGTTCCTTCGAGCGGCCCGCCTTCCTCTTCTCCGGGGGCAAGGACAGCATCGTGATGCTGCGCCTGGCCGAGAAGGCCTTCCGCCCAGGGCGCTTCCCGTTCCCGCTGGTCCATGTGGACACGGGGCACAACTTCCCGGAGGTGATCGCCTTCCGCGACAGACGCGCCGCCCAACTGGGCGAGACCCTGGTCGTGCGTTCGGTGGAGGACTCCATCCGCTCCGGGCGCATCGTGGAGAAGGCCGGGCAGGACAATTCCCGCAACCGTATGCAGATCACCACCCTGCTGGACACGATCGCGGAGTTCCGGTTCGACGCCCTGTTCGGAGGGGCGCGCCGCGACGAGGAGAAGGCCCGGGCCAAGGAGCGCATCTTCAGCTTCCGCGACTCGCACGGCCAGTGGGACCCCAAGAACCAGCGCCCCGAGCTCTGGAACCTCTACAACGCCCGGATCCACCAGGGCGAGCACATCCGGGTGTTCCCGATCTCCAACTGGACCGAGCTCGACATCTGGATGTACATCGCGAAGGAAGGGCTGGAGATCCCCTCCATCTACTACGCCCACGAACGCGAGGTGGTGTGGCGCGACCAGTGGATCCCGATCTCCGAACTCCTGTCCGCAAGACCCGGCGAGAAGGTGGAGCGCCGCGTGGTGCGCTTCCGGACCGTGGGCGACATGACCTGCACGGGCTGCGTGGAGAGCCCCTGCGCGAACGCCTGGGACATCATCGAGGAGACGGCCGCCAGCCGCGTCACCGAGCGCGGGTCCAGGGTCGACGACAAGGCCTCGGAAGCGGCCATGGAAGACCGCAAGAAGGAAGGGTATTTCTGATGGACGGGCGCATCAATCGCCGAAATTCCGCTCGTCCTGAGGAGGCCGCAGGCCGTCTCGAAGGGCGGGCGGGCGAACTGCAGGTGAAGCATTGAATTTCTACGCCTACATGCTCGAATGTGCCGATGGGTCGTTCTACGTCGGCCACACGGACTGCATCGATGTTCGTATGGCCCAACATTCCGCCGGAGAGGGCGCAGCATGGACACGGAATCGTCTCCCCGTGAAATTGGCATGGTCCGAGGCCTTCGGCTCAAGAGACGAGGCCTTTGCCGCGGAGAGGAAGATCAAGGGTTGGTCCCGGGCCAAGAAGCAAGCGCTTATGAATCGTGATTGGCCCAGCCTCTCCGTTCTGTCGCATCGACGATCAAGGAACTACGACGCACCGCCGATCGCCCTTCGAGACGCCGTCCATGGGACGGCTCCTCAGGACGAGCGGCTTCAGGAGGAAATCGCCTGATGGATCTTCTGAGATTTTCCACCGCCGGGTCCGTGGACGACGGCAAATCCACCCTCATCGGGCGGCTGCTGTACGATTCCAAGGGGATCTTCGAGGACCAACTGGAGGCCGTGACCCGCGCCTCCAAGCAGAGGCTGGCCACCGGGATCGACCTGTCGCTCTTGACCGACGGCCTGCGCGCCGAGCGGGAACAGGGCATCACCATCGACGTCGCCTACCGCTACTTCGCGACCCCGCGGCGGAAGTTCATCATCGCGGACACTCCGGGACACGAGCAGTACACCCGGAACATGGCCACCGGCGCGAGCACCGCCGACCTCGCCATCATCCTGATCGACGCGCGCAAGGGGGTTTTGGACCAGAGCCGCCGCCACAGCGCCATCTCCGCCCTCCTGGGG
>Ga0209415_10011734_pt1 | contig 14711 bp, 9 predicted proteins | sample PeaSoiSIISIP2007_FD_187696 | JGI IMG/M metagenome (GOLD analysis project Ga0209415, IMG submission 187696) | Peat soil microbial communities from Weissenstadt, Germany - SII-SIP-2007 (SPAdes) (version 2) | ecosystem: Environmental > Terrestrial > Soil > Wetlands > Peat | place: Germany...
TCCCCGGTCAGGTCGGCGTCGAGCACCTCGGCGACGAACGGGCTGCGGACCCGGCGCATGGTGTCGACCTCGCGGGCGAGGCGGCGGCGGGCGTTGGTGTCATCGGCGCCCAGCACCTTGTCCGCGGCCAGGACCTTGATGGCGACCGCGTGGCCCTCGGGATCCAGGGCAAGGTGCACGACCCCCATGCCGCCTTCCCCGAGGCGGTCCTGAAGGCGATACGGGCCGAGACTCGCCGGGAGCCGTTCCGTCGCAGGCAACGCAGCGATATCAGGGTAGCTGGCCGGGCTGGGGGATTTCTCTGGCGCCTTGGCCTGCCTGGGCTGGCGGGTTCGGGCGGGAGTCTCGCTGAGCAGCGGAAAGCCAGGTTCGGCGATCTGGGACACGGGCTTCTGGAACAGCGCGCCCGACGGATAGTCGGGGTCGGTGGACGTGCCACAAGACTCAAAGCCCTGCCTCTGGTAGTACGCGTGCAGGGCCGTGTTCGTGGTCCAGACGTCGATCCTGATCCACTTGGCGCCGTAGTCACTGTGGGCACGCAACCCGGCCCAGTCGAGCAACTGCGCGCCCAGCCCCAGGCCGGCGTACTTTCTCGCCACGATCAGCCGGTCCACGTAGACGGCCCGCTCCGACAGGTCGCACGCCGCCCCGGCCCACACGGCGGTGTTGGGCTTCGTCTCCATCGTGACAGTGGCGGCCGCGATGTCCCCGTCCCAGACAATCCACGTCTTGCCCTCGGCCAATCCCCGCATCACCTTGGCGTCATGCTTGCTCCGGTCGGGCCAGGGAGCAGACCACTGGTTCGTGCCTTTGGTCCGCAGCCAGGTCGCGGCCTCTTCGATCAGGCCGAGGACGGTATCGAAATGATCGGTGTTAGCCTGAGCGATTCGCATTTGGTAGGTTCCCGGTTCCATCTATGGTCAACCCCAGCCCGAAGCCCGGTCGGCCTACTTTCTCGCCACGACCAGCCGGTCCGCGTAGACGGCCCGCTCCGACGGGTCGGATGCCGCCCCGGCCCACACGGCGGTGTTGGGCTTCGTCTCCATCGTGACCGTGGTCACCGGGATGTCCCCGTCCCAGACAATCCACGTCTTCCCGTTCTCCAGCCCTTAATAACCCTAGCGTCGCGTGCGTCTCGTCCGGCTACGGCCTGGCCCACTGGTCCGTGCCCCTTGACATGCAGCCAGACCGCGACATCCTCGAGGAGGCCGCGGACCACCGCGAGATCATCTTGCTCGGCGCGAGCGAGTCGCAATGTGAACGCCATCAGCCTGCGCCGTCCCGGCAGTACCGCCTCATGGATGCCCAGACGCCACCAAGCCAGGCATCGTATTCCCAGGTCTTTCCCGCCAGACCGACGGGAAAAACGACATGGGCTCCGGTCAGCGGAACATCTGCCCTACGCCAGTGAGCGTCTCACCACCTGAATGCCATCTCTCGGGGAGGGTCGGGGTTCCATGACTGGCGGATCGCGGTGTTGTTGCGTAGCTATTCAGCAAGTGCCAGCGGTTCAGTGTTATCCGGCGTGCCCGGCGGCCGGCCCGTTCTGGCCAGTCGGGTAGGTGGCGACGAAGACGGTCGCCTGGCGGGCGTCGCGTGGCCATCGGTAAGCACGGCACCGCGCACCAGCGGGCAGGATAAGCAGCTCCCCCGCGTTCAGCACACGGTCGGGCTGGCCCGGTGATGCGAACTCGAATTTCAGCTGTCCCTGAACCACGAGGATCAGGTCGACCTCATCGGAGGAGAACCAGTTCTCATCGATCAGCTCGGCCAGCTTGCTCACCCAGACCATCTCAATGCCCCGCCCGGAGAACACCGTCCCGACGTCGCCGAACGGCGTGGACCGGACTTGACTGGCCTCCCCGCGCAGCACGTTGAACACGTGGAGGCCGGGCTGGCCGGGATCATCCGTCGTCACGGACGATGAGCGTACGCGATGCTTGCGGTGCGCCGGGTCGCAGGCGGTCACCTTGGATGAATCATGGCTGCGATCAACCGGCCAGGACCGGGGCGTAAGGGCTGGGCTGCGGGGCAGGTGCGGGGACACGGCAGGAGGGGGTTGTTGACGAGCGGGCTGGGATGGTAATGATTTCCTGCTGTGCCCGGCGTGCCTGATGTTCCCTCCGCGGACGAGCTTGCGGCCTTGCCGGCCGGCGAGCTTGCGGCCCGGCTGGCCGAGGCGTACCGGCTGATCGGCGAGCTGACGGCTCAGGCGGGGGAGCTGTCCGCGCAGAACAGGCGGCTGGCGGCCAGGGTGGAGCAGCTGGAGCGCCAGGCGGGGAAGGATTCGTCCACGTCGTCGCGCCCTCCGTCGTTGGACAGCCCGTATAGGAAGAAGAGCAGGGACCGGTCGCTGCGAGAGCGGGGCAAACGGCGGCCGGGTAAGCAGCCGGGCGATCCGGGGACGACGATGCGCCTGGTCGACGATCCTGACCAGAGGTTGTTGTTCCCGCCTGCGGCGTGCCGCAGCTGCGGCACGGGGCTGGACGGCGAGCCGGTTGCGGCGCAGCGCCGCCATCAGGTCACCGACATCGAGCCCGCGCCGGCGCCGAAGGTCACCGAGTACGTGGCGCAGGCCAAGCAGTGCCCGTGCTGCGGGACGGTAACCGTGGGCGAACTGCCCGCGCGCGTCCGGGCCCGCGCCAGCTACGGGCCGGAGACCTGCGCGCAGGCCGCGAACCTGACCGCCGGGCACCACATCCCGGTCTACCGCGCCACGCTGCTGCTGTGCCAGCTCGTCGGCATCGCGGTCTCCACCGGGTGGATGGCCGGCATCCGCGGCAGGGCCGCCGCGCTGGTGGATGCCAGCCATTTCATGGACCGGGTCCGGGAGCTGCTGAAAACCGCCCCGGCGGTGCATGCCGACGAGACGCCCGCCCGGGCGGCGGGCGGGACCCGGTACGTGCACCTGACCTGCACCCGGTACCTGACCTGCATGCACACCGGGGACCGGTCGGCGGAGGCGATCGACGCCGGCGGCGTGCTGCCCGGCTACACTGGGGTCATCGTGCGGGACGGCTACTGCGGGTACGGGCACCTCACCGAGGCACTGCACGCCTGGTGCGGAGCCCACCTGCTGCGCGACCTCAAGGGCCTGTACGACTTCGAGCCGGACAAGCAGGACTGGGCCTCGCAGATGGCCGCCCTGCTGATCGAGGCCCGCGACGCCGCCTCCGCCGCCCGGCTCGCCGGGCAGTCCGCCCTGGACCCCGCCGTCCTGGACGACCTGGTCACCCGCTACCGGGCCCTGGCCGCCGCCGGGCTCGCCGCGAACCTGTACCGCCGCACCGCGACCGCGAAGGACGCCCGCCGCATCGCCCGCCGGTTCCTCGGCTTCGAGGACATGATCTTGCGCTTCGCCACCCGCCCTGACCTGGACATCTTCACCAACAACGAAGCCGAGCAGACAATCCGGCCCGTCAAGGTCCAGCAGCGCAGCTCAGGAGGTTCCTGGCGCACCCTCGACGGACTCGCCGACTTCGCCATCATCCAGTCCTACCTGTCCACCGCCGCCAAATGGGGCCTCAGCAAACTCGACGCCCTCCGCGACCTCTTCAACGGCCATGCCTGGCTCCCGCCTGGCCTCGAACCCGCCGGATAACCCCGCAACCCGCACTCGTCTACAGCAGACATTTGATGCTTGCTGAATAGCTACGTTGTTGCCGATGCTGCCTGCGCTGCTGGACGCGACCGACCTGTGCCAGGCTCACTGGCGCGCTGGGTCTGAACGGTCCGGGCTCGAAGGCCATCTGGACCAGCTGCTCGACCACGCCACAGGAAGAAGTTTGTAGAGGGGCCTCGACTCTCGAAAGCAAGGCGGGTTTGTCGGCCGTCATCGGTCTCAAGGCCGAGCCCCACGCTGTTGCGCTGCGGGCATCGGCTTGGCATCGGCTAGCGGCGTTCCTTAACGAAACAGGTCAGTAGCGTGACTGATAGTGGTGGAATTAGACACTCGGGAAGTGCGCCGCAGCTATGAGGGAGTAGTGAACGTTGGGAACCGTAATGGCCTCCTATGACCGCAGCGTTGACGGTCGGCCGAGGAGGACCATGGCAGCGAGATCCTTGCTCGCTCGAACTAGCGACGATCGAATGCGGTCAGAGCCAGACGTGGGGCGATGACCGGATGGGTGCCGCTGATACCAGTTGCGGATTCGCGGCCTCCACCATACTGATCCTTGGGGGATATCCATGCTCAGAGCTACGCTGACATACCTCGAGCGGCATGTGCCGCTAAGAGTCGCGGCAGGGCTGGCCGAGCTCGAGGCCGACGACGTGGGCTTTCTCATGCGGCACATTGAGAAGCTTCGCGAGGAGGCAACTGCCGAAAGTTCGCTTCTCAGCCGATTCCATCTCGGTTCAGGCGTGCCCGACCTGTTGGACCGACTGCTCGGTTCATCTGACGACGAGTTCGTCAAGGTGTCAGCCGGTCTTGCGGTCCGGTTGCAAGGATCCATGGATCAGTCGACGAACCCCAAAGTCGGCGTACTGGCCGTCCTCGCCTCGGGCGACGGCGATACTGCCGAGGTGGTGTCGGTGCTGAAGCTCGATGCCATCAGCGAGGCAGCGAGCTACCGGCTTGAGGACGGCCAGGTGCGGCTGACCGCGCTTCGTGACCTTCTGCCCGCGCCGGGCCAGTTGCAGAAGGGGCTGTCGGTGCCAGATCGTCGAGATGGTTCCCAGGCGATCGTCATCGATCGGAATATCGTCGCGGCCAAGTACTTCTTCAATGCTTTTGAGCTGCAGGTCTCGGCGTCATCGGCGCAGGCTGAGCAGGCGCTGAGCGAAGCGATCTTCAAAAGTGTCCCGAGGACCAAACGGGCGGCGGCCATCCAGTTTGCGTCGACGCTGAGCGGGCCGTCCGAACAGGTTATAGCCGAAATTCAGAACCGGTACCCAGAAGTCGGAATTGAGCAGGCTGCGCTGGGTGCCGGTGGCGCGGTTGGAGGGTTCATCCGGCAAAACAAGGTGGCGGGGCACCGGATACGGTACACGGGCGACGGCATCGTGGTTGTGGTTCCGTGGGACCGCCTTGGGCAGGTGGCGGGGCCGCGCCAGGCAGGCGGCGGTTGGGAGATGACGATCTCGTTTACCGCCAGGCCACAAGAGGACACGTCGTGACCGAGCGAAATGTCAGTGGCAGAGTCTAGGCTCGCCACGATGGATATCGACCTCGCGCTTAGCATTGCCAGGGTCAAAGATGCGGCCGCGGCCCTTGCGGACCTTGAGGCTGCGGGGTGTCCGGTGGTGGACGGCTTGTTGTCTTGCCAGGTCACGATCCCGAAGATGCAGTCGGTGGGCATGCCGCACAACCACCTGCTGGACCGGTTGCGCCAGATGAGCGACAGCCACGTCATGTTCGAGGAAGGTGCGCTGTCTTTTGAGCTGACAGGAACCCCGGGATCTCCCCTAGACTTCCTGAGCGATCCTGCAGGCGATCCAACCACCATCTTCGACGACACTGTGCTTCCGGTTGCGAAGAGGGCTTGGCAAGGAGACGTTGGTGCGGCCATGACGCTGCCGGGCACCTGGCATGGCAACGTTACGGTGCAGCTCCGCGTTCCCTTCCAGACCCAGGCCCCGGAGATCGCCTGGCGGGTCGTGCGCACCGTTCCAGTGCTTCTGGACGCTTTCGCTGCCTATCCCTGGTGGCGGGCGGCAGAGCTGATCCGTGAAGATGGGCGGCCGGTGATAGCGGTCGTGGTAAACGAAGGGGGCACCGCCTTCTACACGCCCTCCTTCGTAGTCTCGTCGCTCGATCGGCTGCACAGCGCACCAATTCCCACAGGGATGAATGTGCGGCGGGCTGCGGTGCAAGGCTGCTCGGCTGTCCGGCTTCCCGGAGACATCGTCCTGCCCGAAGAGCTGATGCCGAGCCAGGCGAACTCCGCCGACCCTCGAATGGAACAAGCCCTCAAGCCCAAAGCCGAGGCGTGCGCATGGGCATGGCTGAGCAACGCGGTTACCGCACCGAACCACGACGGGGTGGCCATGCTGGAATTCTCCGGTTACCGGCGTAAGGTCTTCGAGCTAAGTGCTGACGGCTACGTCGCCGACCCAGGGCAGCAGGTATACAGTGCCTATCGATGGGCGACCGCAGAGGACTCACCCGACCGCGTCCTAGCCATCCGGCAGGTCGTCTCTCTGCAGGACGGCAACGAGCTTCCGGGACGGCCGGACGACATCGTCACGGCAGCCGAACCACTGTACCGGGCCCTACGTGCGGGCGAAGTTGCTGCCGTCCTGGAAACACAGCGGCAGGCACGGAGTATCGCGATCGACACCGCGCGGCAGAGCGCCGAAGCGGCGCAAACAGCGGCAAAGTCAGCAGCTGAGCGGACCATTGCCTCCCTCGGCGCCGTCGCTGGTATCGCAGTCGCGAATGCTACCTCGGTTCTCTCGGCCAAAGACTCCCGCGGCATCGCCATCGGCATCGCCGGACTCTTCATGTTCCTAGCCCTATGGGCAATCTTCGTAGAAGGCCCCCCCATGAGAAGCCCGATCACGAGCCTAAGGGACGATCTTCCGACGATCGCATCGCTCCTGACTCCAAAAGAACGAACGGCAATACTGGATATGAGCATCTTGAGGAAGGCAAAGCGGAGCGTCCTACGGATCCGCATAGTCACGCCAATCATATACGTATTGGGCGCGGCACTTACCATCGGCATCGCTCACGCACGGTTCGGACTGAAGTTTCCGTAGCAGCGAGCAACGAGTGGGCCGTCAAATGCTTGTGCCGTCTTCCGCGCCTCGGTCCCAGAACCTCGGCCGCCCGCGGTTAGCTGCCATCCACGTTCCGTGAATCCCGTCGCACCCGCCAGATCGGTCAGGAAGGCGGACTGCACCACGTTATGGAATGCCCGCCCTTTCGCTAGCCGCTCAACAACCATGTGATGCTCCGGCAACTGGCATCTACGCAGCCGATAGTTCCTGGTCGGCACGGGCATCCGCCATGCTGCACCTACCGCCCCTTTCGTGTGCCCGGTCAGCTATGTGAGCCTCCGGCCGCATCGGCATCTGCTTCGGCGCGGGCACGCAGGGCTTCCAGGAGGTGCCGCTCGTGTTCTCCCCGGACGCCCGCGGTCCGGGCGCCGGCGCAGCGGAGGATCAGCTTGAGCTGGTGCAGAATCCGGAGGTGGTCACGATCCCATTCGCAGATAGTGAGGCTGCGATCCAGCCCGCCGGTGGCCACCAAGTCCGCGGAGAGGAAGGCCGCCGACAGCACGGGTCCGTCGTGTAGCCGCTGGGTGGCCGAGGCGCTCAGCTCTCGAGCCTCGCCGTCGGGGGCGATGCGCAGGCTCGTCACCTGGCCTAGGCCGTCGGCGAGGAGCAGCCGGGCGGCATCGCCCTCCCCGCCGTGCATGTCGACGGCGGTGACATCAGCGACTGGCAGCCTGACCGGTGCGCGGTCGGGCTGGTGCAGCCGAGCCAACCCAACGGCGTTTGCGGACATGGGTATCGTGGCGGCTTGGTTCCCGGCGAAGGCGACCGGGCCGTCGTGCGTCAGCGTCACCACCGCGTCGACCTCGGCGGCGTCGCAGTTCACCAGCGCCGCGAGGTGCTGGTGTCCGTCGGTCCTGGCGAAGGAGACGGTACCGGCGGCGAGTCGTATGTGGTCGGTACCGGCCCGGATCGGGAAGGCATCTTGCCGTGCTGCGCTGTCCGCCGCGATTTCCCAGATCGACAGTCCGCGGCCGTCGACGACGACCAGATCGCCGTATGGTCCCCAGGCTGCGAACTTCAGGCCGGCGAGGCCGTCGAGCAACTTCTGCGGGACCAGGCGCGAGCCGCGGGGCAGCCACTCGCGGATGGTGCCGTCGCCGTAGCAGGCCAGGACGCTGCCCTGGGTCCGGCCGGGGGCCACGCAGATGACCGGCGCCGTCTCCTCTAGCCGGACGCCGGTGAGGTCACATCCGGTCAGGTCGGCGCCGGACAGATCGGCGTTGTCGAGAGTCGCGAACCGCAGCGAGCTGCCAGCGAAGTCGGCTCCGGACAGGTCCGCTCCGGACAGGTCCGCGTAGCTGAGATCGAGGCCGGCCCACTGGTGGCTGGCAGGTCTTCGCCGGCCGCGGTAAGTCAGCGTGATCGCGTTGCCGCCCAGGTACCCATGGCTGGCGCCCAGGGTAGCGGACCTGGCCAGCGCGGCAAGCGTTCGGGTTAGATCGGCGACGCGGCCGTCCTTGTTCACGCTGAGCGCGGTGAAATCAATGATCTCGGGCCCGAGAATGACGAAGGACAGCAGGTCCTGTGCCGCCAGGTGATCATGATGCAGCGCCCGTGCCAGCGCCCGGGCGACAAAGTATTCCGCCATCGAGCGGTGGCAGAAGGTAACGGACCACGCCTCGGGCTGGCCCGCCTGGGGAGACGGCTTCAGCAGGGAGCGAACCCCGAGGCGGGCCCGCGCGTCTTGAGCTTGCTCGGTCCCGGCGTCGGCCTCGCTCATTTTCCACAACACGCGGGCGATATCGAGGCGATCCGCGCCGAATGTCCGAAGGTCAACTGGCTGACCGCCGGTCTGGAGTAGTTTCACAGCTAGGGCCTCGAGCAACTCGACCATGCCCTCGATGGCTTCCTTCCGGAGGGTCAGCATGCCCTTATCCTCAAGCATTTCCGCCTTGCGCTCGAGGCTGTCCCGTACCGAGGCGTCGTAGAGCACTAGCTCGTCGAAGTCCTCATCGGGCAGGGTGGGCAGCGTCTCCTTGATCATCTGCAGGAAGAGCGGCTTTCCGGCTAGGCCTATCGGATCGTACAGGCGCCGGATCCGCTCGAATTTGCCGGAAAGGTCATGCTGCTCGGCATAGGCCTGGAGATGCTCGATGCGCTCGTTCAGCGGCAGCGGCGCCAGCCGCGCCACGCCGGGTGCACCAAGCTGCTCGAAGAACCGGCGCTGCATGCGGCTGGTCTCGAAATAGTGCGTCCGCGACGTGACCAGGAGCTTCGATGCGGAGAAATAGCGCACGCAGTCGGCCAGCAGGCGGAGATTGCGTACCACCGTGGCATGATCGATCTGGGCGGACATCTCATCGAAACCGTCAAGCACGACCAGCGTCCGCCCGAGGATCTGAAGGTGCGCCCAGTCCTGTATATCCGACCCCAGCGCCTGCAGTCGGCGGGAGAGCAGCTCATGCGGGTTGCCCGCGGCGACCAGGTCGCGGAGGGCTAGCCGGATGGGAAATGGGACCGCGGCCGGATTCTGCCGGTACCTACGGGCTAGCAGGCGCGTCAGCCGGTAGCACGCGAAGCTCTTGCCGTCGCCGAACTCGCCGAGCAGCAGGAACGGCTGCAGCGCCGGATCATCGAGCCAGCGTGCAAGCACGTCGCTCAGTTGCCCCAGCGGCGAGCCGGCCAGGTCGACCGCGTCAACCTCGACGCAGTCATCCATGAGACCCCCGAAATGGGCACTATCTTCCCCCGGCAGGCAGTGCATACTCGGTGCATCCAGATAGCCAGACAGCGAAGCCGGCAGGCGCAGCACTGGCGCCAGCCGGCCTGCCCAGCGGGCCACCACAGCGGCGGGGTCCGGGGACGGGCACGAGCCGGTGCCGTAAACGGCCTGGTAAGCGGATGGCTCCAAGGCAAAGAACTCTTTGATCTTTTGCTCTGGACCCCACACCTGTATCCGGAACGGCGAATTATCGCCCGCATTCCAGATCTGGATGAAATGGTCAAGGTCATTGCTGATGCCGGCCCGCGGGGTCACAATCACGAAATAGTCGATGTTCTTCGCATTCCAGTATGCCTGGGTTTGGAGAATCTTGTCTGCCACATCTGCCAGCTGCAATTGCCGAGAGTAGTTCTTGCATTCGACATGGCAGCGCACGACGTTGTCCGGAGCCACTGTGCAGTCGAACTGCACGTCATGCCCGTACTGCGTGCCCGAGCTTTGCCGTCGCAGCCTGTCGAGGATTATCTGCTTGTCGTCGGCCGCCAGGGAGAAGAATCTTTCCAGCAACCGGATAAAGGCCACCTCAAGCGCCGCGCCGCCCTCCTCGGGCCTAACGGGCACCGGAGGGTCCGAGGTCAATTCGGAGATGGTCGGGGTCACGATAGCGGGCTCGGGCATGATGGGCGGAGCCACCGTAACGGGTTTCGCGTTGTGCAACTCGAGTGGGCTGCCGGCGGCGAGGGCCAGCCAGAGACCGCGCCGCCACGCGCGCCGGTCGGCCGAGTCACCCGGACGCCCGGACAGGCAGTCCAAGTCCGGCTGAAGCCTTCCGGTCCGCCCCGGGTCTAGGGCAATGGCCTCGCGCAGGAACTCGATCGCCTCACCGAAGGAACGCTGCGCCAATGCGCGCCGGGCCTCGTTCTCGGCCCGGTCCGCGCTTTCCGCAGGCGACCCGACGCGGTTGTCCTCGGCCGGATCCCGGCCCGGCCCGTCGGCACCCCTTGGCCCAGTGGACAGTTGCAGTCGCGGGCTGGGCGTCGTTTCATCAAGGTCATCCCGAAACACGCCGCGGGCCTTCGCGCCTATACGGCGCGCGCGGCCGATTCGGGAGGTCAGCGTTGCGCGTGTCTTCCCGCCCCTGTCGTCAAACAAACCGACAGTACGCAGGAGACCAAGCGCGGCCAAGGCCTTGGCCACCGAGTCGGCGCGTGGCAGCGGTGAGATCCGCTCCCGCCAAATGGCGAGGCGATCCAGCCATTTTGCGATGAATGACACGAACTCATCTGGCGACAGCTCGCCACAACGCTTCCGCGCGGCCCGGATGGACTCTAGCGCCAGGATTTGATCTCGATGGTGATAGACCAGGTCAAGCCGCTCGTGCAGGTCATCAAGCAGCGTAGCCCGCTGCCGAAGGACATCGCGCCAGAATTGCTGGTTGGTCGCCTCGCGCCAATAACCTCGCTCATCCGTCGACCAATCGCGTTGAGCGTGCACCAGCCAGAGAAGACCTGACGCGAGGATATCGCCGAATTCTTGGAGCTGCGCGCGGGCCGTAGTGTCGAATGGCTGGTAACGCAATTGCGCCACCGTGCCCGCGATCGCGACTTCACCGAGCCGTAGATGATCCAATATGCAAAGCCAGTCCTCGTGGTACACGGGCGGGAAGAATCCTCGCATGCGCTGGGGGTTCACCAGCATTGATCCCCCCGAGATGAATGGCTTCCTTCCGCTTCCTGCCAGTCGGCGCGCATGTCCGACCACCGAGGCGTCAGGAAATGCGGTGACCTGGAGTCCCACGACCGGATACTCGCTGAGCAGCGCGGCCGCCGAACTAACCTTGTCCGCGCTGAGCTTGCGGATGTCATCGTGAAGGAAGAGCATGCGTGTCCACATGCATGACCGCCCGATCATAAGGCCCAGGTTGCACTTCCTGCTGATGTCAACCGTAGAAGCTGATACGCGGCTTTGAGGAATAGCCGAACCTATGTCTAGCAGCCGGTGGCCAGCCCCGGAGCGGAGAGCAAGCGCGGTGGCTTGACCCGGCCGCGCCTCGGCCAGGGCGTCCCACAGCCCGTCGGGGAACTCGTCGGTGTACAGCGCGATCAGCTGGCACCTCAACTGTTTGGCGAGCCGTACCGCAGGGTGGAGCTGTTCAGCAGAGCGGATAGTCGGGACGATGATCGCATCGATGGCGGCACTGGAATTGGGGGTGTGGTGAGCAGGGTCGCCGCTCTCACCTCCGGAACCGACCGGGACCGGACCCCTCTGAAGCAGGTGCGCGTACGATTCCAGGTGGAAAGGTCCGGGAGGTTCGCCGTCACCTTGCAAGTCATGTGATTCTGCATTATCGGGTGTCGTGAGCGTCATAAGCGTGCTCCTGTCCCGGCTGACCGTCCGTAGAGGCGGATGTCATCGCGCCATAGGTTGGGCGGAAGGGCCGCTCGTTCTGGGGCGGAAAACGAGACCGATCGAGCCGCACCATGCACATCATATGAGACAGCCATACGGATGCCATCTGATTGCTCCGCCCGACGAGCCAGGCCCCAGGGTTTTCACCCGACACCTTCCCGAGCCCAGTAACCACACGGCGGATTCAACCGGTGTGCGCAAGGAGCTCGGTGAGTTTCATGAATCCGAGCGTCTTGCGGGGCCTGTCGTTGAGGCTGCGGGCGATGCGGGCTAGGTCGTCTGCTGAGTGCACGGACAGGTCGGTGCCTTTGGGCAGGTACTGGCGCAGCAGCCCGTTGGTGTTCTCGTTCGAGCCGCGCTGCCAGGGGGCGTGGGGGTCGCAGAAGTAGACCGGGATGCCGGTCGCAATGGTGAAGTCGGCGTGGTTGGCCAATCTCGATGCCGTGATCCCAGGTGATGGTGCTGGCAGCTCCGCGGGCAAGCCGGCGATCGCCTGCTCGACCAGGCGGGCGTCGCGACCGCCGGACAGGTGGAGCAGCAGCACGTAGCGGGTGGACCGCCTGACCAAGGTGCCGACCGCGGACTTGCAGTGCTTGCCGATCAGCAGGTCGCCTTTCCAGTGACCGGGCACGGCCCGGTCGCCGGTCTCGGCGGGACGGAGTCTATTTCGCGCGATCACGGCTGACGTTACCTAACTTAGGTCCGGTTATTTTTATGTCCGACGCCTCTGCCGTCATCACCCTTGCTTAGAATAGAGGCGACCGGGCAAGTTGCTGTTGCGCCGATGGTCGACGGTGAAGCGCACGGAGAGTCCTGCGCAGACGCGTTGCGGCTTTCGACCGATTATTCCATTTTTGTCCATTTAGGTTAATTCCTGCCGGGAAGTCATCTGCTAGCTATACCGAGCCGTCTTCTCGAACAGCTGACTGGCCAGTTTTGCAATTATCGGTTAGCCGTATGATCGGAGCCCTCGCTAGCCCACCAGCGGACCACCGCGTAGATTCGGCATGTGACCTCCCCTATCCCCGGCCGCCATCGCTCGCCTTACCCGCTGTTGGCGCCGGAAGAGTCAGCGCCGACGGCACGGGTTGATGCCATCATCGTGCCCACCGTCCGCCCGGTGGCCTACCTGAAGGAAGCGGCCGCCGCCGCGCTGAAGCTGCGCTGCCCACTAGTTACCTTTCACAGCGGCAAATGGGCGAGCGCCCTAGAGACAGCGGCCTACATGGACCCCGCGGTCGACCTGCTCGCCATCGACGTTCCCGCGGGGGTGCGTCTCCGGCTTCCCGAACTGCAGACCTCCCGGTTGATGGCCGGAACGATCTTTGAGCGGCGGACCGATGTGAGCATCAAGCGCAACCTGGCCCTGATGCTCGGTCATATGCTGCGCTGGAAGCGAGTGGTGTTCCTCGATGACGACATCCGGATACCCAACCCGCACGATCTGGGCAAGGCCGCCGGCTTGCTCGACACCCATAGCGCCGTCGGACTGGGCATCGGCGGTTTCCCCAACCGCTCAGTAGTTGGTCACGCGTTCTGCGATTCTGGCGGCGCACAGGACACGTTCATCAGCGGGCGGGCCCTCGCGGTTGACATCAGGCGTAATCGCTCATTTTTTCCCAATATTTATAACGATGACTGGCTCTTTGTCATGTCTGGCGGACGGAACTCGCCGTCGCTGGCGATCGTGGGCCAGGTGCTGCAGTATCCCTACGACCCCTACCGGGTCGATCGGGCCCGGGCGGAAGAGTTCGGCAGTGTACTCGCCGAGGGCATGTTGTGGCTGCTGGATAAGGGGAAGCCTGCGTCAGACGGCGACCTGAGGCATTGGGGGGCTTTCCTGGAGCGTCGGAAGCAATTCATCCAGCAGGTCCGCGGCATGGTCGCCTCGCAGGCCGACATTGACCCCCCGGAACGGGCACGGATGGACGAAGCTCTGACCGCCGCACTCGCGCGCTGCGCGCGCATCAGCCCGGAACTTTGCGTGGCCTACTTGAGGGCACTGGCCATCGATCAGGACCGGTGGCAGCGACACATCCAGCAGATACGACGGCAACCTGCGCAGTCCTGGGACCAATCACTGAGCGCGCTCACCGTCAAAGGCGAGAAACCGTTGACCTGGCATACCACAACGTCCATCTTCATCTCGGCCGGAGAACTCACCACGACCGGAAAACTCACCGCGGCTAGAAAGCGCCGGTCGGCCGCGGCGACGGTCCCCGCGCGGCGGTCCATTCAGTCGGACGAACTTCAGCCTGCCATGTCGTCATCTCCGCTGGCTCCGGCGCCGCGTGGCCTTGATGCTATTCGGGCAGACGAAGCCGAAGCCGAGGCTAACCGCGCTCTAGCACGGTACTCGTTCGACGAGGCCGTTACTCTCCTGGAGACGGCATTGGCGCTAGATCCCGGCCGGGAAGAAAAGCTCCGGCCTGACCTGAACTTCATCTCTGGAGAGCCTGGCGAGTCGCCTCGTCGGCTGCAGTGGAGGCGGGGTATATGGCTCGCCCTCGCCGCTAGCAGCCCATTCGAACCGCAGGCCTCAAACCCCGCTCAATTGGCGGACATGCGCAATGCTCCAACGTCGGCACCAATGCTTATGTCATCAGCTGCGGAAGAGGCGCAGCAAGAAGCACTGCAGAGCGAAGAGAAAGTAGCAAAGCGTCCAGAGAAGCTAGGAGAGGATCTGGAGGTAGCGTTTATTCGCCTGCTCGAACGGTTTTTCCGCTTGGGTGAGGAGGATGAAAGATTGATTCTTGACCGCCTGCGCAGGCAGGGCCCCGGACCGCAGCTTGGTCATGATGTGCAGTTCGACTGCGCCCTCGCAAACGACATTAAAGTCCGCTGCCATGTTGAATGCAAGAATTATGATCATAGATTGAGAACGCAGGATATCGCAGACAAGATATTCCAGACGCTG
>Ga0209415_10011735_pt1 | contig 14711 bp, 11 predicted proteins | sample PeaSoiSIISIP2007_FD_187696 | JGI IMG/M metagenome (GOLD analysis project Ga0209415, IMG submission 187696) | Peat soil microbial communities from Weissenstadt, Germany - SII-SIP-2007 (SPAdes) (version 2) | ecosystem: Environmental > Terrestrial > Soil > Wetlands > Peat | place: Germany...
AGGAAGAATGCATGGCGCGATGCAAGGACTGAACCTGACTGATGAGCAAAAGACGGCAATGAAGAAGATTCACGAGTCCACGAAAGCGCAATTGGATGCCGTGAATAAGGATGAATCGCTGACAGCGTATCAGAAGGCCGCGAAAATTCATGAACTGCGCCACAGCGGCCGAATGCAGATGGTGAAGCTCTTGACGCCGGAGCAACGGCAGCAAATGCGGGCGAATGTCCGCGCAATGCGGGCCGCTCACCGCGAAAAGCAGCAACAGCCGCCACAAGCCCAGCCGCAAGGTAATTAAGCACGGTTGAAATCGCGAAGTTCAAGGGACGGTCCAAGTGGCCGTCCCTTTTTCGTAGATAGATGGATTCGAGCAGCGCGGAATGGCGAATAGATTTGGTATGCTGCTCGACGTGGGATACTTCGTTCGAATCCATAAGCGCGCTTGGGGATTGGATGGCTTTCGGATAGGCGCGCTTGCTTTCTTGGTTTTTCTCGGCGCAGGCGCGCTTGGCTTTTCTTCGCAAACACCTTCTCAAACGGCGATAGCCGCTCCTTCCGCGCAGTCAACAACACCACAAACCTCACCAACGACCCCACCGGTAGCGCCAACGCAAGGAATTCTGCAGGGGACTCCGCCACCAACTCCGCGCGCGGGACTGAACGTTGTGGTGCTTGATCCGGCGCATGGAGGGACGGACCCGGGCGCAAGGGGAACCGGCGGGATTCGCGAGAGCGAGATCCTGCTGGATTTTGCGGCACAAGTGCGCCGGGCGCTGGAGGCGCAAGGATTTCAGGTGGTGCAGACGCGGCAGGGGAATGAAGACCCGTCGTTTGACGACCGTTCCGCGATTGCGAACGCGCAGAGCGGCGCAGTTTTTGTGACGCTGCATATTGCGTCGACGGGGTTGCCCGGGACAGTGCGAGTTTACGTCAACTCGGATTTGCCGGTGGCGAACGATTCCGGAGGATTAATCCCGTGGGACCGAGCCCAGACGCCCTTCCAGGGTTTAAGCAGAAAATTGGGCGATCTGGTGCAGGCTTTGTTGGCGCAGCGATTTAAAGGATCCCCCAGCACGGCGCAGACGGCGGCGGTGAGGCAGTTGCGTACGACGGCCGCGCCGGCGATTGCGGTGGAAATATCGAGCGTGGTGGTGGAAGACCGCGCAGATCTGGATCGCATGGCGCCCGGCGTTGCGGACGCAATTGCGACGGGAGTCGCGGCGTTCCGGCCTTCTTACGTGGTGCCGACTACGGCCGGAGGAACGCCGTGACGACGCGCTGGATTCGATGGGTGGTTGGCATTCTGTGCGTTGGCGTGGTTGTAGGCGCGATTTACCTTCCCATCTTACGAAGGCGGATGCGCGAAGCCGCGAAGCTACAGCAACAAACGGCGGAGCAGGCGCGCCGAGAGTTGACGCAGGCGGTTCCCGTTAATCCGGGCGAGCCGCGCGTGAAAGCAAAACTGTTTTGGGCTTCTGGCAACGGAGATGGGGCGCTGATGGACTCGACGGTGGAGCTGCCGCTTTCGAACGATCCAGTGCTTCGCTCGAAACAAGTATTGAACACGCTTCTGGCGGGGCCCGTGGATGCGGACTTGCGGACGCTGCCGCCGGACGCGGTGCTTTTGGCGTTTTATATTTTGCCAAACGGAACGGCGATTGCCGATTTTTCCGAGGCGCTCGCCACAGCGACGCCTTCGGGGATTCAAAGCGAGCAACTGGCGGTGGATTCGATTACCAAGACGCTGGAAGCGAATGTGCCGCGCGTGCAGCGGCTGAAGATTTTGATTCACGGACAGGAAGTGGAGACGCTGGCTGGGCATCTGGATCTTACGGGGACTTTTCTGGTGAATACGAAAGGCGTGCAGGCAGGGCCCGTTGTGCCCGCGCCAGTGGCGGCTCCTGCAACGACGACGCCAAGCGCAGATAAGCCGGCAACTCCCGCAACGGACAAACCTGCCCCGGCGGCGACTCCGGCAACTAAACCTGGTTCGCCCAAGAGTTCTTGACGTTGACTACCGATAACGGGCGCTGCAAACTGGCGGTACTTCAGCGGAAGCCGTGCGAGATTTTTTTTCAAAAGATGTGACTGCAGGAGGAAGAGTGCGAGTTGATGGCCGAGGCCCGGATCAGTTGCGCCCGTTGAAGATGACGCCGGATTTTATTTCGACGGCGGAAGGAAGCGTGTTGATTGAGCTGGGCAGCACGCGCGTGATTTGTACGGCGACGGTGGACGATGGCGTCCCCGGATTTTTGAAAGGGACCGGCAAGGGTTGGGTTACGAGCGAATACGGGATGTTGCCGAGGGCGACCGAAGAGCGCACGCAGCGGGAAGCGACACGCGGCAAACAGTCGGGGCGCACGCTGGAGATTCAGCGGTTGATTGGGCGGTCGCTGCGGGCGGTGACGGATCAGGAGGCCCTCGGCGAGCGCACGGTGTGGATCGATTGCGACGTGATCCAGGCGGATGGCGGAACGCGGACGGCTTCGATTACGGGAGCATTCGTGGCGCTGGCGCTGGCGTTTGAGCGGCTGGTGGCTGCGGGGATGTTGAAGCGCTCACCTCTGATCGATTCGGTCGCGGCGACGAGCGTGGGAATTGTCGACGATCAAGCTCTGCTGGATTTGGCCTATGAAGAAGATTCGCGCGCGGAAGTGGACATGAATGTCGTGATGACGGGTAGCGGGCACTTCGTAGAAATTCAGGCCACGGCAGAGGGCCGGCCGTTTAGCGGCAGCGAGATGCAGGACCTGCTGGCGTTGGCCGCGGCGGGGATTCGACGGTTGACGGACGACCAACGCGCGGTGCTGCCGGCTAAATTCAGTGCGCGCGCGCGGTAATGCCGGCGCACGCTAAATTGTTTCTGGCTTCGTCCAATCCCGGAAAACTCGCGGAGTATCGCGCGCTCGTTGAAGAGGACGCGCACGGCGTCAAAGAGGTGTCGGCCCCGCATGTAGATATCGATTTGTTGCCCGGTTTCGATTCCCTACCTTCCTTTAAAGAGAATGCGCCGACATTCGCAGAGAATGCCGCCGGGAAGGCCCTGCATTACTCGCGATTGGCGGCGGACGTAGTGTTTGCGGATGATTCGGGATTGGTGGTTCCCACTCTGGGAGGAGCGCCAGGGGTGCATTCGGCGCGCTATGCGGGACCTGGTGCGACGAACGCGGACAGGATTGCAAAATTACTTGGCGAGCTTCGCGGGAAAACAGCTTCGGAACGGACAGCTTATTTTGTATGCGCAATTGCCGTTGCGCAAAAGGGCCGGGCGACGGCTATCGTAACGGCTCGGGTCGATGGCGAGATTTTGGAGGAACCTCGCGGGGGCGGTGGGTTTGGGTATGATCCGGTGTTTTACTTCCCTGCCCTTAAAAAAACGTTTGCGGAGCTTTTGCCCGAAGAGAAGAATCGCATCAGCCATCGAGGGAAGGCTTTTCGAAAGCTGCTTACGGGATTGAGCGCTCGGTAGTTGCGCAGCACACGCGCCACTACAAGGGAGTAGCGCGCTGTTGCCAGACGGGGAGTCATCCTGGGATGTCATCCCCACCGTGTGTGATATTCTTGCGCGTCATGCCAACTAGAAAAGCGAAGAAGAAAACCAAAACCTCACTGAAGAAGACTGGGGCGAAGAGGGCATCACGACCAGCAAAGAGCGCCGCGGACACGAAAAAAGCAGCCGCGGGGACCGACCCGAAACGCGTCGCTGCAATCTTAGCGAAGCTGGATGAAGCGTATCCGGACGCGACATGCGAGCTGAAGCATAACAACCCATTTCAGCTTCTGATTTCGACGATCCTTTCGGCGCAGTGCACGGATGTGCGCGTCAATCAGGTGGCCGAAACGCTCTACAAAAAATACCCGACGCCGGAAGCATTCGCATATGCCAACCCCAGTGAATTGGAGCAGGATGTGCGTCCGACGGGCTTTTTCCGGAACAAGACGAAGTCGATTATGGGAGCCAGCAAGACCATCCTTCAGAATTTTGGCGGTCAAGTGCCGCGGACGATGGAAGAGATGCTCACGCTGCCGGGAGCAGCGCGGAAGACGGCGAACGTAGTCCTGGGAACGGCCTTCGGCATCGCCAGCGGTGTCGTTGTGGATACTCATGTGATTCGCATCTCGAACCGGCTGGATCTAACGCGGAATGAGGACCCCAAAAAGATTGAGCAGGACTTGATGGCCATCATACCTAAAGAAAAGTGGATTCGTTTTTCACATCAAATCATTTGGCACGGGCGGCGAGTCTGCGTTGCACGCAAACCGAGATGCGTGGAGTGCAATCTCGAGAGGATCTGCTATTCGAAAGACAAAACGATCTAGGCGAACCCACACCTGGAACTTGGCATTTAGCCCAGCAACGTCTCCCACTGACAGATCCGCGACACCAACCACAGGCCGACAACCAGGAGTGCACGCCGGGCCGCGCTTTCACGTATTATGCAGCCATGAGAATTTTGCTGGTCGAAGACGATCCGGGCGTGCGCCGGTTTGTCGTCAAAGGACTGCGCGAACAGGCCTACGCAGTCGACGCCGCCGCCACGGGCGATGACGCCTTGTATCAGGCGGACATCAACGAATATGACCTGATCATTCTGGACGTCATGATTCCGGGAACGGACGGATTCGAAGTGTGCCGCAAGCTGCGTAAGACCGGGCGGCGAATGCCGATCCTGATGCTGACGGCCCGGGATGCCGTCGAGGACCGCGTCAGTGGACTCGACAGCGGCGCCGATGACTATCTGACAAAACCATTTGAGTTTCGCGAGCTGCTCGCACGGCTTCGCGCCCTGCTGCGGCGTTCGGCGGAGTTGCATCCACCGCGCCTGAGCGTCGGCGAACTGGTCCTGGATACTGCGGCGCAAAACGCGACACTCGGAGGCCATGCGATTTCCCTGACGCACAAGGAATATGCGCTGCTGGAATACCTGGTGCGCAATGCAGGGCGAGTCGTGAGCAGAGCCGATATCGCCGAGCACGTTTGGGATGAAACGTTCGACCCATTTTCAAATTTGATTGAGGTTTATATCAACCGGCTGCGGCGGAAAATTGATCCGGATGGAAACGCCGGTCTGCTGCAAACGCGGAGGGGCGCTGGTTACATCCTGAAGTCCGGAGAAGATGCAGACGGCGGAGGGCGCGGGCCATCGGCAGGCGAGTCCGGCAAGCAGAGCCCCTCGGATCGCAAGAAACATGCTTGATTCTGTTCGCGTGCGGCTGACCGTGTGGTACTCGGCGGTGCTCGCCGTGGTGCTCACACTAGTCTGTGTGACCACTTACCTCATCGTTCAAAAAACGTCGATGCAAAGAACCGACGGCGATTTGGCGGTGCTGGCGGACTCGTTCCTGGTTACGTTTCAAGCTGAGCTGCAGGACGCTATCAGTACGCAGGACTCCCCAGTTTTCGTCGCAGCGCATCAGTCGATGATCGAACACCGGTCGGACAGCGACACGTTTGTGGTCCTGGGGCCGGGCGGAGAGGCCGTCGCTAATTCCAACGATGGGGCCGCCTTGAACGCGAGAGCTGAGTCATCCGTGGCCCGCGTCCTCGCCTCCGGCGAGTATCAGCGTTTCGCAAAAACGGGAGTCAACAAAGAAGTTGGACTGGAAACAATCCGGGGAGAGCACGCCAGATTCCGAGCCTACTCGCGCCAATTCAAAGCTAAGGGCACAGACTACTTGCTGATTATTCTCCACTCGCTACACGCACAAAACGAAATGCTGGAGACGATTCGCCTAACGTTTACGTGGATGATTTTTGTAGGGCTGCTGCTCGCAGGCACTGGCGGATATTTCCTGGCAAGGAAAAGTTTGGCCCCGGTGGTTGCCATGGGATCGCATGCGCGGCGCATCGGAGCAACAAACCTGCACGAACGGCTTCCAGTGCTGAACGCGAACGATGAACTGGGTCAGTTGGCTACCATTTTCAATGATCTGCTGAATCGGCTCGACCAGTCGTTTGACCGGCAACGCAGGTTCATCGCGGATGCTTCCCACGAACTGCGCACTCCGCTGGCCATTCTTCGCGGAGAGGCCGAGGTCGCCATGTCGCAGCAGGACCGAAGCGCGGCGGACTACCTCGAATCGCTGGGGATTTTGCACGAGGAAACTTCGAGGCTGATTAAAATTGTGGAAGATCTCTTCACATTGACGCGCGCCGATTCAGGGCAGTACCCTCTCTCACCTGAAGATGTATATCTCGAGGAAGTGGTGGCCGACTGCGCGCATTCGGCGAGGTCCCTCGCGCGCGAGAAAAATATCGAGTTGCGCGTGGAGGCTTCCTCGGAGTGTCTCGTTCGCGGAGATCGTGCACTTCTGCGCCGCATGATCCTCAATCTTCTGGACAACGCGATCAAGTACACCGCGGCGGACGGACGCGTGGATATTTCTTGCCGCGCAACCGCTGAACAAGCGGAGATACATGTTACCGATACCGGCCCTGGGATACCGGCGGAGCTCCATTCACGTATTTTCGAGCGCTTCTTCCGAGCAGATCCAGCTCGATCGCGCTCCGGGCGCGAGGGCGGCGCAGGGCTGGGGCTTTCTATCGCTCTTTGGATTGCTCAAGCGCACAACGGCCGATTGGAGTTGGTCCGCTCCGACGCGACGGGAAGCCACTTCGCCGTGTATTTGCCGAAGCCGGGTATTGCGCGTGCAGGCACAGATTAATCGTCTATTTATGTCAAAATCGCTAGATTCGCGTTAGCGGACGCGAAGTCCCGCGGACGCTCGAGAGAAGGCCCGTGAACATCCGGAATCTTTGGAGCAAACCCACACTTTTCGTGCTCGCTGCGACTGCTTTGTTCCCGTTTCGGGGGGCCAGCCAGCAGCCAGAAAATCCCGCGCCAAAGGTGAATCAGTCCAACTCGCCATCCCCCTCTGCGCAACCTTCGGATCAGTCTTCCTCCGCTTTACGGCTGACGCTCCAGGATGCTCTCGCTCGCGCGCGAAAAAACAGCGTGGAATTTCAAGCCGCAGCAACGGATGCCGCAATCGCCGGGGAAGACCGCAAACAGGCTCGCGATGCGTTGCTTCCATCCGTAGCCTACAACAACCAATTTCTCTACACGCAGGGCACGGGTAACGGCGGCGTTCGCTACATCGCCAACAATTCGATTCACGAATACGTCAGTCAAGGCAACGTGCATGAAGTGATCGATCTCGCTGGGGTCGCGAGTTACCGGCGAGCAGCAGCAGCAGCAGCCGTCGCGAAGGCCCGCGCCGAGATTGCTTCCCGTGGACTCGTCGTGACTGTCGTGCAGTACTACTTCCATGTGGCCGCGGCACAGAGCAAGCTGGAAATTGCCCAAAAAGGCGCGGCGCAAGGGGAAGATTTCTTTAAGCTCACGCAAGCTCTTGAAAAAGGTGGCGAGGTGGCGCATTCCGATGTCATTCGCTCCGAATTGCAAATGCAGGATCGCCGCCGCCAATTGCAGGAAGCACAGCTCGAACTTCTAAACGCAAAACTGGATTTAGCCGTGCTCATTTTTCCGGACTTCAATGAAAACTTCGAGATTGGCGACGACTTGCACGCCAGCGTTCCATTGCCGACGATCGAAGAAGTCCAGCAGCAAGGCGCGCGGGACAATCCGGAATTGCGCGCAGCGCTTGCCGGAGTCCAACAAGCCGGGCACGACGTAACCGACGCTCGCGCAGGTTATTTACCTTCGCTGGGCCTCGACTATTTTTACGGAATCGATTCGGCTCAGTTCGCGACCAACAGCGTGATCGACAACCAGAAGATCCATAATCTCGGTTCCTCCGCTTCCGCAACCTTGAACATTCCGATATGGAATTGGGGCGCCACGCAAAGCCGTGTGAAACAGGCCGAGCTTCGGCGCAACCAAGCCGAGCGTGAGCTTTCGCTGGCGCATCGCAAGCTGCTCGCGGAGATGCGCTCCTTATACAGTGAAGCGGAAACTGCACTAAACGAATTGGCAGGCTTGCAGCGCTCCGCGGAGTTGGCTTCCGAAGGCCTGCGGCTGGCGACTCTCCGCTACAAAGGCGGAGAAACAACGGTGCTGGAAGTGGTGGATGCGCAGAACTCCTTCGCGCAGGCGAATACAAGCTATCAGGATGGGGCGGTTCGCTATCGTGTGGCGCTGGCCAATCTGCAAACATTGACGGGAGCCTTGACGACGCCATGAGAATGCGAACTCCGTGCAGAGAATCGCAAGTGTTCTTACGTGTGGCAGCAACCTGCGCGATCACGTGCGCGGCGCTCGGCTGCGGCTCCGACGAGAAAGCCAAGGATCCTGTTGTTTCCGTGCAGACCACCGCGGCGCACCGCGCAACGATTGCACAAACAATTTCTGCGGACGCAGTGGTCTTCCCCTTGCAGCAAGCCGTCCTCACTCCGAAGATCACCTCCACGATCAAGACGTTTCTTGTGCAGCGCGGCAGCCGCGTTCACAAAGGCGAGTTGCTCGCCGTCTTGGAGAACGCCGACCTTTCCGCGGCAGCCGAGCAGAGCAAGGGCGAATTTGAGCAGGCGGAAGCGGGCTACGCGACAACTACTGGTGCAAGTCTTCCCGAGCAAATTCAAAAAGCGGAGCTCGACACCGCCTCCGCAAAAAGCGCTCTGGATGCACAACAGCAGGTCTATAACAGCCGCAAGGAACTTTTCGAGCAGGGCGGAATACCACGCCGAGACTTCGATTCCGCCCAAGTCGCGCTCATGCAGGCGCGCAGCCAGTATGAACAAGCGCAGAAGCAGCTCGACGACCTGCATCGGATTGGGAAGCAGCAAGCCCTGAAATCCGCGAACGGCCAGCTCGCCGCAGCCAAAGGAAAATTTCTTGGCGCACAAGCCTTGCTCAGCTATTCGGAAATCAGAAGCCCGATCGATGGAGTGGTTACAGAGCGTCCGCAATATCCGGGCGAACTTGCGGCCGCGAATCAACCGCTGCTGACCGTCATGGATCTTTCCAAGCTGATTGCCAAAGCGCACATCGCCCAGACCGAAGCAGTTGCGCTCAAGGTAGGCCAGCCAGCGGAACTTCAGCTTCACGGAGTGGACGAGAAGGTGAATGGCCGCGTGAGCTTGGTGAGCCCGGCGCTCGATCCAGGAAGCACAACGATCGAAGTGTGGGTCGAAACCACAAAACCCGGCTCTGCGCTGAAACCGGGAATGACCGTGCAAGTCCAAATTGAAGCCGCAACCGCCAAAGATGCTCTCGCCGTTCCAGCGTCGGCTGTTTTCAAAAACGCGGATGGCACAAGCTTCGTGGTTGTTGCCGGCGCCGATCAAAAGGCGCACGTCGCAACCGTGGAGACCGGCATAAAAAGCGCCACGGAAGTTCAGATTCTCAGCGGCATTAAAGAAGGCGATGCCATCATCACTTCCGGGGGCTACGCTCTGCCGGACAAAACGCAGATTAAGATCGAAGCATCGGCACCCGCGGAAAAAGAGGCAGGTGACGCCGCCGAATCCGACAAAAAGGGCGACGACAAAGCGAAGCCCACTGCAAAGGCTAAGGATAAGGACTAAGAGACATGGCCTCTGAAGCGGGTTTCCGTTCGAGTGTGCCCGGCGCAAGCGCGGCGCCTTGGTTTGAGAGGCTTTCCCGGCCCATTTTGTTCCTTGTCATCAGCCTCGCGCTGGTGGGCGCGTATCTGGCGTTCATCATTCCCGTCTCGGTTTTCCCAAACACGGATTTTCCGCGCGTTGTGATCGGCGTTGACAATGGCGTCATGCCCATCGATCAAATGTTGGTCACCATCACTCGCCCCATCGAAGAATCGGTGAACAGCGTTCCCGGTTTGCAGCGTGTGGTCTCCATCACCAGCCGCGGCTCCGCTGAAGTCGATCTCTTTTTCGACTGGAACAGCGACATGATTCTCACGCTCCAGCGTGTCGATGCCGTCGTTGCGCGTTTGCAAGGGGAACTGCCGTCAACGGCAAAGCTCGAAACCCACCGTCTCACCTTCGCCAGTTTTCCGATTCTCGGCTACAGCCTTACTTCCGACGCGATTTCGCAAGACAAGCTATGGGAAATCGCCACCTACGACATCAAGCCCCGCCTCAACCGCCTCGATGGCGTCGCTTCCGTTTTGATCCAAGGAGGGCGCGTTCCGGAGTTTCAAGTATCCCCCGATCCCGCGCGGCTGCTCTCGACGGGAGTCACTGTCACCGATTTGCTTGAAGCCATTCGCCGCACCAACGTGATCGACTCTCCTGGTTTGCTCGAACACGATCATCAACTCGTGCTCGGCCTCGTTAGCGGCCAGGTGCGCACGCCAGAACAAATTGGCAAGATTGTCGTCAAGAACACAGCGGCTGGCGTGCCGATTCGCATAGGAGATGTCGCAACGGTGGGGCCATCCGTTGCGCCCGTTTACACAATCGTGACGGCGAATGGGAAATCGGCGGTGCTGCTCAGCATCAATCGTCAGCCCGAGAGCAACACCCTCGCTGTCGCCGATGAAGTGCACGCCCAAATTCAGGAACTGGCTTCGACGCTACCTCCCGGCGTGCACCTCGAACCTTTTTACGATCAATCGACAATCGTGCATGACTCGATCGCCAGCGTACGCGACGCCGTCCTGCTTGGCCTGATTCTTTCCTCGGCAATTCTCGTTTTGTTCCTGCGCGACTGGGGCAGTTCTCTCGTCGCTGGTTTGGTCATTCCTGCAACTTTGCTGCTTACTTTTATCGTTCTGAAGATCACCGGCCAAAGTTTCAATCTGATGACGCTCGGCGGTCTCGCCGCCGCCGTCGGCTTGGTCATCGACGATGCCATCGTCGTCCTAGAAAATATCGTGCTACACCGCGACGCGGGCGAAGGCCGTTCCAAGGCTATCCAAAGCGCGCTTCGCGAAATGACTGTCCCGTTGATCGGCTCCACCATTACGCCAATCGTCGTATTCCTGCCTTTGGTGTCCATCACCGGCGTCACCGGAAGTTTCTTCCGCGCGCTTGCCATTACCATGACAGTTTCGCTCCTCTGCTCTCTGCTTCTTGCGCTTGCGTGGACTCCAACTCTCAGCCAATATTTTGTTCGCAGAAAATCCACGACACCGGAATTGCCGCAGCCTCTCGAAGCGTCTCAGCAGCCGCTCGATGCCGGCTCACTCCTCGTGGCTGAAGAAGCCCACATCATTGGCCTCTTCGGCCAGCTCGTTAATTTTTATGAGCGTTGCATGAAGAGCATCATCCGGCATTCGGTTCTTCTGATCGCCAGCTCTCTAATCATCGTCGTTCTTTCCATCGTCGGCTATAAGTTGCTTGACACCGCGCTTTTGCCGGAAATGGATGAAGGCGGCTTCATTCTGGACTACTACACGCCGCCGGGAAGTTCCTTGGCGGAATCGGACCGAATCCTCCAGCACATGGAAAAAATCCTCCGCGATACTCCGGAAGTGGAAAACACATCCCGCCGCACCGGTCTCCAATTGGGATTGGCTGCCGTCACCGAAGCAAATCGCGGAGACTTCACCGTCCGCCTCAAGCGAGACCGCAAGCGTGGCATCGACGCGGTCATTGAGGATGTCCGCGCCCAGATCAAGGAAACCGAACCGGCGGCGGATATCGAATTTGTCCAGGTACTCCAGGACATGATCGGGGACCTCTCGAACGAGCCCGAGCCCGTTGTGATCAAGCTGTATTCGCAGGACGCACAACTCCTGCTCAAGACCGCGCCGCAAGTCGCGGATGCCATCGGAAAGATTCACGGCGTCGTCGATATTCTCGATGGCATCGAGAATACGGTCAGCGGGCCAGCGGCTACATTTCAGATAGACCCCGCTACTGCCGCGCGCGCCGGTTTCACGGTGGAGGAAGTCAGCACCGACGCCGCCGCACTCCTCGAAGGTGAACCGGCGGCTACGCCTGTTGTTTTGAACGACCGCGCCTATCCCATCCGAGTGAGATTTCCTGACCGCATTCGCACTTCACTCGAGCAAATGACCAGCACGTTGATCGTCAGTTCCACCAATCGCACGGCGACGCTCGGCTCGCTTGCCACACTCACGACCGACCCGGGAGAGACGGAAATCCGCCGAGAAAACCTTCAGAGATTGGTGGAAGTGACCGCCCGGCTTGAAAATGTGGGCCTTGGCAAAGGAATTGCCGACGTACAAAAGGTTGTCGCGGATCTTCACCTGCCGGCCTGCATCCGTGTCGAATACGGCGGCCAATATCAAGAACAACAAAAATCTTTCCGGGACCTGCTCATGGTTCTCTTTCTGGCGCTCGCCCTCCTGTTTGTGGTGCTGCTCTTCGAGTTCCGCACCTTCTCCGCGCCAGTCGCCATTCTTGCGTCGGCCCTGCTCTCGACCTTCGGCGGCTTCCTCGCGCTGTTGATTACGCGCACGAATTTCAACGTCGCCTCCTTCATGGGAATGATCATGGTCATCGGCATCGTCGCGAAAAACGGCATCTTGCTGCTTGACGCGGAGCAGCGCTTCCGCAGCCTGGGCTTTTCTTCCGCGGACGCCATGCTGCAAGCGGGCCGGCGCCGGCTGCGTCCCATTGCCATGACCGCGCTCGCCACCGTCGCCGGTATGTTGCCTCTGGCCTTAGCCATCGGCGCAGGTTCCCAAATGTTGCAGCCGCTGGCCATCACCGTGATCGGCGGATTGCTCAGTTCCATGGTTTTGTCCCTGGTCTTCACTCCGGCGATCAACTACTTTCTTCAACGCGATACACGCACCGGCATAGAACCGGCTGAAGCCGTCTAGACTAAATGAACATACCGCCAAACAGATTTCACTTTGTTCGCCACTGCTAGTAAAGTTAAAGGCGGAGAACTATTCATTTCCATGCTACGACAAGCGAAAAAGAACGTCGCCGTCATGAAGGGCCGCAACCCAGCCGTGCCCCTCAGCAAGAACGAGCACCTCTTGCGCTGGGTTGAAAAGATGGCGGAACTCGCCAAGCCCGCTTCCATACATTGGGTCGACGGCTCTGAGGAAGAAAACGAAGCTCTGCGCCGTCAAATGGTCGCGTCCGGAACGCTCATCAAGCTCAACGAAAACCTCTGGCCCGGCTGCTACTACGCCCGATCCGATGCCAACGACGTCGCCCGCGTGGAAGACCGCACCTTCATTTGCTCTCTTTCCAAAGACAGCGCCGGCCCCACTAACAATTGGGAAAACCCTTACGAGATGCGCAAGAAGCTGAAGAGCCTGTTCAACGGCGCTATGCGCGGCCGGACGATGTACGTTCTGGGTTACAGCATGGGCCCGTTCGGCTCCCCGATGTCACAGATCGGTGTGCAGTTGACAGATTCGCCGTACGTCGTCGTCAACATGCGCATCATGGCGCGCATCGGTTTGCCCGTGTTTCAACTGATCGATACCGGAATTCCACGGGTCGTCCCCTGCATGCACTCCGTCGGTGCGCCGCTCGCTCCCGGCCAGAAAGACGTTCCGTGGCCCTGCAACAAGGAAAAGTACATCGTTCACTTTCCCGAGACGCGCGAAATCTGGTCGTACGGCTCCGGCTACGGAGGAAACGCGCTGCTAGGCAAAAAGTGTTTCGGCTTGCGCATCGCCTCCAACATTGCTCGCGACGAAGGCTGGATGGCGGAGCACATGCTGATTCTTGGCGTGGAAAATCCTGCCGGCGAGAAAACCTATGTAGCGGCTGCTTTTCCCAGCGCGTGCGGCAAAACAAATTTCGCCATGCTCATCCCGCCAAAAGGGTTTGAAGGCTGGAAAGTCTGGACGGTCGGCGATGACATCGCCTGGATTCGCCCCGACGAACACGGCCTTCTCCGCGCCATAAATCCGGAAGCAGGATTTTTCGGCGTTGCTCCCGGCACTTCTGTAAAGACAAATCGCAACGCCATGGCCACGCTCGCCAAGAATTCCATTTTCACGAACGTCGCTCTCACCCCCGACGGCGGCGTCTGGTGGGAAGGCATGACCGACGAGCCTCCTGCCGAATGTCTCGATTGGAAGGGACAGAAGTGGACGCCGGCGATTGCGAAAGAAACCGGAGCCAAGGCCGCGCATCCCAACGCCCGCTTCACGGCGCCCGCTTCGCAGTGCCCGACGATCGATCCTGCATGGGAAGATCCCAGCGGCGTTCCGATAAGCGCCATTATTTTCGGCGGGCGTCGCGCCACAACCATGCCGCTCGTCTTCCAGGCTTTCAACTGGAGTTCGGGCGTTTACATCGGCGCGACGATGGGTTCGGAAACCACGGCGGCAGCAGCAGGAGCCGTGGGCAAAGTCCGTCGGGATCCAATGGCCATGCTTCCCTTCTGCGGCTACCACATGGGCGACTACTTCCGCCACTGGATCAAAATGCAGCGATCGCTCACGCTAACACCAAGAATTTTTCACGTGAACTGGTTCCGCAAAGATGCTGACGGAAAATTCATGTGGCCCGGGTTCGCCGAAAACATGCGCGTTCTCAAGTGGATTGTGGACCGCACCAAAGGCCGGGCCTTGGCTCGCGAGACGCCCGTCGGCTGGATGCCGCGTTACGAGGACATGGAATGGAGCGGCATGGATCTCTCCAAGGAAAAGTTTGAAGAGCTCCAGAAGTTTGATCGCGAAGCCTGGCGAAAAGAAGTCATCGAACATGAAGAGCTGTTCATCGGCCTCCATGACCATCTGCCCAAAGAAATGGTCTACGAGCGCGAACTCCTGATCTGCCGCCTTTAATCTTACATATTGTTCTCGAAGCTACTCAAATAACCTTGTAGGGGCGGGGCTTGTTTACCCTGAGCCTCGAAGGGCCCCGCACACTCTCGCTAGAGGTG
>Ga0209415_10011736_pt1 | contig 14711 bp, 14 predicted proteins | sample PeaSoiSIISIP2007_FD_187696 | JGI IMG/M metagenome (GOLD analysis project Ga0209415, IMG submission 187696) | Peat soil microbial communities from Weissenstadt, Germany - SII-SIP-2007 (SPAdes) (version 2) | ecosystem: Environmental > Terrestrial > Soil > Wetlands > Peat | place: Germany...
CCGGAGTTGACGAAGCGGACCATCTCCACGCTGGGAAGGGCCGCGCAGATCCGCTCGGCCAGCTCCACCTCCGGCTCCGCGGTGTGGCCGTAAGCCACTCCCCGGATCAATTGACCCCGCAGCGCCTCGACCACCGCCGGGTGGCCATGGCCGAGGATCAGGGGACCGTAGGCGAGCACGAAATCGACGAATCGAGACCCGTCGGCGTCCACCAGGTGGGCCCCCTCCGCCGCCGCGATCACCGGGGGCTCACCGCCCACCGCCGCGTAGGCCCGCACCGGGCTGGAGACCCCTCCGGGCATCACCCGGCTGGCGCGTTCACGCAGGCGGGCCGAGCCGGTGCCGGCCGCCGGACCGGTGCCGGGGCCGGGGCCGGCCGTCGATGGGCCTGGGCCGGGCTCCCGGTCCGCCCTCACGTCTGCTCGGTGACGGTGACCTGCTCCATGACGTCACCCTGGACGATCGACTGGGCCACGCTGAGGCCGCTGACCACCTGCCCGAAGAGGTTGTAGCTGAGGGCCAGGCTGCTGGTGTCGTCGGCGATGCAGATGAAGAACTGGGAGCCGTTGGTGTTGGGCCCGCCGTTGGCCATGGCCACGGCGCCCGCGATGTACTTCTCGTGGACGGGCTCGTCGTCGAACTGGTAGCCCGGTCCACCTTGTCCGCAGGTCCCGGAGGGGGTGGCCGGGGCCGACGGAACGTTGCCGATGCAGTCCGGGTCGCCGCCCTGGATGACGAAGCCGGAGACCACCCGGGCGAACGGGATGCCGTTGTAGAAGCCGTTGCGGACGAGGGTGACGAAGTTGTTGACGGTCACCGGGGCCAGGTCGGGCTGGAGGCAGATGACGATGTTGCCCTTGCTGGTCTCGATGGTCGCCTCGTAGAGCTTGCTCTGGTCGATGGTCATCGCCGGCGCCGCCGAGTAGACGTGGACGTCGGAGGGCGGGTTGAGCGGACCCAGCGGGGAACCGAAGGTGGCCGACGCGCAATCCGCGTAGGGGATGATCGTCGGCGTCGGGGTCGGCGACGGCGTCGCGGTCGGCGTCGGAGTCGGCGCCACCGCGCCGACGGGCCTGGGCCCGTCGGCCTGGTCCAGCGCCACCGCGCCGGCGACGGCCGCCACCACCAGGACCACGGTCGCGGCGATCACGAAGGGGAGTCGGCGTGGGCTGGTGGGGGGCTTCATCCTGGTCTGGGTTACTCCTCGCGAAGCCAGCGCGCTGCCTGGAGCGCGTGGTAGCTGATGATGATGTCGGCGCCGGCCCGGCGGATGGCGGTCAGGACCTCGAGGGCCGCGGCGCGCTCGTCGAAGGCACCGGCGCGGGCGCCGTGGGCGATCATCGCGTACTCGCCACTCACGTTGTAGGCGGCGACGGGCACGTCGACGGCCGCGCGCACCCGGCGGATCACGTCGAGGTAGGTGAGCGCCGGCTTGACCATGACCATGTCGGCGCCCTCGGCGACGTCGAGCGCCACCTCGCGCAGTGCCTCGTTGGCGTTGGCGGGGTCCATCTGGTAGCCGCGCCGGTCGCCGCTGCGCGGGGCGCAGTCGGCCGCGTCGCGGAACGGCCCGTACATGACCGATGCGTACTTGGCGCTGTAGGCGAGGATGGCGGTGTCGGCGAAGCCGGCGCCGTCCAGGGCTTTCCGGATCGCGCCGACCTGGCCGTCCATCATCCCGCTGGGGGCGATCACGTCCGCCCCCGCCCGAGCCTGGGAGACCGCCGCCCGCGCGTAGAGCTCGAGGGTGGCGTCGTTGTCCACCGAGCCGTCCTCGCGCAGCACGCCGCAGTGGCCGTGGTCGGTGTACTCGTCCAGGCAGCAGTCGGCGATCAGGACGCAGTCGGCGCCGAACTGCCTCCGCAGGGAACGGAGCGCCGTCTGTACGATCGCCTCGTCGTTCCAGGCCTCGGAGCCGACCGCGTCCTTGCGCGCCGGGACCCCGAAGAGGAGCACGGCGCTCACCCCGACCTGGAGAGCGCCCGCGACCGCGCCGACGGCGCTGTCGACCGTCTCCTGTCGATGCCCGGGCAGGCTGGCGATGGAGACCGGCGCGTCGATGCCCTCGCGGAGGAAGAGGGGATGGACCAGGTCGGCCGGGCTCAGCCGGGTCTCGCCGGCGAGCCGGCGCAGCGCCGGCGTGCGCCGCAGCCTCCGGGGGCGTTCGGCGGGGAAGGGCATGGCCGTCCCAGGTTACTCACCTGCGCAACGCCCCCGCCACCGCCGCCGCCACGCCCGCCGCGTCACCCCGCGCCGCCACCACCGGCAGGATCCCGTGACGATGCAGGGCGGTGGCGGTCGTGGCGCCGACGCAGACCACGCTCACCCCATCCAGCCACTCGGCGCCCACCGCCGCGATCACCGCCTCGGCAGCGCTCGGGCTCAGCAGGGTGACCGCATCGATCCCGCCGGCGCCAGCCGCGACCAGCAGGTCGTGCAGCCCGGGGACCGGTACGGTCCGGTAGCAGACGGTCACCGTGACCTCCGCGCCGGCCTGCCGCAGCCGCTCGCCCAGCTCGCTCAGGGCCGCCTCCGCCTGGGGGAGCCAGACCGCGCCGTCCCCGGCTCCCGCGGCGACCAGACCATCGGCGAGCGCAACCGCCCCGGTCCCGGGTGCCACCAGGTCGACGTTGATCCCGAGGTCGCGCAGGGCCCGGGCGGTCCCCTCCCCCACCGCCGCCGCCCGGACGCCGGCGAGGTCCCCGGGGAGGTCGAGCTCGCGGAGCCGCTCCGCCGCGTTGGCGCTGGTCACGGCCAGCCAGCGCGGCGGGCGACGGGTCCGGAGCCGGCGCGCGGCATGACGGAGCTCCTCGGGCGAACCCACCGGCTCGATGGCGATGGCGGGGACCTCGACGACGGCCGCTCCGAGCTGGCGCAGCTCCTGATTCAGCGCCGCGGCCTGAGCCGCGGCCCGGGTCACCATGACCCGGCGGCCGGCGAGCGGCCGCGCTGTCGGCGGGCTCAGCGGGCTCATCGGAGCCTCGCTGCCACCCGTGTCCCCAGCTCCTCCGGGGCGTCGGCGTCGCCGCTCAGCTCGGCCCTGCGCTCCTCGCCGCCGGCGTCGAGGGCGGCGGTCAGGACCAGGCGCCCCTCCTCCACCCGGGCCCAGGCGCCGAGCGGCAGCAGGCAGCCGCCACCCAGGGCGGCGAGCACGGCGCGCTCGGCGACGGCCGCGGCGCGGGTGTCCCGGTGGTCCGCCGGAGCGCAGGCGGCCTCCGCCGGGCTGCCGATGGCCGCCTCGATGGCGATCGCGCCCTGGCAGGGGGCGGGCACGAACAGGCGGGGGTCGAACCGCTCGCTGAGCCGGTCGGACGCCCCGATGCGATCGAGACCGGCGCAGGCGATCAGGAGGCCGGCGACCTCGCCGCCCTCCAGCTTGCGGAGCCGGGTGTCGACGTTGCCGCGGATCGGCACCGCGACCAGGTCGGGGCGGAGCAGCCGGAGGAAGGCGGCGCGGCGCGCGCTGCTGGTGCCCAGCGTGGCGCCGGGTCTCAGCGCCTCCAGCCCGCTCCCGTCTCGGGTCACCAGGCCGTCGCGGCAGTCGGCCCGCTCCAGGAACGCGGCGACCGCCAGCCCGCCGCCGAGCCGGCTGGGCAGGTCCTTGGCACTGTGGACCGCCGCGTCAGCCCGCCCCTCGACGAGCTCCCGCTCCAGGGCGGCGCTGAACCAGCCCTCCCCCTCCAGCCGCGTGACCGGGGTGGCAGCCTCCCGATCTCCCTGGGTCCTGACCACGACGGTCGCGACGGCCCCGACCCCGCCGGCACGCAGCGCATCCGCCGCCAGGGCGGCCTGGGCGAGGGCCAGGCGGCTGCCGCGGGTGGCGAGCCGGAGGGCCCCGCCGCTCACCGCTCGCCGGTGCCGGGATCGTCCAGGCTGAAAGCCTCCCGGAGCCGGAGGACCACTCCCGGGTCGTCGGAGGCCGCCCGGAGATGGGTGATCGGCGCGTGGAGCAGCTTGCGCACCAGGCTCCGGCTGAGGGCGTCGATGCGCTCGGTCAGCTCGGCGTCCGCGGCGGGCAAGCGGGCCAGGGTCCGCTCGACCTCCCGGAGCCGGATGATCTCGGCGCGCTCCAGCAGGGCCCGGATGGTGGGCACCGACGCGTCTCGCCGGTCGAGCACATCGAGGGTGCGGCGCACCTCCTCGGCCACCACCTGGGATGCCGCCGCGATCGCCCGGCCGTGGTCGTGGGCACCGTCCTGGAGCCGGCGGCCCAGCTCGTCGATGTCGATCAGGGTCACCCCCGGGAGGCCGGCGACATCGGGGGCGACGTCGCGGGGCACCGCCAGATCGATGAGGCAGAGCGGCCGCCCGGAGCGCTGTTCCTGGACCGCGCCGCAGAGAACACGATCCAGCACCGGCTCGAAGCTGGTGGTGGCGGTCACCACCAGGTCGCATTCCAGCATCGCCGCGGCCAGGTCATCGGTGCCGACCACCGACGCCCCCAGCTGGGTGGCCAGGGCGGCGGCGGACTCACCACCCCGTGAGCTCACTCGGAGAAGCGCGCCCTGACGCTTGAGCCGGCGGGCCGCCAGGGCGCTCATCTTGCCGGCACCGATGAGCAGCGCGGTGCGGCCCTCGAGATTCCCCAGCACCTTCTCGGCCACCGCGATGGCCGCCTCACTGATGCTGCCGGCGGCGCGGCCGATCCCGGTCTGGGAGCGGGCAAGCCTGGCGGCTCCGATGGCCCGCCGGAAGACGAAGTCGAGCTGGGCGTCGAGCGTCCCCGTCTCCAGGGCCAGGCGATGCGCCGCCTTGACCTGGCCGAGGACCTGGGTCTCGCCGACCACCATCGAGTCCAGCCCGGTGGCCACCCGGAAGAGGTGCTCCACCGCCTCCTCGCCACGGAAGATGGTGACGTGCTCGCGCACCGGCGCCTCTCCCTCCGGGTCGAGGTACCGGCGCAGCCGGGGGATGAGCGCCTCCGGGTCCGGGTCGTCGTGGACGCTGACGTAGAGCTCGGTGCGGTTGCAGGTCGAGATCGCGGCTGCGCCGCCCAGGCCGCCGTGCCCGACCAGGAATCGGAGCAGGTGCCGTGCCGCTGGGTCGGAGAGGGCGGCGCGCTCCCGGACCTCCACGGGAGCCGTGCGGAAGGTGATCCCGGCGGCGATGAGGCGCATCTCTTCCGAGTATAGGTTCGCTCCGGTACCCGAAGCGGTTAGGATGGCCGGAGACTCGCACATGTCCCTCTCCACACCCATGCCGGCGCCGCTGTCGCCTGATTCTTCGACGGGGGGATCCGAGCCACCCTCCGCGGGCGGCGGCGAGCCGCTTCCTCACGGGCGGCGCCACTATGGGCGGCGGCGGGGCTCGGTGCCGATCGGGGACAGCTTCGTGGCTCGACTCGGCCCCGCCGGCGACGAGCGCTTCGCGGCGATCGACGATCCCGACGACGAGCCGCACCGCCCCCGCCCCGCCCCCGAGACACCGATCGAGCTGCTCCGCTTCGTGGCGGTGGACTGCGAGACCACGGGCCAGTCACCGCACCGCCTGGTCGAGCTGGGGGCGGTCGCCTTCACCCTCGAGCGGCACCTGATCTCCCTGGAGACGCTGGTCCACAGCAACGACCGGATCAACCCGTTCGCCCGGCGCATCCACGGCATCTCCAGCGAGACCCTGGGGGGCGCCCCGCCGGTGCGGCCGGTGCTGGAGCGGTTTCGCCGCTTCTGCCGGGGGGCGGTGCTGGTCGAGCACAGCGCCGACGCCTTCGACAGCCGGCTGATCGCGGCGACCCTCGGCGAGAGCCTGGAGGCTGACAACCTCGACACCTCGCGGCTCGCCGCCAAGCTCTACGACCTTCGCGACACCATCGGCCTGGAGCGGCTCTGCGTCGAGCTGGGCGTGCCCCATCGCCGTCCGCACCACGCGCTGGCCGACGCCGAGGCGACCATGGGGTGCTTCCTCGAGCTGGTTCAGCGCGGCCGCGAGCCCTTCGGCTGGCGCACCCTGGGCGACCTGCTCGCCGACGGCCAGCCGCCGCCACCGCGCTGGGTGGACGGCGAGACCGGCAGCCGTCGAGACGACTCGGCACGCCGGCGCCGCGGCGGCAGAAGGCGCCGCCGTGCCCCGCCCGCGGAAGACACCGGCAGCCAGTGATGCATTCCCGAGGTGGCCCGCCGCCTCATCCGAACCGGGGGGCCACCTCCGGGCGCCGCCCCGACCAGGAGACCCCATGCCTCATCGCCTGAGCGACAACGGCCTGGTGAGGCCCCCTTTCGCGGAGAGGCCCCCGATCCGGCTCAACCTGGACACCCGCCTGCTGGGTCTGGTGCTGGCGGTCCTCGGGATCGTCGCCGCGGTCGTCTCGCTGCTCTACGTGCTCGGAGTCTCCGGCCTCTGCAACGGGCTGGTCCTCTGCAGCTTCCCCACCGTCAACGTGGCCGGCACCGTGCTCCTGACCGCGGGATGGGTGGTCATGACGGTCGGCGTGGTGATGATGCTGACCCTGACCGGCGGCGGCCGGGCGGTGGCCGTGTACGGGCTGGCCGTGGCTGCCGTGGGCGACGTGGTCTCACTGGTGGGGAACATCGTCTTCGTGGGCGCCAACTCGCTCTACTACCGGCTCGGCGCCGGGTCGATCGTCATCTTCGTGTTCTGGCTGGTGGTCGCCGCCGTCCTCTACTACCTGGTGGTGACCAGCCGGCCGGCCGGCGAGCCTCCGGAGCCGGCGGGCGAACCTCCAGCGTCGTAACCGGGGTCAGAGACGGAGCTCGGCGGTGACCGGGAAATGGTCCGACGCGGTCGCCACCTCGCGGGCGGCGCGGCCACGCCCGGTCATCACGTCGCAGCCGGCCACCCGGGGGACCACCTCGGAGCTCGCAAAGATGTAATCGATGCGCGCCGCCGGGAGCCAGGTGGCGCAGGTGTAGCCGTGGGCGCGGGGATGGAGGTGGCGGAAGCAGTCCGTGTACCCCGCCTCGAGCAGGCGCGGCACCGTCCAGCGCTCGATGGCCCGGCCGAGCACCCGGTCCACCGCCGGGCGCTCCGGCAGCAGGCCGGTCAGCGGCCCGACCACCCAGGGCAGCGACGGCACCCCGCCCTGGAGCCGCGGATCAATCCCCTGGGCCAGCCAGCGGGCGTCGAGCGCCTCCTCCGCACCGGCCGCCGGGCCCATCCAGCCGTCGGCTCCGCGCACCAGCAGCCGGGCCCGGCGCAGCTCATTCATCCGCCGGAAGAAGCGGGTCGCCTCCAGGTGGTCGCCGGGGCTGAGCGAGTTGAAATCGCCCAGGATGAGATGGGGCAGGCGGGGCTCACCGGCGATGTCCTGGAGCACGGCCTCCAGCTCCCGCAGCCGGCGGACCTCGCCCTTGGCCTTCTCGCCGAAGCGGGCGGCGAGGTGGACGACGTGGAAGCACAGGCGTTCCCCCGGCCGCGGCCGGACGGTGACCTGGAGATGGCTCCGCAGCATCCCGGGGTGGCGGCGGTTGCGGTGGGCCGCGATCGGCAGCCGGGTGAGCACCGCGAGCCCCAGCGGGCCGCGGTCGCTCGGCGCCCCGGACACCGAGGTCATCCCGAGGCGGACGGCCAGGCGCTCGACCATGCCGTCGTCGCGGACCTCCTGGAGGGCGATGAGGTCGGCGCCGGCCCGGGCCAGGACCCCGGCGATCCGCTCCTCGCGCCGCTCCCCGCCGAGCAGGACGTTGTAGGTGAGGATCCGGATCGTCGACCCGTCCCCGGGCTCAGCGCGGGGGGACACCGGCCTCACCCTCGACCACGGCTGTGGCGCGAATAGAATTCGAGCCGATGCGGGACCGCGAGAGCGCCGGCGCACCCGGCCGCCTGGCCCTGCCGGCCGAGCTGCTCCTGCTCGACCGCCTGCCCTGGATCGGCCGCTTGACGGCAGGCCTGCTGGCCGTCGGTGTCGCGGCCGGCTGGGGGTTCGCCGCCCTGGCCATCCACGAGCACGAGCTCGACCTCCGGAACGCCGGGAACGCGCTCAGCCCGATGGGAACGCTCTTCGCGGACGCATCGTCTCCGCTCACCGCCTGGCCGGGTTGGGCGATCGCCGCCATCCTCGGCCTCAGCGGGGCGCGTCTGCGCCGGGGTGGCCTGGAGCCGCCCGCCGGCCGCAGCAGCCCCCGCGAGCTGACCGCCGGGGAGCTGCGGGCCGGCCTGCGCCGCGAGTACACGGGCGCCCGCGGGGCCCTGGTGGCGCTCGCCGTGCTGACCCTCGCCGACCTGGCCCGCCTCGCCGTCAGCGGGGTGAGCGCGCTCGTCGCCGTGGCCGGAGCCGGCGACGGGCTGGTCTGGATGGGGGTCGAGGCCGGGGGCCTGGTCGCCGCCACCATCGCCCTCACCGTCTGGCTGCTCAGCTTCCGCGCGCAGCTCGAACGCATCGGTGCGCTGCGCGCACCCCACATCCGGCGACCACCGGGCGCCCCGCCGGACTGACCCGGGACGGGTGCCGGGCGAGCGCCACCGCGCTCAGATCCGGCGCCCGACCACGTAGTCGCAGGCGGCCTCCAGGGTGTGCAGGGCCGGCGAGGGGGCGAAGCCGGCCAGCTCGGCGCGAGCGTCGCGGGCGAACTCCTGGGCGGCGCTCTCGGTGGCCGCGACCGCGCCGCTGCACCGGACCAGCTCGACGACCAGCTCGTAGTCCGGGTCGCCCCGGGGCTGGCGCTCCAGGACACGGGCGAGCTCAGGGCCCACCACCGGGTCCTGGAGGGCCAGCATGAAGGGCAGGGTCACCGTTCCCTGGCGGAGGTCGGCCCCGACCGGCTTGCCAAGCTCCGCCTCGGTGGCGACGTAGTCGAGCAGGTCGTCGGCGATCTGGAAGGCCATCCCCAGCTTGTGGCCGTAGCGCTGCAGGGCCGCCCGCTGGACCGGCTCGAGGCCGCCCACGACCGCCCCGCAGAAGCAGCAGGTGGCGACCAGCGTGGCCGTCTTGCGCTCGATCTTGCGGTGGTAGTCGGCGAGCGACTGGTAGTAGTCGTCCTTGCTGGTCATCTGGAGCAGCTCGCCCATGCAGATGGTCATCACCGTGTTGCTGATGGCGACGTCGATGGCCGGCTCACCGATGCCGGCGGTGAGGTTCGCGCCCTTGGCGAAGTAGTAGTCACCGATGATGATCGCCGGGGCCGGCCCCATGGTCTCGTGGAGGGTGGTCATCCCCCGTCGGGTCGGCGACCTGTCGATGAGGTCGTCGTGCACCAGGGTGGCGGTGTGGATGAACTCGATCCCCATGGCCAGGTCGTAGACGTGGTCCATGACCGGATCACCGAGGCGCGAGCTGAGGATGACCAGCGCGGGACGGATCCGCTTCCCGCCGGCGCGCACGATGTGCCGCATCGCCTCCGCCATCGGTCCGAGGTCGGCCGCGACCGCCGCATCCAGGCGATCCTCGAACTCGGCCAGCTCGTCGAGGATCGGCTCGAAGAGCAGCTGCGTCTGGCTGGGCGCCGGGCTGACGGCGTCGGCCTTCACGCCCCGGCCTCCGGGTTCGGGTTCGCCGGCTGACGGAGGGCTCCGCTCGCGTCCATCTGGGGAACGAGGATATCAGTGGCCGCCGTCCACAACCCCGCCACGGCGGCGCGGAAGGCATCCCCCCGGGCCTCGAAGTCGCGGAATGGACCGTAGCTGGCCGCGGCCGGGGAGAGGAGCACCACCGATCCCGGGCGGCTCCACTCGAGGGCCAGGCGGACGGCCTGGTCCAGGTCGGCGGCCGCGACCACCGGGGCGCTCCCCGCGACCTGGGCCAGCTCGGCGGCCAGCCGGACCCCGCTGGGAGGCAGGGTGACCACGGCGAGGACCCCCCGCTCCGGGCGGCAGCGGCGCACCAGCGGGCCGTGGTCCTGCCCGCGGTCGAATCCCCCCGCGATCAGCACCACCGGTCGCCCCGCCAGGGCGTCCAGCGCCGCGATCGCGGCCTCCGGGATGGTCGCGATGCTGTCGTTGACGAAGCTCACCCCCCCGGCCTCGGCCACCGGCTCGAGGCGGTGGCGGAGGGGGTGGAAGCCGCTCAGCGAGGAGACCCGCGAGCGCACCTCGACCCCGGCCTCCTCGAGGGCGGTGAGGGCCGCGCAGGCGTTGAGCAGGTTGTGCCGGCCCCGGAGCTGAAGCCGGTCGGCGCCGATCAGGCGCTCGGCGCGCCAGATGATCGAGCGGCCGTCGGTGTGGTACCCGGCCGCGTCGCCGAACCAGACATGCCGGCCCGGCAGCCGGTCCGCCCGCGCCTGGGTCCCCAGGTCCTCACGGTTGAGGACCGCCACCCCATCCCGGCGATGGGCGAAGAGGTTGAGCTTGTCCTCGATGTACCTCTCCTCGCTCCGGTGCCAGTCCAGGTGCTCGCGGTAGAGGTTGAGCAGGACCCCGATGCGCGGCGACCACTCGAGGTCGCTGGTCTGGTGGCTCGAGAGCTCCAGCACCCAGAGCTCGGGCGGCGGGTCCGGGTGGAGGTGCTCGAGCAGGGGGACCCCGATGTTGCCGGCGAGCACCGTGCGGAGCCCGGCGGCGCGGGCGAGATGGTCGATCAGCGAGCTGGTGGTGCTCTTCCCCTTGGAGCCGGTCACGGCGATGATCGGCTCACCGGCGTGCTCGGCGAACCAGAGGTTGGTCGCGGTGGTGACCCGGGTGGCCGCGGCGACCCGCTCGGCGTCCTCCCGATAGCGGCTGATCCCGGGCGAGCGGACCACCACGTCGAGGGTGCACAGCCGCTCGATCCCCTCGGCGCCGTGCAACCAGGGGACGGTCGCGGCGGCGGCCCGCTCCGCCTCCGCGGGCGGGGCGTCGGTGACGATGACCAGCTCGCGCGGAGGGGTCGGCTGCGCGGTGAGCACCGCCAGCGAGGCGCGGCCCTCGCGGCCGAAGCCCCAGAGCCCGACGCTCAGACCGCCCAGCTCACTCGAGCGCATCGGCGAAGCCCCGGTAGGGGTCGGGGAGCGCGTGCTCCGGCGAGGGCGCGAAGACCGCGGCGACCGCCGCGTCCGGGAGGCCCGCGACCCGCGGGTCGGGGCCCAGGACCGCCACCACCGCGCTCTCCCTCCAGCCGGCCGCGGCGCCGAGCAGACGCATGGCCACCCGCGCCTCCCCCACCTCACCCACGCACTCCAGGGGCTTGTCGGCGTCCAGCCCGAGCAGGGCCGCGAAGCCCGGGATCTGGGCGGCGTCGCCGAGCAGGTCGCATCCCATGATCGAGACAATTCTGTCCCTATCGAGGAAGGGGGCCAGGGCCAGGGCCACGAATCGGCACTTGGGGCAGTCGCCGCACCAGCTGGGGGTGCGGCGGTCGGTGTCGAGCAGGAAGGCGCGGTTGCAGCTGACGAAGGCGCGGTGATAGGCGGGGAGCTCCGCGAAGCGCCGGGCGATGGCCAGCTCCGACCACGGTCGGAGCAGCGAGAAGCAGCCGAGGTCGGGGGCGACGTGCCGGGCGACCGCGGCGGCGAAGCGGCGCTCGAAGTCCCAGCTCTTGCTGTACTGGTGATTGACCTCGGCCCCGTCCCAGACCAGGTTGGGGGCGGACGCCGAGCGCTCGTCGGCCATCACCACCCGGCCGGCGCCATGGACCAGGGCGGCGATCACCGCCAGGCAGGAGACGATGGCGGTCACCGGGACGTGGCCGTTGATGGCGCCCTCGCGGTTCAGCTCGAGCAGCCGGGGGTCCAGGGTCCGGGTCACCGATACGTGGGGCAGGCCGGCCACTGCGACGGTGCGCTGCACCGCGGGAGCCGTCCCCACGCTGAAGAGCAGCGGCCGGTCCGCGACGCGGCGCACGGCCTCCAGGGTCACGATCGAGTCCTTGCCCCCGCCGACCGGGACCAGGGGCCGGTCGCCGAGGCCCGCGGGCCGGGCCCCGCCGGCTTCGGGGGAGCCGGCTGCGGCGCTGGGGAACGGCGGTATCTCGCGACCCCGAAGATCGTTGACGTAGCGGCATTCGGCGAGGCCCTGGGTGTAGAGGTGGTGGACGAAGCCGGCCAGGTCCGGGTCCGGGAGGTCGGCCTCCACGGCGATCTCGGGGGCGAAGCACGCCTTGTAGTAGCTGACCCCCGCGACCAGGTGGAGCAGGGCGACGGCCCGCTCCAGCGCCCCGATGCGCGCCGGGCCGAGGCCGCTGAGCGCCATCCCCAGGTCCACTCGCTCGTGCAGCTCCTCGCCGTCGAGTGCGTAACCGAGATCCACCCGGCCCGCGGTGAGGTCGAGGCCCCACCCCAGGAAGCGGAAGCGGCGGACCGCACCCGGGACGAAGGGAGGAGCCGCCGGCGACAGCGGTTCGGGGACGGCCATCGGCTCAGTATGCGAGCACCGCTCAGGTGGCGGCCCAGGTCGTCCGGGGCGCCCCCGCCAGGCTTCCGCGACCGTCAGTCCCGGCGACCCCCGCATGCGGGGTCACCAACCAGTCGTTGACCCGGGCGTTCAGCCCCGGGGCGTTGAGCACGGAGACGTGGCCCTGCGGGTAGCTCCACAGCTCGGCGCCCCACGCCTCCGCCAGCTCGGCCATGGGGGCGTCGCCGACCACCCCGTCGAGGGTCGGCCGGACGATCGCGATCCGCTCTCCGGGGGTCATCGGGGGGCGGAAGGTGCGGCCCACGATGGGGGCGAGCGCCGCCCTCACCACCACCCGGGCGGCTTCGCGATCGGGGCCCCACACTCCCCCGCTCTCCCCTTCCAGTCCGAGCGCCCGGCGGGTGCGATCCGGCAGGTGCTCGATGATCGTCGCGGCAGGGTCGCAGAACGGGGCGAGCGCGACCACCGCGTCGAGCTCCAGGTGGGCCGCGAGCAGCACGGCGATCAGCCCACCCAGCGAGGTGCCGCAGACCTCGACCCGGTCGCTGACCTCGCGCCGAGCCCAGGCGAGCACCGCCGCGCAGTCCTCCACCGACTGGCGGACGATCTCGCGCGTCCAGGCCAGGTCCGCCTGGATGAAGCCCTCTCCGCTCCTGCGGCCGGGCCTGTGGCGGCGCAGGTGCAGGGGCAGGTCGATGCGGGCGGCCTGGGCGCCCTCCGCGACCAGGGCGCGGCAGCGCCGCTCCTCGTACCAGGGGCCCGGCGCCAGGAGACCGTGGACGACGAGGACGAAGGGGAGGTCGCGCCGGTCGGGCCGCAGCAGTGCCGTGGCCGCCAGGTGCCGGCTGCCCGGGTCGCCACCGGGCCCCTGGCTGGGGCCGGTGAGGGTGCGCACCTCCACCCCACCGCGGCGCCGGTGCTGCACCGGCCCGGCGGTGATCGGCGCGGGGTCATGGACGCGGCTCGCCGCCCAGAACTCCTGCGGGTCGGCCGGCGTCCAGCTCTCGGGCACGGGCAGCTCGATGGGGAGACGCGCCAGCTGCCAGCGCACCCCCGCGTCCATCCCGCGCGCGACCAGCGCCCCGAGCCGATCGAACACACCTGTCCCCCGGAGAAGAGACGGTCCCTTCATCGATGTCCGCCCGTCTGCAATGTACCCCCGGGCCGGCCGGGCGAAGCGTCACGCGGGTGGGTGCTGATCTCGGCCCCGCTGATAACCGCCGCGGCGGCGTCTTCCGACGCGATTCGCAGCTCACCGCTCCGCTCTGGTACAGCGGGGTCCTCCCGGTGACCGTGTACGCGCCGGCCGGCACCTGGAGCGAGAAGCTCGCGGCTGCTCGCTCAGCCCCCTCCCGTCACCGCTGCCGTGCCGGGCCCGGGGATCGAACCCGGACGGGGCATCGCCCCCGCGGTGTTTAGGACCGCTGCGTCTACCGATTCCGCCAACCCGGCGCGGGCTTCTCAGTCTAGTCCCAGGTCTTATACTGCGGACGGATGTTCGCCAGGTGGTCCTCCGAGGCCAGCTACCGACGCAGCCAGCGGGCCACCGGCGTGCCGGTGCGCCCCACGCCGATCGCGCGGGGCCTCACCCTCCGGGTGCTGGACGCGGGTGACGACTCCGCCGAACGCCAGCGTGTCGCCCAGCTGCTGGTGGACGAGCTGAGCCGGGAGGCGGGCCTCCCCCCCTGCCAGGTGGTGGTCCCCGACCGGCCGCAGGTCCACCGCCACGACGGCCGCCGCCTGCAGTCCAAGACCTACGGCTACTACACCTACCGCGTCGACGCGCAGGGCGGTGTGACCTGGGCGCGCATCCGCATCTACCACCGCACCGCCGTGAAGCAGCAGGTGATCTCGTCCAAGGTCTTCCTCAACACCCTGCTCCACGAATGGCTCCACCACTACGACTTCCACGGCCTGCGGCTGCCGCGCTCGTATCACACCGCGGGCTTCTTCGCCCGGCTCAGGGGGCTGGCGGATGCATTGGAGGTGGGGTTCGTCATGCCGCCCGATCCCGACGTGAGCCCGGCGCGACCGGGCGAGGGGCCCGAGCCGGTCGGATAGCCGCTTCGGCTCGTCCGACCGCACATGCCCGGGCTGGCTGTTGACGGTCCCGGCGAGCTCGAAACGCTCGATCGGCCGCGCTCGGCGGGCGGACCCTAGCCCACCCAGATCGTCTTGATGTTGACGAACTCGCGAATACCGAAGGCGTGCAGCTCGCGGCCATAGCCGCTGCGCTTCACCCCGCCGAAGGGAAGCCGGGAATCCGAGTGGGTCATCCCGTTGACGAAGACGCCTCCGGTCTCCAGGCTGCGGGCAAACCGAACCCCGCGCTCCAGGTCCCCGGTCCAGACGTTGCCGCCCAGGCCGAAGCTGGAGTGGTTGGCGAGGTCGCGGGCCTGGTCCTCGCCGGCGACTCGCGTCACCGACGCCAGCGGTCCGAAGGTCTCCTCGTCGAAGGCGGGCATCCCCGGAGCGCAGCCGGCCAGCACGGTGGG
>Ga0209415_10011739_pt1 | contig 14707 bp, 7 predicted proteins | sample PeaSoiSIISIP2007_FD_187696 | JGI IMG/M metagenome (GOLD analysis project Ga0209415, IMG submission 187696) | Peat soil microbial communities from Weissenstadt, Germany - SII-SIP-2007 (SPAdes) (version 2) | ecosystem: Environmental > Terrestrial > Soil > Wetlands > Peat | place: Germany...
ATCAATCAAAATGCCGGACCAGAAGAGAAAATCCCCACTTCTACCCGCTGGTTGGGGAATTTTGCAAGAGGCTCGTATGTGAAAGATAGTACGTCTACCACTACTCTCCCGAACTTTTGAGTTTGCTGACCGACGCGATTAGTAATGGAACCATGCGGGATCTCGCGGATCTCATGCGGTTGGGTGTGCTCGACCGCCCGGTGCTGGATCAGACGGAGATCGAAGGCAGATATGACTTCACCCTCAACTGGCCCCCCGACGGCACCCAGTATCCCGGTTTGGGCGTCACGATTCCGCATCCAACCGGCAGCGTCAACGAACCGCCGCTGCCCGCCGTAATACAGGAACAGCTAGGACTCAAGCTGGACGCCACCAGAGCGCCCGTTGAGACTCTCGTCATTGACCATGTTGAGAAGCCTTCGTAGTGATCCGGCACTGGGTGCGGACTGCGGAGAATCCCGCTGAGCCGCCAAGATCAGGACGGCCCCTGGGTCTAAACCACAGCGAACGCATGGAGATTGAGGGCTGCTATCGTCAATACTCCCATGTGGAAAGGATGTTCATGAAAACGGAATATGTCCGCTCACGGTACGCACTTCGCTCCCTGGGGACGCAAGTTCACCACATGACACTGCTTCAGCAGCATGCAGGCGCTAAACCATGGCTGCGACCAGACAAGGGCCGGACTGGATTCGGATACCGGCTCGCAGCCCGGAGGGCGGTTATGCTCATGATTCTTATTACGTCATTCTTTATGCTGATATCTGTTGCTCCCGCGCTGGCCGCACCGGTATACGTCTATCCTGTCTCTTGCGGAGATCTTTGGCCAGCAGTGCTCGACACACTCGACAACCAAAACAATTATGGAATCATCTCCATGGACGACTTGCGACTGAAAGCGTACTTCGTTATCGTTGGCGCAAGGGGTAGCTACACCCAAAATGTGAAACTGAAGGCCAGGAACGGCGGCTGTGCGGCGGATGCCAATATCATCGAACTCGGTCCAGACAATGTGGACTGGTGCCAATTCCAGCATCGCCTTAGAAAGTCTCTGGAGAAGTTACAGGCGGCGAAACTCAAATTGAAGGAAACAGCGCCCGGCCAGCAATGATACGTTTCGGCGGCAGGACGGACAGATGGCATGACTCCAGCCATCCATGAATAAACTGTAGGTCCATGTCTCGATTCTGACACCTTGGATACCCCCGAGACCGCTGGTAGGTGCCCCCGGTCTCGGGGGCTTGTTCCAACCACAATGAGGGTGCCGGTGCCAGCGAGGATGAAGGGGGGCAACTTGCCAGCGGCTGTTACTCGCCGGTGGGCAGGACTTCTTCAATCCCAGCCCAGGGTCCGCCTTGAAGCACGAGGTACTTCAGGTAAAGTTCAGAGCCGGTGCGATCTGCCGATGCGAGCAAGCTACGGGCAGCCTCCTGAACGCGCTCATTGGTCAGGGCGGTGTAGTCAAAGTTCTCCTCGATCATCCCCTCGGAATGGGGCATATTGAGCAAGTCAAGAAAGCTGACAATCACGGCACGATGCTCGCGGAGAAGATACTTCTTCAGCAGGTCATCCACGATCGGGTCGGGAAGCGACAGGGTTGCCGCCGTCCAGTTGACCAGCCGCTCCGTCGGGCTTTTGCGGACAAAGACCTCACGCAGGTTTTTTGCTTTTGCAAGAGCGGCACAGAGGAACTGTTTCTCGGCACCCTTGGACTCCGCCCAAAAATTCTGGCAGACGGCGATTCGTATCTCATTGGGCAATTGTCGCCAAACACGGTTTGCAGAAACTGGCATCACTGGTCCTCTCAAACGTCGAATCTGAAGCATCAGCTTTCATGATAACGGTTGGCGCGTGGCCTCGGTCTCAAGGGCTTGTTTCAACCACAATGAGGGAGTCCGGTCCCTCGCTTTCGGGGGCTGAGGAAAGCTCAAAAAATCGACTGTGAATTGTCATTCCCGAAAAGTCGCCTTCGCGAGAGGGCACACCGGATCGAGTGAATGTCGAGTCCGACATGGACTTGATGAAAAACCGGAGTTGAAGGGTACAGGCTTTAGCCCGTACATAAAGCCTGCAAATTCATGGGGCTTTAGCCACTGAGGGAATGCATTATTCAATCACCGCACTTGTTTATATGTTCACTGAAATGAATATGATAGATTTCTAAAATCCGAATTAGACGAATACAAACTCCGGATTATACGGGCATATGCTCCGAGTTGGACGCACATAGAATCCGGCATGGACTGACCTTCATCCCGAAATGGCCGAGATGAAAATCAGAAGCCGTGAAATCGGGGCAAGGTCGCGGCACACTTAAAAACCTATTAATAATTTAAAATGAATAAAATAGATCACTATAATCCGGATCAGACGAACATAAAATCCGAAATGGACTACACTTCCAGTCCGAATTGGACGAGACGATAATCCGAAATATTTTATATCTACATCCGAATCAGACGTAGATATAATCCGAATTGGACGTGTACGTTCCGGAGATGGCTCCATGATCGATCCCCATATGATCCAACGGTTTGCCGCCTCGCGCATCGATATTGCGCTGAGCGATACCCCGGTCGTTCTGCTGATCGGACCGCGGCAGTGCGGCAAAACCACGCTGGCCCAGCAGTTGGCCGGGAAAAATCGGCCCTACGTCACGCTGGACGACGATACGGCTCTGGACGCGGCTCGCCACGACCCCTCGGGGTTTGTGCGCGGATTCGACCAGGTCACCATCGACGAAGTGCAGCGCGCTCCAGAGCTGCTGCGGGCCATCAAGCGCGCGGTGGACCTCGACCGTCGCGCAGGCCGTTTCCTGCTGACCGGCTCGGCCAATATTCTTACCCTGCCGCAGGTCTCAGAGAGCCTGGCAGGGCGCATGGAGATTGTGGACCTGATGCCCTTTTCGCGGGCCGAGATCCTGGGGCAGAGACCCACGTTTCTGGAGGCTGCTTTTGCGGGCAATATTGTGAAGCCCGGGCCAAAGCTGATCGGCAAGGATCTGCTCCAGGCCGTGCTGGTGGGCGGTTATCCGGAGATGGTGCAGCGCACGGATGCTCGCCGCCGCCAGGCTTGGGCGCGGGACTACGCGCGGGCCATCATCCTGCGCGACGTGCGCGATATTGCCGAGGTGGAGCGGCTGGATCTGATGCCCCGTCTGCTGCAACTGCTGGCCCACCACTCCGGCCAACTGACCAACTTCACGCTGTTGGGTAGCCAGATCGGCCTGGACGACAAAACCACACGGCGCTATCTGGGCATTCTGGAGCAGATGTTCCTGGTCTATCGCCTGGTGCCATGGCACCGCAACTCGCTCAGTCGCCTAGTGAAGACGCCCAAGCTGCATTTTCTGGATTCGGGCCTGCTGACCGCGCTGCTGGGGGTGACGGCCGAGCAGATCGCCAAAGACCGGATGCGTTTCGGCGCGTTGCTGGAGACGTTTGTCTTCTCGGAGATCGTCAAGCAGACGGGATGGAGCGATGAGAGCTATACGCTGCATCATTATCGCGACAAGGATCAGGATGAGGTCGATATCGTCATTCAGGATCGGCGGGGCGCGCTGGTGGGCATCGAGGTCAAAGCCGGTGCCACGGTGCGAGTGGGCGACTTCAAGGGGCTGCGCAAGATGCTCAACAGTTGCGGCGACGATCTGAAGCTGGGCATGGTGCTCTACGACGGGGATACGGTGATTCCCTTCGGCGAGCGGCTCTTTGCCGCGCCCATCTCCTGCCTGTGGAGCTGAGAGCGTTTCCGGAAATGCTGGACGGGAGCGGTTATAATCGCCCCATGAACGCAACCGCTGTGCCGACCGCATCCAATCCGCTTGCCGAGCCGAGGCTCTGGAACGAAGTTGCCCCGATCTATTCAAAGGTTTTTGCGCGCCATCTGGCCCGCTATGGTGAGGACGCGCTGACGCTGGCCGGGGTAACGGCGGGATCGCGCGTGGTGGACGTGGCCTGCGGGCCGGGTACGCTTTCACTGGCGGCGGCGCGGCGGGGCGCGACGGTCAGCGCGCTGGATTTTTCCGTCGAGATGATCCGTTGCCTGCAAGCCGCCGCTGAGCGTGAAGAACTTCACATTGACGCCCGCGTAGGCAATGGAATGGAGTTGCCCTTTGCCGACGATTGCTGCGGCGCGGCATTCTCGATGTTCGGATTGATCTTCTTTCCTGACCGTGCCCGGGGCTTTCGCGAACTGCTGCGGGTTCTGAAGCCGGGAGGCTACGCGGTGGTGGGCAGTTGGGCACCCGTCGAGCGCGTGCCGATGATGAACGAGGTCTACAGCACACTCTGCGCGTTGGTGCCGAATCTCCCTTTTGGCAGCAGAAGACCGCTCAGCAATGCGGAGGAGTTCCACGCGGAGATGTGCGCGGCGGGATTCAGCCAAATCGAGGTACGTGAGGCGACGCATGAGCTGGAGGCCGCATCGGTCGAGGATTTCTGGAACATTCTGGAGAGCGGTACTCCGCCCTTCCGCGTGGTGCGCGAGAAGCTCGGAGAGGTGCATTGGGCGGCGGTGCGCCGGGAACTGATCGCTTCGTTGAAGGCCAAGTGGGGAGAAGGCACAGTGCGCGTGGCGATGATCGCCAATCTGGGAATCGGACGCGCCTGAAAGCCCGCTGCAAATCCCCGTATTGAAAGAGCATGACTAGATTCATCCGGCTCGTAAATACGAATGATCGGGTGCCCCATCCTTGCGCTTTTTTCTTGCGCAAGGGTGGGAAAACACATCACTTTGTATTCCCCCACCGACACATCCGGCCCAAGGCGCATGAAACTTCATCAGCCAATGCCGCCTACGCCGCCAAGCACTAAGTAGCCTAACTGCATTTGCCCGAAACTGACACCCCATGTAGCTGCCGGGACGGCTACAGTTCAATCGACTCTAAGCTTGGGTTGAGTTGGGGTCCAGTAGACAAATCTTCCTCCTTCGACGCGAGCTATCATGATATCTTTCGAATAACTCAATAGGTTGCGGAAAAGCATCGGTCCAGTTACCTTCAACGATATTAGAGATTGATAAACGTGCAGAGCATCGTTCACTCGATGGCGATCAGGCCCAGCCTTTTCAATCGCGGCAATCAACAGATTAATTCCATCGTAAGCATAAGACGCGTAGTCGTCGGGTAACTCGTCATATTGTTGCCTGTACCGCCATTGAAAAGCCTCGAACTCACGGTCTTTGCGTGTAGGATTAAAGCCGCTTACCGCAACAAATCCTTCCGTGGAAGTTCCGGCCAGTGAAATGAGCTGCTGTGTAGCCAGCTCGCTTGGACCAAAAACCGGAATATATATTCTCGAGGCTCGCAATTGCTTCAGGATGAGAGCGCCTTCGTTTGGCTGTGACCAAATGACTAGTCCATCGATTCCGGCATCGTGAAGTTGTTGGAGCTGTTGCGAAAAGTCCGTTATGCCTGTCTGATATGTAGTTTCTACAATCTGTACAGGTTTGAGCTGATCGATTTCCTTTTTGAAGACTTCCGTTCCGACTCGAGCATATCGGGCATCCTCGCGGATAATTCCGAGTTTCTGCATCTTGACCTGCCCAAGAATGTATCTCGCCAACACACGACTCTGCTGTCGATCATCGGGTAGAAGATGTATCAGCCACGGTGTGCCAGAGTCTTGAATGCTTGATTCTTCCGTGCCCGTATTGATAACAGGAAACCCAAGTTCCGATGAAATGCGCAGAAGTGTATGCGTTGCAGATCCATCTATTGATCCAAGAACAGCAACCACGCGCTCGTCCTGCGCCATCTTCACAGGCTCAACCGTGGACATACCCCACGGTGCCGTGTCGTTGTGAATCTTCAATGCATATTTCCATCGCGTCTTATTCGGCCCGCCCGAATGCTCTTCCCTATCATTTGCCTCATCGATTGCCAGTTGCGCGCCATGCAGCATCGCCATTCCATGAGGAATATAGGGACTATCTTCGAGAGGACCGAAGAAGCCAATATTTACTCTGTTTGGAGCTTCAGAATCGTCATTCTCCTTGGCCGATATACGGAGGATATTGCCAGGTTTTATTGATTTCCTGTTGTTATGAGTGATCTCCCGGACAGATGGTTGTGCCTGGTATCTTCCATAACTCAAACCACCTTCGGTTGCAGCCCATATATAGCCACCCTGTGATGCGATGTCGAAGATTTGGCCTTCTAGTAAGTCACGGGGATTGATTGCACTGCTTTTGCGCAGTGGGAGGTTTCTGTCAGAATCGATAAAGGGAGCGATGTGGTAAGTTTCCCAGCGAGCGGTTTTCGTGTTTATAACTTTCAGGCCCCGATTCGTGCAGACCCAAAGCTCGTCTCCGCGCAGGCGAATGGTATTGATGTAGCCGAAAGACCGGCCGAAATCGTCCACTGAGTAACGCCGCTCCGAATGCTCATTTTGCTGAAGAATGCCGCGGCGATCAGCTATCCATAATGTTCCAGAATTGCCGTCAAAAGCAACCGCGTTTACAAAATCCAATACCTCGTGTGCGTCACTCGAGCGGCCAAACGCATGAGTAACCCATTGATTAGCAGCGAGATTGTAATCAAGTACTCCGCTGCCCCAGGTGGCAATGTATGCGTTTCCCTTGTCGAAGGCGATGCCGACAGGCCAGGGGTCCGACATAGGCGCGTTCCGGCTATCGAAGGTTGTCCAGCTTCCTGTGCGAGTATCAAGACGACTGAGGCCCGCCGCCGTTGCCGCCCACACAAAATCCCCTTGAGAGACGATATTGTAGATAACATCATTAGCCAATCCGGAAGTTAGGCTTGTATAGCTTTGAAAGATTCCCGCGCTATAGCGACTCACACCGCCATAGGTTGCAATCCAAAGATCGCCCGTATTTTTGTCCAATGAGAGCGCCGTGACCGCGCGCCCCGCAAGGCCGTCTTGCAGAGTAAATACTTTCTTGATTTGCCCGTGGGAGATTAACACCAATCCATTGTCCGTGCCTGCCCAGAGTTGATCTGCGTCGGCAATCACACACAAAACCCGGTTCGATGGCAGCCCATTGGCCATCGTATACCGTTTCCAGTGGATGCCGGATGCCAGAGCCTGCGAAAAGGCGGGCAGGGACAGGAGTAACGCAAAGACGCCCAACAGGATGCGCTCTGTTCCTGGTCTATCTCTATTCATGCACTCCCTATTAAGTTTCCAGATCGAGGTCACATAGCTGATTGCACACATTATAAACCGCTGGCGGGATTGTCGATTTCAAGGGCTGGCATCTGCTCCTTATATCAGCCATTTTAGTCTGCGAACGAATAGGTCCTTCACTTATCCTCCCGTCCGAATTGGCGGGAGCATCTCTCCCTACCCGGCCCCAGAAGCAAGCGACCGGGGTACCCTCATCTTGGTTTGAAAAGATCACCGAGTCCGAAGCCACCCACCACGAAGAGACGTGTCCCTACACTCCCGGTGCTAAGAACCGGCCCTTCAGCCTCACTGATTTGCCTACTTGTCTTCCCCTATGCTTCTGTGACAGTGCATACACCTAAAATGTCGGAATGGAAATATGCCGACACGAGCCGGATCATCACAATAAGGGCAGGGCATCTTCTGCAACCTCCGAATCGGAGACGACAAAAGCACGGCTCCGCAAACGAGCCAGACGGCCATTAAAATGAAATCAGGAAACGGTTGAACGAACTTCTGTACTGCTATACCCGCAAACAAAAACAGAAACCATACGAGATATCGCTTGAATATCAACTTCCGCGCGCGTTGTACCTTAGCAAAGAATTCGTTGGCCGCATCTGTCATGTCCTATGCCCCCTAGAAGTTATGCTGCTGATTATTAATCTTGTCCACTATCGATCCAAGAGGACTACCTGCCACAGTTATTGTGTCTGTTCGCTGCCGCAGGCGTAGTTAAGAAGGGAAATTACTAAACCTGCCCTCTCACTCTCAGCATTTCTTCGCTGCCATGCTACATCCGGGCCCAAAAGGACTATTGGGATTAAAGGGATTAAAAGGATTATTGGGATTAAAAGGGCTATTGGGATTAAAGGGATTAAAAGGGCTATCTGGACCGAAAGGACCGCCGGGACCAAATAGCGATCCAAGGCTAGGTGTAGCAAGAGTCCCTGTGCCCTGCTTCCCGACAAAAACGCCCAAACCTGCTCCCTCACCAACCCTACCGCCGAAGAGACCAGCGCCACCACCATAAGCCGTACCGTTTTCGTCATGCGCTAAGCTGCCCGTGAAACCGGGCCCAAAGCCTAGGTCAGCCTCAGCGTAGTCAGCACTGCCAAATCCTGTGGTAGGGGCGGCTCCATGAATGTAGCTGCCCGTCACCCCATAACCCGCGAAAGCACCGCCGCCAAAGCCGCCGTTCGCTTGGCCTTGAATGTAAGCCGATGAGTTCCACCCATCAAGATTAAGGCCAACGCTTGCGCCTAGGCCACCCCCGACGAACGGAGCGATTATCGTGCCCCCTACACCAATGGATATCTGTGACGCGAGCCCGCTAGGGTCGACGAGATTCAGCGGACTGCCTAAAGCATAGGTGTATTCATTGATTCCACCCCCGAACCCCAACGGGTCTTCGCTGAGGAACCTGCCTGTGGTTGGGTTGTAGTATCTGGCCCGGTAGTAGTTGATGCCGAGGCCGTCGGTTTCGCGGCCTGTATAGGTGTAGCTGTTGGTTGTTGTCCCGCCGGTCGCGTTCTGGCTGCCGAAGGGCGAATAACTGTACTGTTCCTCGGTTGCGCCGGTTGCACTGGTCAGTTCCACAGTGCTGCCCAGAGCGTCGGTCAGATAGTTATCTGTTTCAGTGGCAGTGGTGCGAGTAAATCGCTCGTCCACGCCGCCTATAAGCAGGTTGGCCGTGACGGTTGTTCCGCTCAGTTCCTGAACGGGGTTGACGCCGTCGTAAAGGAAACTGGTGCTTGCCGTCAAGATTTTTTTGCTCACGCGCCGTCCCAGCGGATCGTAAGCAAAGGTTGCACCGTTGTTATTGGCCGAGACCAGCCGGTTGCGCGCATCCCAGGTATAGGCGTTCGTACCGTCGTTGAGTGTGTTGCCATTAAGGTCGTAGGTCAGCGCGGTTGCGCCCCATTTTGTCAGCTGGTTGTTGGCATTATAGGCTGCCGAGGCAACCGCCGCAGGCAGTTGCGTGGATGCCAGACTGCCGCTTACTCCTACACGCCTTCCGGCCTGGTCGTAAGTGTAGACCAGATTGGCCGCAGACAGTGCGCCGCCCTGATAGCTGATCCCGGTCAACTGTGAAGCTGCGTCATAGCTGTAAGTTGCCACCACTCCGTTGGGCAGTGTAAGCGAGGTGCGGCGACGATCACTGTCATAGGCGAAGCCAACAGTAGAACTTCCCTGAACGATGGAGGTGAGTTGGCTGGCTTTGTTGTAATAGTAGTTGATCACACTCTGGCCGGAGGCAGTCATAGTCTTACGCCGACCATCCGCATCGTAGGTGTACTTGACGGTGCCCTGCGGCGTGGTCTCTGTGAGCAGATGGTTGAAGCCGTCATAGGTGTGCGCTATGGTGCCTGTGATCGAGTCGGTAACCCCGGTGAGGCGACTGCCTGCATCGAAAGTATTCGCAATGGTGCTGCCATCGGCGAACTTGATATTGGTTGTTCGGTTCAGCCCGTCGTAGGTGTAAGTCGTCACCTGGCCTTTGCGATCAGTGAACTGGCTGAGATTGCCGTTCAAGTCGTACTGCATTTTAGCCGCATTCCCCAATGGGTCGGTGCGGGTAATGATCTGGTCCAGATTATTGTAGGCAAATTTTGTCGTGTGCTGATTAGCGTCGGTCACCGTGAGCAGATTTCCATCCCCATCGTATGTGGAGGTCGTCTGATGACCGAGCGGATCGGTGGTTGCAAGAACCTCGTCGGCGGCATCATAACTGATACGTGTGGTGTGGCCGAGCGGATCGGTAATAGACGCTACACGTCCGGCATTATCAACAAAGCGAGATACGGTGCGACCCAGCGCATCTGTGGCTGCCACAAGACTACCGACATCGTAGGATAACTGAGTCTGATGACTGAGCGAGTCGGTCACCGTGACAGGCTGGCCCGCCGCGTTGTAAGCAAACTTGGTGGTGTTGCCCAACGGATCGGTCGATGCAATCATATTTCCATTGCTGTCATAAGTAAGCAATGCGCTGTTTCCGAGCGGATCGGTAATGGAGGCAAGTTGGTAAAACTCGGGGTTGTAGGAGAATGTGCTCGTCACCGCGCTGGTAGTCCCAGCAAGCAGAGTAACGCTGGTTACGTCGGCCATTGAATCATAACTGTAACTTGTCGTGCGATTCAGTGAGTCCGTCGAACTCAGCAACAAACCTGTGCCCGGCTGCACGTTATAGGTGGTTGTCTGCTGCTCCGGCTTGCCAACGGCATAACTGTTCGCAGTTGGATAACCATTGGAATTGTAAGTTACCGTACGAACATATCCACGCGGGTCGGTAATATTTGTCTGGGTCACATTCCCATTCGAGTCCAAGGTGTAGCCAAACTGGAAGGTGCTTCCGTCAGCCTGGGTTTGCAGATCCACCATATTATTGGCGTTGTAGTGGTTTTGCAGATACACTACACCGTTCGGATCCTTGATGGTGAGCATATTTCCATCTGAATCGTAGGTATAGGTCGTCACTCCGCCTTTTACATCGGTTGCGGTGGCAAGATAGCCGGTGCCGTTACCGGATGCGTAGTAGGTGTAGCTCGTCGATCGTCCGAGATTGTCCGTAGCCCCGGTAATTCGATTGCTGGAGTCATAAGTAAACTGAATCCAGCGGCCGTTTGGAGAGGTAACTTTGAGCAGATTGCCATTTCCGTCACGGGTGAAGACCAATGCGTTCCCATAGCGATCATGCATCCCCTTCGGAGCGGCCTCCTGGGGATTATTGGAGTTGGATGAGTCTGGAAATTGGAAGACCGTCCCATCCTTCTTGGTTAACGTCCAGTAACCGCCTGTCCAGACAAGCGTGGCTCCATAGAATTCTCCTGGGGTCGAGGTCGCGGTGTAAATAGCATTGCCATAGGCGCAGTTCCCATTCGTGCCAGTGCATGGAGAGGTTCTGGTAAAGTGGACGCGTCCGCCGTCGGCAGTAATCAAATCCTGCCACGTATACCCTTCCGGTGAATTCAGGTCGTCGCCAACCATGAATATGTTATAGGGCATATTCGCGCCAATGCCGAAGGATCTGGAAACGTAATCCCCTTGACGATAAGTCCGCGACAGAATAAGCGGAATTATATCGCTTATGGCGAGATCCGTCTTGGTATAAACAAAAAGCCCTGTTTGTAAATTGACTGGATCGCCACCCGACGAGCACCACGGGCACCACCACGGAGGAGGGGTCGGACCGCCTGGAGGCGCATTGCTGGGCTGTGAAACCATCGCTCCGTCGAAGGAGTATATCTGCGTACCTTGTTCTGGCTCGATCATCTTGGCATCGGCACTGACACGACCGTGCCCGTATACGTACCATCCCTTTTGAGTCGGATCGTAGTTCCAGAAGTTGAAACGAGCGCCTGGCTTGCCCTTATATTGATTCTGATAGTGGATCGTGGCGCCTTTTGCCTTGCTGGTTTCAGCAGGCGACCATGCCTTTCCAGCATTGGAGAAGGTGGCACCACCAGGTTGAATGGTAAAGTAGACCGGAAACTGTATTCCCTTTTTAAGGGGAAATGGCGGTTGGTTCATGGGAATAGGAGTAATGCCAATCTGCGTCACTACATTCCCACTAACATCATGAATTACTGTACCCGCAGGAAGATGCAACTCCAGGCCTGGAACTCCTGGATTGGTAATGACCATATCTCTGGTGGTCGGCGATGGGATATTGACAACGTGAGTGGTGTCAAGCGCCGTCATCCAGACCGTGTAGTTCAGAGAATTGGTCCGGTTCGCCAGAAGGTCTACTCCCACTCTGTAAATTCCATATGTATTGGAGTTTGTGCTGGCCGTTCCTCCGTTGACAATCAGAATATGGTGTCCCGATCCACAGTCCTGAATCAGAAATCGCCCCGTGTTATCCGTCGTGGCCTGCTGAGAGTCAATCTGGACGAGCACGTTCGGGAGCGGAGAACCATTCAGGGTAAGCACTTGGCCGGCCAAGGCAGTTACTCCTGGAAGAGCCTGCAAAGGAGGAAGATTCTTCCACTTGGACATCAATCCGCGAGCAGAAGAATCCGCGGCCAAGTCTCCTGCGGAATTCGTAGCGCCAGTAGCAGAAGACCCTGAATTGCCTGCGGTTGTGGCGGAGTTATCCGCGGCAACTGTAGTGAATGAAAGGCTCGTGTCGGGCACGACCTTGCCGGAAACATCCGTTGCTCCAGTTATAGATAATACATATGTTGTGCTGTTCTGTAAGGAATTCTGCGGCTCAATGAAGGCTAGCCTTCCGCCTTCTGCCGGAATCACTGAGATGGTCACTGCATCGCCTTGCGACGTATTCAGAGCGATTGTATTGCCATTGAGAGTGGTGACATCCAGAGGTTTTGAAAATCGCAATGAGATGAGTTGCTCGATTGGAATTCCAGTTTCTCCGCTTTGCGGAATCGATGCTGCCAGGTTGAGCGAAACTGAGTTTAACGCGGATTCAACAAGCCTGCTGACAAGTCGAACGCTTGGACCATTGGGGTCGATAATTTCCCCATCGTTGAGGGTAACGCCGTTTCCGTTTTGGCCACCCCAAAGCAGGACGCTTCCATCCGGCAGAAGAGTTGCTATATGACCGCTGCGCGGTGTCTTGAGGGATACGGGAAGAATTACCGATTGACCGGCGCGATAATCCCATACTTCGATCTGACTCAGAGTATTTCCCTGACCGTCAAGTCCACCGGCAATCAACACGCGCCCATCCGTCAGCAACGTGGCCGTGTGATGGGAACGGGGAGTCAATCCGGTTAGTGCATAGTTTGTAGAAGTTTGCCTGGCAGGATCAAATATCTCCTGCTGAGCAATCGCGGAACCACCATTGTTGATTCCTCCAAAGATCAGCACAGTTCCCGTGGGCAGGACTGTAGCGGAATGATATGCACGAGCATTCAATAGCGTTCCGTTTGCTGCAGTCAACGCGCCCGTCTTCGTATTCTGAAAATAGACGGTACTCACCGCAGCACCGGACTCCTGCCCGCCCGCAAGCAACAGACGGCCATCTGGCAGCAAAGTCTGACTCTGGCCACTGAGATTCTGCTGCGCGGTCAATGCCGACTTGTTGGCAGTCTGGTCCAGAGGCTTCATTGCAGCGCTGGACGCGACTGACAGCATCGTGTTCAGTCCGATAGCTACAAATACGATCGATTTCGCGTAAAGCCGCACTCTGTCCAACATAGGTCTATCTCCGATTCTTTGGTATTTCTTCTGATTCACTGCAACGTGTTTGCGCGTTCATTGGAGTTATTGAAGTGTCAGGGTGGCCGTAGCGCTTCCGGAGGTCAGGTTTCCTTGGTATGGAGCTAACACCAGCGAATAGGTTCCGTTTGCAGGCAGCGTGACAGGGCCTAGAGTTATTCCCCCGCCGGTATAGTTTGAAACCAGCGTAGTACCGTCTGGGTTGAGAATGGCAACAGACTCGCAGCAACTCCATGTCGTATTGGAAATATTTACTTTGGCGACCTGCCCAATGTTTCCTGCGAAGACCAGCGATTCTCCCTGCCCTGGTGTGCTAATTGCGATCTGTACCGGGGTGCCGGGAATGATGGTCAAGCCTACTACGTTCGTAGTCAGCCAGACGTTCAAGGTGGCAGTGCCAGTGGTCAGGTTTCCCTGGTACGGAGAAATGACGATGGTGTAAGTACCGGTTGCCTGCAGAGCAACTGGACCCAAGGTTAGCCCTCCGCCGGTATAACTCGACATCAACGTTGTCCCATCTGGATTGAGAACCGTGACTGACTCGCAGCAATTCCAGGTCGTATTTGATAATTGCACGCTTGCCAACTGCCCCTTGGTGCCGGTGAAGGTCAAAGATTCACCCTGCCCTGGAGTGCTAATTGTGACCTGTGCCGCTGTTCCGGGCGTAATGACCGGGCCAACTACGTTTTTGGTCAACCAGACGTTGATGGTGGCAGTGCCAGTGGTCAGATTTCCCTGGTACGGAGAGATCACGATGGTGTAAGTGCCGGTTGCCTGCAAAGCAACTGGACCCAAGGTTAATCCTCCACCGGTATAGCTCGACATCAACGTTGTTCCATCCGGGTTGAGAACCGTGACTGACTCGCAGCAATTCCAGGTCGTATTGGACAATTGCACACTTGCGAATTGTCCCTTGGTGCCGGTGAAAGTCAGAGATTCACCCTGCCCAGGAGTGCTAATTGCAACCTGTGCCGCTGTTCCGGGCGTAATGACCGGGCCAACTACGTTTTTGGTCAGCCACAGAGTAACTGATGCAGTGCCCGTAGTCAGATTTCCTTGGTATGAAGAGATGATCAGGGTGTAAGTTCCGGTCACCGGTAGCGTGACTGGGCCAAGAGTGAGTCCCCCGCCGGTATAGTTCGAAATCAGCGTAGTTCCGTCTGGGTTAAGAACGGTGAAAGACTCGCAGCAACCCCAGGTCGTATTGGAAACTTGCACACTTGCAAATTGCCCCTTGGTTCCGGCAAAGGTCAGAGATGCGGTTTGTCCAAGGGTGCTGATGGTAATGGCGTACGGTGTACCAGAGGTGATCGCTACTGGCGTTTGCTCGCTGAACAGCCAGAGTGTGACGGTGGCGCTTCCGGTGGTCAGGTACCCGTTGTAGGGCGCAACCA
>Ga0209415_10011740_pt1 | contig 14707 bp, 13 predicted proteins | sample PeaSoiSIISIP2007_FD_187696 | JGI IMG/M metagenome (GOLD analysis project Ga0209415, IMG submission 187696) | Peat soil microbial communities from Weissenstadt, Germany - SII-SIP-2007 (SPAdes) (version 2) | ecosystem: Environmental > Terrestrial > Soil > Wetlands > Peat | place: Germany...
CCCTTGAGACGTGCGACATCCGGGGTTCGATCGCGTATAGCGAGTCTTCGACGATCGTCCCAGAGGTAGTGTGCGCGGTTGGGATAGCGGCGAAATCGGTCATGGCTTGAAAAATGAGAAACGCCGGGCCGGACATTCCCGAACTCACTTGATACACGACTGATGAAGCCAGATCGCTTGCAGCCGGGGGTTCCTCGCCCGGGCGCGTGCGTACCACCAACATGCGCAAAAAGCGCGCCGCCGCGAGATTTATGTTGTTGACGCCCGCTGAGTCGCGCCGGACGGCAAGAATGCTTCTTTCCGACGATACAGAGTCATTGATTCCGGCCTCGAGCGCCGCCAACTCAGGATGCGCCTCATAGAGCGGCCCTAAGACCGCGCTCGCTTTCTCCACGGCTTCAAATGAGTCGAACAGATCGAAAAACAATGCTTCGGACGGGCCAGTGAAGGCTTGCAATTCCATCCAGTAGACCGGAACACCCAAGCGATTGTATGCGGCTGCCGTGGCGCGCTCCAGCCGCTCGCGGGCATGGCTTTTTCCTGGTTTGAATTGCTGGCGAACCAGCCGGAGGATCTTCGGAGGCGATGCAGGGGGAGGCGATACGGATGGCGACGCGGCAGGCTGGGCCCTGCAAACAGAGACACAAGCTAGAATCATGAAAAACTGGCCGGCGATTCGAACCCAAGTGAACGGCACGTCCTAATCCTTGCGGAGTTCCTCGTCCAGATCGCTCATTACCTGTTCTCGTTTGCCATCGGTCAGATCTTTTTCCAGTCGGCGCAGCGCAAGACCAACGATATCGCGATGGTGCAGGCGCGATCCAACGGCCTCACAGTCGCTCAACCGCAGCCAGAGCTCGTGCAAGCGGTCGACATCTTCGGGCCACAGGCGCGGGGGATGCGGGCCAAGGTTTACATATGTGGAGGGCCGGTCCTTGCTGATCACCTCGAGCGAAAATGCATGGCGCGGTTCCGGCTGGCTTTCCCACGCCAGACCGATGCGGCGCGCCAGATCTTCAGAAGTCATCTTCGCCGACACGCCCGTGACCAGGCGCGAAGCTTTGAGGCGGGACGCGGTTTGCACCATGGCGTCGAAAGGATTGACGGCTGGGACCTCCAGCAATTCAACGGGCTTACCTTCCTTCTCAGCCATCTCGACGACGTGGCTGAACAACTCCTTTTCGTAGTCGCTGAAGATTTGATCGTCGGAGAGATCGTATTCGCCGGCGCCGGTGGAAATGGTACGCACGGTCATCACAACAATGTCATGGCGGCGTAAGTTGATCTTGCCGAGAACCTGCTTCAGGTGCTCCATGTTGTGATAATCACGCACCGCTACCAGAACGCAAGCAGGCCTCGCGTGCAAAGTAGCGGAGCTGACCTGCGGCTGATGATCGAGGTTGAATTCTTCCAGTGTCTTGTGTTCGGCGGTCAGCTTGCGCTTCTTCGCGTTGATGTACTCGGAGAGCGTGAACACAAAGAACACAACCAGCGTGAAGCCAACTCCGAACTTAGTAGCGTTCTTCTTCGAGAAGAGATTGGCGATCGCTACGAAACCAAGGATCAGGGTCGTTACGCTCAGGCCCACTGGTATTTCCACGCCTGCGAGACGAAAATTGAACGGGAACTTGTACTCCTGATCGTGCCGCTGGTACCGTAGCACCAGCACGCCGAGCGACTTCAGGAAGAAGCTCCACACCACGCCGAAGGCGTAAGCTTCGCCCAGCAGGTAAACATCGCCGCGGCTGATGATGATGGTAGCGATTTGCAAGAACGCGATCAGGTTGACGATGCGGAAGGTGGTGCCGAAACGCTTGTGGGGCTTGCGGAACCAATCGAGCAGAACGCCGTCTTCGGCCACGCGATTCAAAACCCCGTTCGCCCCGATGATGGATGTATTCACCGCGCCCGAGAGAATCAGCACGCCCACGATCACGACGAAAATATGGAACGCCAGCTTGAGCAATTCCGGTCCTACCAGGCGCATCGCCAAACCGCCCAGCAGGTCATCGGAAAAGAGGTTCTTGATATCGGAAGGGCTGATGATCATTCCCGCGAACACGGTAATCACGCCGGTACAAATCACTGCGTACCAGCAGACGATGTTCGCGGTGATCTTCAGATTCTTCATCTTCGGATAGGCGATCTCGCGATACACCTGCGCCAGGGTCTCGAAGCCGCTCATCGAAAGCAACGAGTGGCCGATGGCAATCATCAGGGCGATGGCGCCAATGTTGGGGAAAATGGTGCCCTTGAACCAGCCGAGCGATTCATCCCCGAATTGCAAATTGCGTGGGAACGGCGCCGGCGGAAGCGTGATGTGGCCGCGCAGCAGGATGGTCAGAGGACACCAGATCAACAAGGCGACGACCATCACGGTAGTGATCTGCATAATGCGAAGCGCCTTGCCGCTGGATTCGTGCATGCCCTTGGTATTCATCCACCAGAAGTACGCAGTGACAATGACGGCGAAGAACGCGGCAAAGTAGTTCACGTTGAACGGGAACGACTGCCCGAGCATTTTCGCGATTTCGTCGAGCAAATGACCCAGATATTGCCCTGCGCTAACAACGCTGATGGGTCCGGTGAGGATGTAGTCAAAGACTAGCGAGGAGACGGAGAGGCGAGCCATAAACGGCCCCATGCTGTCCTTCACCACGATGTACACGCCGCCGCGCACGAACATGCTGCAGCTTTCCATGTAGACCGAACGGACAGCGAAACTGAAAAGCATAACGCCGAGCACGAACCAGGGAGCCGCGGGTCCGACGGCTGTTTCGGCGATGCCGCCGGCGTAAAAAGCGGATGAAGCTAAATCAGCGAGAACGATGGAAGCGCCCCGCCAAAAGCTAATAAAGGAAAGAGCGATGGTGGTAGCCACCACCACCTTGGCGGTGGTCGATGATGGCTTACCTACTTCTGTGGACATTATTGGGTGTGTCCCATGATTATTTTACTTGAGCCGAATGTTCTATCTTACGATGATCGTATGGGCCTGACCCTTTTATGAGCCGAACGGGGGCAATCGAGATCGCGGCGGACTTACGCTCGCGTGGCTTCCAGGCTTGGCTGGTCGGCGGCTGCGTACGCGATCTGATCTTGGGCCGCGAACCAATGGATTATGATATCTCAACCGAAGCCCGACCGGAAGAGCTGCTGCGCCTATTTCCACAGGCCCAGCTAGTGGGGGCGCAGTTTGGCGTGGTGCTGGTGGATGGCATAGAAATCGCAACGTTCAGGAGCGATCATACGTACCAGGACGGCCGGCATCCAGGGCGCGTGGTGTTTGAAACAGATCCTAAACAGGATGTCTTGCGACGGGACTTCACCATCAATGCGCTGTTGCTGGATCCGTCGTTCTTGAATTCCCAGTATTCCTCGTCTTCCTTGTATTCCCAAGTAGTGGATTACGTCGGCGGTCTCGCTGATTTACAGTTCCGGGTCATCCGAGCCATCGGCGATCCGGAACAGCGCTTTGAAGAAGACCATCTGCGAATGCTTCGGGCCGTGCGTTTCGCGGCGCGCTTCGGGTTCGAAATCGAACCTGCGACGTTGGCGGCCATCCAGAAGCTGCACGCCAAGATTCTGCGCGTTTCGCCCGAGCGGATTCGCGACGAGCTGGTTCGCATCTTGACGGAAGGCGGTGCCCGACGTGGGTTCGAGTTATTAGACCGATCCGGCCTGCTGAACGACATCCTGCCGGAGGTGGCCGCGATGAAGGGCGTGGCGCAGCCTCCCGAGTTTCACCCCGAGGGGGACGTCTGGACGCACACAATGATTATGCTGGAAGGACTGCGGTCGCCTTCGCCCGCCCTAGCGCTGGGAGTTCTGCTGCACGACGTGGGCAAGCCGGGCACGTTTCGTGTGGCCGATCGCATCCGATTCGACGGCCATGTCGAACTGGGCGAGCGAATGGCGCGCGAAATTCTCAACCGGTTGCGGTTTTCCAATGCGGAGATCGATCATACCATCGCTCTGATCGCAAATCACATGCGATTTTCGCACGTACATCAAATGCGCGAGAGTACGCTGAAGCGCATGCTACGGCTGCCCGCCTTCGAAGAACACCTGGAACTGCATCGGCTGGACTGTTCTTCGAGCCATCGACATCTGGAGAACTATGAATTTGCGAAACAGAAGTTCGAACAATCGGCGCCTGAGGAACTGCGTCCGCAGCGATTGGTGACGGGCGACGATTTGATCGCGGCCGGCTATGCGCCGGGACCGGATTTCTCGCGCATGCTGGAAGTGGCCGAGGACGCGCAACTGGAGGCGCGCATTCACAGCAAGGAGGAGGGCCTGGAACTGGTGCGATCGACGTTCGGGCCGCCGGCCAGGCTATCCTGAAAGCAGGTATGGGAGCAGCAACCCTTGTTTCCGTTGAAGAGTACCTGAGGACTAGCTACTCTCCTGATCGCGAGTACATCGACGGCAGGATTGTGGAGCGGAACTTGGGCGAACTGACGCACGGAAGAATTCAACGAAGGCTGTTCGTCTATTTCGATCGCCGCTCGAAGGAGCTTGGGATCGAGGTTGTACCCGAGCAACGCGTCCAAGTAGCTCCAACACGATTTCGAATACCAGATATGACGGTAGTGAAAACCTCTCAGACCATAGGTGAGATCTTCACAGCGCCGCCCCATCTTTGTATCGAGACTCTCTCCAAAGATGACACCTTGGACTACATGCAGGAGAAGATCGACGACTACCTGCATTTCGGTGTTCCGTACATCTGGATCATCAATCCCCGCTTGCGCAGGGGCTACGTCGCTACCAGGGCTGGGATTGTCGAAGCCGTGTCCGGCATCCTTGAAACCAGTGATCCCGAGATCCGAGTGCCCGTCGCCGAGCTTCTTGACGCTGACTAAGCTCACGTCCGCCGTGATCACGTCATCGGGAATCGAGTACCCTAGGACAAGGTATGGGAACGGCAACTCTCGTCTCGGTTGAAGACTACCTGAACACCAGCTACTCTCCTGACCGCGAGTACATCGACGGCAGGATTGTGGAGCGAAACCTGGGCGAGAAAACGCATAGCTCGATTCAGACAAATCTGATTCATTACTGCATGATTCGACGCAAGGAGCTGGGCATCAAGGTCTACGCCGAACAACGCGTTCAAGTCAGTCCCACTCGTTTTCGCATACCCGACGTCACGGTCGTTCAAGCCTCACAATTCCAGGGCGAGATCTTCAGTAATCCACCGCACCTCTGCATCGAGGTTCTTTCCAAGGACGATACCTTGGACTACATGCAGGAGAAGATCGACGACTACCAGCGCTTCGGCGTTCCGTACATCTGGATCATCAATCCGCGCTTGCGCAAAGGCTACGTCGCGACTAAGGCAGGCATCGTCGAAGCCGAGTCCGGTGTGTTTACAACGAGCGATCCTGAGATCCGAGTGCCCGTCGCCGAAATTCTTGACATGGACTAAGGTCACGTCGTGACCCGCCCCTCTGTTAAACTTTCACCGTGCCCGCTCCAGCAACTCAGCAGGCCTATTCGCGCGATGAAGTTCGGCGGCAATTAGGCGTTTCCAAGCGTCAACTCGAGAGCTGGGAGAAGCAGAATCTCGTGCCGTCCAGCGGCTCCTTTAGCTTTTCCGACATCCTGGCCTTGCGAACGCTGGTGGGTCTCCGCAAAAGCGATGTCTCGCCGGTCCAAATCCGGAAAGCCGTCCATGCCGTGCGGAAGCACTTCCACGAATTCGAGAATCCGCTCACGGAAGTAAAAATCTACACGCAAGGCAAGAAGATTGAAGTCCAGTTCGCGGGCAACAAGAAGATGGAGGCGATCTCGGGCCAGCTCATACTGAATTTCGATCAAGCCGAGATCAGCAAGCTGCTGTCGTTTCCTGGCCAAGCCGAGGAATCGGACCTGGCGAGAAAGATGAAGTCACGACGCGAAGCGGAGCATTGGTTCGAAAAGGGCCTCGATCTGGAACAAACCGGGGCGCCGGTGGAAGAAGTGATCGCCGCGTATCAGAAGGCCGCCGAGATCGATCCCACATCGGCGGGAGCGCTGGTGAACCTGGGAACGGTCTATTTTAATGCCCGGGATTGGCGTCAGGCGGAGGAGTTTTATCGCAAGGCTGTGGACGTGGATCCCCAGTATGCTTTGGCGCATTTCAATCTAGGCAATCTCTACGATGAGCGCGGCGACCGTTCCGGCGCTTTGGACCACTATCTTGCTGCCCTCGACATTCATCCGCGCTATGCCGACGCGCATTACAACATCGCGCTTCTGTATCAAGCCATGGGACAGCCGCTGAAGGCAGTGCGTCACTGGAAGGCATATCTGACGATGGACCACGGCAGCGCCTGGGCCGCGATCGCTCGCCGCGAACTGGCCAAGATCAAGGAAGCCGCCATTCTGCGGGGCCCGCAGCCAGGCTAGCCGACCGCCGCGCTTTAGCCGAGCTCTACACTTTAAGCAAGCTCTTCGGCAAACCAAGTTCGCGCCATTTTCGCGACCTCCTCCAAAGCGCCTGGCTCCTCGAACAAATGACTGGCGCCGGGAATCACGTGCAACGCATGCACGCACTTCATTCGCGCCAAGGCTTGGCAATTCAGATTCAGGACGACAGGATCATTTCCGCCGACGATCGCCAGGGTGGGGGCATCCACGTACAACAACGAGTCTCCGGCTAGATCTGGCCGGCCTCCCCGCGACACCACCGCGTGGATGGCCCTGGGAAGCTCAGCGGCGGCAACTAACGCCGCGCCGGCACCCGTGCTTGCTCCAAAATAACCGATCTTTAGCCCAGCCACCTGGGGCTGCTCGCGCAGCCACTGCGTGATAGCAACCAGGCGGTCTGCCAAAAAGGGGATGTCGAACCGAAGCTGCGAGGTCTGCTGATCCACTTCCTGTTCGTCGGCGTTGAGCAAATCGATCAGAAGCGTCGCCAGCGAGCCTTCGTTGAGGATATCGGCTACGTACCGGTTGCGGGGGCTGTGGCGCGAGCTCCCGCTACCGTGCGCGAACAACACAACGCCGATGGCCGCAGTCGGCACGCTCAGGTAGCCCTCCAGTATTGCCGATTGGACCTTTACCGAAATCGGCAGATGTTCAATCGCTTGACCCACGTGATACGCCGGCATGGAGAACCCCTTTCAGTTCAACGTGTAAATGCCATGTGCGAAGCAGATGCCAGCAAGTCTCGGACCTCTTCATCGCTGGTTTGCGAAAAATCCAGATACCACATGCTGACGGCGTGAAAATCGGGCGGCGCGCTCAGGCATACTACGCTATCGGCTTCCTCCCGGAGGCGACGTACAGTTTCAGCGGCGGCCACGGGCACGGCGACAATAATGACCGCCGGACTTTTCTGCCGCAGGGCTTTGACGGCAGCTCGCATCGTGGATCCGGTGGCCAACCCGTCGTCCACTACGATGACGGTGCGGCCGGAGTACTCGGGAGCGGGCGCATCGCCGCGGTAGGTTCTCTCTTGCCGTTCCATCTCCACCAATTCCCTGGCTGCGACGGATTCCACGGCAGCCGCGGAGATCCCTAAAGCTTCGATGACATCCATATTGAGGACCCGCAGGCCGCCGCTCCCAATGGCGCCCATCGCCAATTCGCGATGACCGGGCACCCCTAGCTTCCGGACCACGAGCACGTCTAGGGGTGCCTGGAGCGCGCGCGCTACCTCATAGGCCACAGGCACCCCACCCCTCGGCAAGCCCAGCACCAAAACGCCAGGATCGCCGGCGTAGCCCGGGAGTAATCCAGCAAGCTGCCTTCCTGCGTCCCGACGATCCAGAAACGGCACAGACATGCGTCTCATCTCGTGCAACCGAACAACCATTCTCCAAGCCCCGCGTCCAGCGATGGCGAGTGAGCGTGTATCCTAATCGTAGAGGATTATTTTGAGCAGGATCGTACTAGCTTTCCGTAGTTTCTTCGCCATTCTTTTCACCGGCAAGTTACCGGCCGACATCGTGCAAGAGCTTGGATTTTCTCCACTAAGGAAGGCCCAGCCGGCCGCCAAACCTGCGCCCGCCGTGCGCCCGGCCGAGCCCTCCGACGGCGCACTTCAGATCTTGGGAATCCTACAACGCGACTCGCGCTTTATCGACTTTCTGATGGAGGATATCGGCGCCTACTCGGACGATCAGGTGGGTGCGGCAGTCCGGGATTTACACCAGCAATGCCGTGATTCGCTCAATCGTTATCTCCGTTTGCGGCCCGTGATCGACGGTGTCGAAGGGAGCCCAACGAAGCTCGAGACCAACGATCCGGCGACGGTGAAACTACTGGGTAACGTGCCGGCGAGCGGCAAGGCGTCGGGCGGCCTTCTCCGGCACAAAGGCTGGAAGGCCGAGAAAATCGAGCTGCCGCCGCTTGCACCGGGTTCCAATCCATCCGTGATCGCGCCAGCCGAGGTCGAGATCGAGTAACGGCGGCCACTAGCCCAGCAATGAACATCGGCATCGATCTCGGCACCACCAACTCGGCCCTCGCTTACATTCCAGAGATTCCCGGGGAACTGCCGGACTATCCGGAAATCCAGGTGCTGGCGATCCCGCAGTACGTCGCGCCGGGCCAGATCGAAGCACGCCGCACGCTGCCGTCGTTTTTGTTTCTGGGGGATCAAACCTACGTGGGCGCCTTCGCGCGCGAGCAGGGCGCGCTGGTGCCGACCAAGTCGGTCCACTCGGCGAAATCGTGGCTGTCGAATCCGGAAGTAGACCGCACCGCCAAAATCCTTCCGTGGGACGCACAGGAAGGCGGGCGTGTGCTTTCGCCGGTGGACGTTTCGACAGCGATTCTGTCGAACCTTCGCGACGCCTGGAACCAAACGCATCCGAACGCGCCGCTCTCATCGCAAGACGTGGTGCTGACCGTCCCGGCCTCGTTCGACGAAGAAGCCCGCGAGCTGACTGTACAGGCCGCGCATGCAGCCGGAATCGAGAAGCTGACGCTGGTGGAAGAGCCGGCGGCCGCGTTTTATTCCTGGATCGCCAATCATCTGGCGCAATCTCAGAAGAGCCTTTTCGACGGCCAGCTCGTGCTGGTGTGCGATGTCGGCGGGGGCACCAGCGATTTCACTCTGATCCGCGTGCATCGCGATGGCGATCGCATCGAGTTTACGCGTACGGCGGTGGGCAAGCACCTGCTGCTAGGCGGAGACAACCTGGATCTGACGCTGGCTTGGCTGGTGGAATCGAAACTCGGAACGCAGCTGTCGATCCGACAACGCACCGCTCTCCGGCGGCAATGCGCCGCGGCCAAGGAACGCATGCTCGCGGATTCGAATCTGAAATCCGTCGAGATCACGGTGCTGGGCGCGGGGGCGTCGCTGGTGGGCGGCACGCTCAAGACGGAGATTACGCGCGAAGAAGCGCTGGAGCTGACGCTCGAAGGCTTCCTGCCGTTCTGCGCCATCAACGACAAGCCGACGGAGGAAAAGCGCAGCCTGTTCCGCGAGTTGGGGCTTCCCTATGTTTCCGATCCTGCCGTCACGCGCCATTTGGCTTCGTTTTTGAGCGCCAACGAAGACGCGAAGCCCGACGCGGTTCTCTTCAACGGCGGATTCTTCATCCCCGAAATTTGCCAGCAGCGCGTGGCGGACGTGATGGAGCGCTGGTATGGGCGGCGGCCGGCGATTCTGGAGAATCGCGATTTGGATCTGGCGGTCGCGGTGGGCGCGGCTTACTACTCTTATGTCAAGGCGACGGGTGCCGGACTCCTGGTCCGCGGCGGACTTCCCCGCTCTTACTACGTGGGCATCGGCGAAAACGAAGCCGTTTGCCTGGTGCCGCGCGGCGCCGAGGAAGGCCAGACGCTGGAACTCGACAGCCAGGATCTCCACCTGGTGGCCAACAAGCCAGTGTCTTTTCGATTGTACAGCTCGCTGACGCGCGTGGACGATCCGGTTGGGCGCCTGCTCGGAAACTCGGAGGCCACCGATTTGCATTTGCACGCGCCGCTGAATGCCGTGATCCGTTTCGGCAAGGCGGGCGAGCGATTAGTGCCCGTGAAGCTGCGCGCGCACTTGACCGAGGTGGGCACGCTCGAGGTCTGGGCCGATTCCAAAATCAGCGAGCATCATTGGCGGCTACAGTTCGAATTGCGAAAAACGGCGAGCGCTCGCTCCGGAGGCAAGCCCGCGGCGGTGGTCAGTGACGAGGCGGTAGCGCAAGCTGAAGCACTACTTGAACAAGCGTTTCGCTCGGGAACTTTGACCCCAGAGGAACTGCCGGGCAAGCTGGAGCAGGCGCTGGCGCTTGGACGTAATTCGTGGCCCCTCAGTGCGATCCGCAGATTATCTGATCGTCTCCTGGAGCTGGCTGAGGCACGAAGAAAATCCCCCGCCCTGGAAATGCGCTGGCTGAATCTGTGCGGCTTCATGCTTCGACCCGGCTTCGGATTTCCCGGCGACGATTTTCGCATCGAGCAGACGCGCCGCATCTACGCCGGTGGGATCCAGTTTGCCAATCAAGTCCAGAACGAGATCGATTGGTGGATTTTTTGGGGCCGCGTCGCGGGTGGGCTCAACAAGAACCAACAGGTGGATATCTTCCAGCGGCTGTCGCCGGTGCTGCTGCCGCGAGGGTCCAAAAGGCCCCGGATTAACAACAGCTTGCTGCGGGAAATGTGGCGTACTGCTGCAAGCCTGGAGTTGCTGCCATTGCAAACCAAAACACAGCTCGGCGACACACTCCTCGCGCTGGTGAAGAAAGGCGAGATGGTGGACACCGGTCTGTGGTGCCTGTCGCGGCTGGGCGCGCGAAAGCTGTTCTACGGTCCCATCAATCAAGTGCTTCCTGTGCAAGCGGCCACGCGCTGGGTAGAGGCTCTGCTCAAGGTCCCCAAGGCTGAAGATGCTGTGGTCGCGATCGCCCGGCGTACCGGCGATTCCACGCGCGATTTGAGCGCCGCAACTATGGAGATGATCCGCAAGCGGATTCCGGAGGCGCTACTGCCCACGCTCGAAGGCGAAGTGGAAGAGGATCTCGGCAAAGTGTTTGGCGAAGAGCTGCCGTCCGGGCTCGTGGTTGCCAGCGCCGTGTAAGAGACCCAGGTGACGCCCTTTTTGTGACAGAAGACTCCATCGTCCGAAAGCTTCGCCGCCGTTCTCCCCTGATTGGCGACGATTGCGCGGTGATCCCGTCACTGGCTGGCCGCGACCTGCTTCTCAAGGCGGATCTATGCATTGAAGGCGTTCATTTCACCCGCGAGTTGAACGCCGAGGAGATTGGCGCACGAGCGGTTGCACGAAGCTTGAGCGATATTGCCGCGATGGGTGGAACGCCGCTGTACTGCCTGATGTCGATGGCACTCGCGCCCTGGACCGATGAACGCTGGATCGACGGATTCTTTCGTGGTGTCTACAAGCTGCTGCGAAAGGCGAAGGCATCGCTTGCAGGCGGCGACATTTCGCACGCCGGCCAGTTTGTTTGTGATGTAATGCTTTGTGGTTCCGTCGCCAAAGGTAAGGCGCTCTTGCGATCCGGAGCGCGGGCCGGCGATCTGCTCTACGTCTCCGGACCCCTCGGTGGATGGCGCCACAAGCGCGTGATTGAGCCACGCCTGGAATTCGGCGTCAAGCTCGCCGGCGTGGCAACGGCCTGCATGGACATCAGCGATGGACTGGCGCTCGATCTGCACCGCATGTGCAAAGCGTCGGGAGTCGCCGCGGAACTGGATAACGTGCCGTTGCTCCCGGGTGCAACGATCGATCAAGCGCTGCACGATGGAGAAGATTATGAACTGCTGTACACCGCGCCTTTGCGGGTGAAAGCCCCGGGAATTCGAATCGGCCGCATCATGAAGGGCAAGCCGGGCTCGGTACGATATGGCGGCAAGCCGCTCAAGCCCATTGGATATGACCACACCAGACAATATCAAACCCGACAAAATTATCGAATTGATTGAGGCGTTCCGCCGCTCAAAAACCATGTTCACGGCGGTGAAGCTCGGCGTCTTCGAAGGCGCGCGTCCGGCGGATTGCAAAGAGCTGCCGCGGTTGCTGGATGCCTGCGTGGCGCTGGGGCTGCTCGAAAAGCGCGACGGAACCTACGTCAACACGCCGGAAGCCGACAAATATTTGCGATCCGACAGCCCGGATTCGTTGACCGGCTACATACACTATTCAGACGAAGCGCTCTATCTGCTGTGGGCGCATCTGGACGATGCAGTGCGCGAGGGCAAGCCTCGCTGGAAGCAGGCGTTCGGCGTCGAGGGCGGAATCTGGGCTGGTTACTTTCGCACGGAAGAAACCAAGCGCAACTTCCTCAAAGGCATGCACGGTTTCGGACGCCTCAGTTCCCCGGCCGTGGCCGCGGCGTTTGATCTGAGCCGGTTTCATCGGCTGACCGATCTCGGCGGCGCGAGCGGGCATTTAATCGCGGCCATTCGCGAGCGATATCCGAAAATCGAGGCGCAAGTATTCGATTTACCGGAAGTCGCCAGACTTTATCCAGGCACAATCGCGGGCGATTTCTTCAGCGATCCGCTGCCGCCGGCGGATCTTTACAGCGTCGGAAGAATTTTGCACGACTGGTCGGACGAAAAGATCCATCGGCTGCTCACCAGGATCTATGCAGCGCTTCCGGAAGGCGGTGGCCTGTTAATCGCAGAGAAACTCCTTACCCCTGATTACGTCTCAGCCCACATGCAGTCGATGAACATGCTGGTCAACGCTGAGGGCCGCGAGCGATCGGCCGCCGAATACGAAGCGCTGCTGGGCGCCGAGGGCTTTTGGAAGGTCGAAAACCGCGTTACGGGCGCGTATTTGGACGCAATGCTGGCGATCAAATAAGAGGCGCGTTACTTTCGCAGGTACGAGTCGTCACCGCGAATCCAATCCTCGCGGCGCGGCGAAAACAGGTCCACAGCAACGCAATCCTCGATCGCTTCCACGTAATGCGGCACATTGGGAGGAATCCGTATCACTTCACCAGCGTTCATCACGCGCGCTTCGCCGGCGAGAACAAATTTCGCCGAACCTTTCTCGATCATCGAGATCTGCTCGTTATGGTGGCTGTGCTCCGCAACCAGGCAGCCCTTACGGAGATACATTCGCGCCACAGTCAGGTTGTCGCCGTGGATCACCTGGCGCGCCAAGAAAGGACTCAGCTCTTCCGTTTCTACTTGGTCCCACTGGTAATGCGGCATCGCGTAGGCGATTCTAGCACAGCAAATGTCAGATCACGTCGGCGAAGCTTTTGCGCAGCCGATAGAACCAAACATGCTCCAGAAAGAATAGCGCCTCGAGCCCTTAGAGCTTGGAGAACCAGGTTGTGGGCTCACTTCTGTGCTGTGTTGCCTCAAAATTTGATAAGGTACCATTGCATGACGGCAGAACAGCAGGCTCTCTTGGCCCGCCGCCTTCGAGATGCCATCGAACAGCAACCAGAACTTGAGACCCTCAGGGCGTTGCTGCTTAGAATGGGCGGAGTGGAGCTGGTGGCCCCGAGTGCCTTCGATCCGGATGTAGCTATTCTAATCACTTCCGGCTTAGTAACAATCGGCTCCGTAAAATGCGAAATCATGGAGCGTAGCGCATGTCATCAAAACGTCGCACGGCTCTGGCTAACTAAGGAAGGGGGACTCGTGGGAATTGGTACCGGGTACGCCCTCAGTGAGGACGGTCTCTGGCGTCAACACTCGTGGGGTATTCGACGACAAGGAATCGTCGAAACCACCAAGCCTCGTGTGAAATACTTCGGCAGAACACTTCAAGGAAGCGATGCTGATTCATTTGCCGAATGCAACCTATAACAGATTTGGCGTTTCAGGTCTGTTAACGTGGCATTTGTACTACCGCAATGCCTTGCGCAGTTCGTTAGACAGGGGCACTGCGATGCGTTCAACCGCCGTCGCCATCGGCAGCGCGGTAAGCCATAAATGCAGTGACCGAGTGCCAACAGTCAACTCCGCTCGATGAATCAGCCGCCCGCGCTCCTGCAATGAAGCCCAGTTCTGCGGCGAGCATGGATAGGCGAGGCACGTGATCACCTGCGGAGTCCTCGCCAAATTGGCATAGGCGAGGACCTGTAGCAAGTCACCTCGGTGTTGTTCCCGGAGTTCCTCCTCCACTCTCGACCAGGGGTTCTGCAACTCTTCCCAATGGCGTTTGTACTTAGCGTCGACGATGAGCGTTGTAGACTCCCATTCCAGCCAGACGTCGGGCGAAAGGGATTTTTGTGAACCGAGGTACGGCGGGTCCCAGTTGATGGGATGCGTGGTCTCGCGCTTTCTTCCGACCTTCATTTGTCCACCCGTTCGTCGCGCAACCACGTGAAATACTGTCTCTACCCAAGCTTCAAAGAACTGATCCATCGCTAGCTTCCACGGTATGCCTTCCCGATCGCTCAATCCAGCCAAGCCTCTTTCCTCAATCGTCCATTCGATAGCCTGCAAGCCCTTGGTGAATGCCTCAGTCCGAAACGGCCGTCCAGTCCAGCTTCCTAGTGTCATGGGTGATGGCACATACACGGGAACCGTTTGAACTCGACTTCGCAATTGTTGTCCGAATTCTATTAGTCTGTGAACAAAGGCTCCGTGCTCCTTTTGCGTCTCCAGTGCACGCAGTTGATGCTCCACGGAGTGGCGGATAGTACCTTTCAGAAGGCGGTCATCGAGAAGATCTGGAAAAGTGCAGGGTATAGACAACAAGCTGGCGGTCGCTATCTTTCTCGTCGCATACTCGGCCCAGTGCACAGTTCCGCGTGGTGCACGGCGCGTTTCGTTCTTTAGT
>Ga0209415_10011741_pt1 | contig 14706 bp, 18 predicted proteins | sample PeaSoiSIISIP2007_FD_187696 | JGI IMG/M metagenome (GOLD analysis project Ga0209415, IMG submission 187696) | Peat soil microbial communities from Weissenstadt, Germany - SII-SIP-2007 (SPAdes) (version 2) | ecosystem: Environmental > Terrestrial > Soil > Wetlands > Peat | place: Germany...
GTGAATTTATATTAGCTATGCAGCAAGTCAACAATCTCTTTGGACCGTGACCAGGGGATCCCGGGACTGGCTCGGTCAGACCAGCGGCCAGGGGTAGGGCGGCCAGCCACCGTCGTCGACCAGCTCGGGCAGGGCGCGCAGGCTGAGCAGCCAGGCCACCCGGTCGAGGGTGGCGGCCACCTCGGACGGCTCGATGAGCTCGCACAGCGCCGGCGGGGGCCCGTCGTGGGCCAGCCGGGCCAGGTCCTCCTGCACCTCGGCCTCGAGGGGGGCCCCACCGAAGTCCCAGATCACGGTGCGCAGCTTGTCGTCGGTGTTGAAGCAGAGCCCGTTGTCGATGGCCCAGAGCCTGTCCTCGGCCAGGAGGACGTGGCCGCTCTTGCGGTCGGCGTTGTTGGCCACGACGTCGAAGGCGCACAGGCGCATGAGCACGGGGTGCCACCTCGGCTCGTCGCGCAGGGTGAAGTAGTGCGAGGTGCCGTCCTCGTGGACGAAGCGCTGGACGGAGCCGGGCCCGAAGGGGCCCTCGTGGCGCTCCACCGTCTCGGGGATCAGCCCCCAGCCCAGGTGCTCGGAGAGCACGTAGGCGGCCACCTCGCGCCGGAAGAGCCCACCGGGGAAGTCCCACAGCGGCCGCTCCCCCTTGTGCGGCTTGTAGACGGCCAGGAGCTCCTCGCCACCGAGGCAGCAGGTCACGAGCAGGGTGGCGTTCGAACTGCCCGCGATGCGCCCATGCACCTCCATGTCACCTTCGGTGAGGACACGCTCGGCCGCCGCGTCGGACACCGTCGTCAGGTCACCGGTGGCCGGTGCCCGTTGGTGCGCGGGCAATTGTGCCCGGCCGGGTCCAGCGGGAGCGCGCACAGCGGGCAGGGCGGCCGCCCGGACTCCACCAGGCGCGTGGCGTGGATGGCGAAGGCGGCGGCCTGCTCGCGCGTCAGCGCCACGCGCAGCACGTGCCCGCTGTCCTCCACGTCGTCCTCGTCCTCATCCTCGTCCTCGACACCGATCTCCTCGAGGACGAGGATGATGCGGTCGAGCTCCTCATCGTAGGAGACGCCGATGGTGCCCACGACCCATTCGAATTCCTCGGTGCCGTAGAAGTCGAGGTCCTCGGGCAGGTGGCCCGGGCGGCCCAGCTCCTTGACGATACGCCCGAGGTAGCCGGCGAGGACGGCGACCTGCTGCTTCTCCACCTTGACGGTCGTCTCAGTCAGGCCCTGGCGGCAGTAGAACAGGAAGAGGCGGTGCCCCACCTCGCCGACGACCCCGACCGTGCAGTGGTCGGGGTCGTCGAAGTCGAAGTCGTCGTTCACCGCAACCCCATCCTCACGACGGCGCCAGCTCCTCCAGGGTCCCTGTCGAGTTCACGCACAGCACGACCGGCCCGCCACCGGTGAAGAGGATCGCCGAAATGGAGCACGGCGAGATCGCGAGGCGCTGCATCAGGTCGAGCGGCACCCCCGCCGCGGCGGCGACGATGGCCTTGATCGGGTCAGCGTGCGAGACGGCCACGATCGTCTGGCCGGGGTGCTCCGCCACGAGGCCGAGCAGGGCGTCCATCGATCGGACCGACATCTCGGCGAACGACTCGCCGCCGGGGAACCGGAATCCGCCGGGCCAGCGCTGCACGGTGGGCCACTCCTTGGTCCGGTACAGCCGGGCCAAGGGCTTCTCGGTCCACTCGCCGACGTCGACCTCGACGAGCCCGGGTGCGGTCCGCACCCGCAGGCCGAGCGCCTTGGCGATGGGGGCCGCGGTCTCCCGGGTCCGCTCGAGCGGCGACGCGTAGACGGCGCTGGGCGCCTTGGTGAGGGCGGCGATCCGCTCGGCCGCCGCTGCAGCTTGCGCCCGCCCCTTCTCGGAGAGGTGGAGCCCAACCGCCCGCCCGGGCAGCATCTTGCCGGTGGTGGGCGTGGTGCCGTGGCGCACCAGCAGCACGACGGTTGCCGGGGGCACCTTCCGGCTGCGACTGGACCGGGGCCGGGTCGAGGCGGATCGGGCTGACAGGGGCACGGGAGCCCATCGTAGGCTCTGCACCGTGGCGTCCAACCGTGCCCAGAGGGACTCCTTGGCCACGGTGCAACGGGAGGTGGCGGCGTGTCGCCGCTGTCCCCGTCTGGTCAGCTGGCGGGAGGAGGTGGCGCGGACCGGCCGGGCCTCGTACGCCGGTCAGGTCTACTGGGGCCGTGGCGTCCCGGGCTTCGGCGACCCGCACGCCTCCCTGGTGATCGTCGGCCTGGCGCCGGCGGCGCACGGCGCCAACCGCACCGGCCGGATGTTCACCGGGGACCGGTCCGGCGACTGGCTCTTCGCCGCGCTGCACCGGGCTGGGTTCGCATCCCAGCCCACCAGCACCTCCCGCGACGACGGCCTGACGCTGAGGGGCGCGTACATCACCGCGGCCGTGCACTGCGCCCCGCCCGGGAACAAGCCGCAGCCCGCCGAGCGGGCGGCCTGCGCGCCGTTCCTGGCCCGGGAGCTGTCGCTGCTGCGCGAGGCCACCGTCGTCGTGGCGCTCGGGCAGTTCGCCTGGCAGGCCGTGGCGTCACAGGTCGGCCTCCGGCCGCGACCGGCGTTCGGCCACCTGGTCGAGAGCCCGCTCCCGGGCGGGCTGGTGATGCTCGGCTCGTACCACCCCAGCCAGCAGAACACCTTCACCGGCAAGCTGACCGTGCCGATGTTCGACGCGGTGTTCACGCGGGCGCGCCAGCTGATCTCCCGGGCGGGGAGCGGCGCGCGGGTCAGGACACGAGGTCGTAGAGAAGCCGGAAGAAGCGGATGCGCGCCGGGTCGGGCGTAATCCCGTAGCTCTCGTAGAACAGCGCCTCGAACCGCTCGCCGAAGTTCCAGCAGGTGCTCCATCCCCCCGTGGCCACGTCCCACCAACGGTCGGCGACACCCAGCTCGCCGAGGTCCACATAGCCGCTGGCGACGCCGTCACGCAGCAGCACGTTGGGCGGGCAGTAGTCGCCGTGGCAGACCACGAGGTCCTCCTCGGTAGGGGCGGTCGCCTCGAGCTCGGCCAGGGCGGCCTCGGGGCTCAGGTGGCGGTGGTCCTCGTGGAAGCCCGCGGGGTCGATGTCATCGGTGGCAACCCTCCGCCCGACGTGCTCGAGCGCGCGCTCGATGTCGAAGCGGAACGGGCACCACTCGTCCCCGACGGCCTCGTGGAAGGACCGTAGCCCCCTGCCGAGCGCCGCCACGAGGGCACCGACGTCGTCACGCCACACCGGGTCGGTGCCGGCGCGCCCGGGTAGCGCCTCGGTGAGCAGGATCGTCGTGGTGCCCTGCTGGTCCAGCGCCAGCACCGTGGGGACCGGGAGGTAGGGGGCGGCCCAGATCATCCGCTCGGACTCGCCGCGCAGGGTCGGGTGGCGGCCCTCGGTGTCGACCTTGGCGAAGCGCACCGAGCCGTCCGGGGCGGTGAGGCGCCAGGAGGTGACGCCGGGCACCAGCCGGTAGGCGAGCGTCGCGCTCCAGCCCGGCGCGAGCCGCTCCAGGGCGGGCGGTGGCGTCGGCATATCCGGCGCGTGCGGCATGGGGTGCAGGGTAGGGGCGCACCGGCGGCAACGGCTACCGTCTCGGCGACACCGCGGGGAGGTTGGAGTGCGCGAGCCCGACGACGTGACGCCGTGCGAGGCGGCCGAGATCAAGGCCTGGGACGACACGGTCGACGTGCTCGTGGTCGGCTTCGGGGCCGCGGGGTCCGCGGCGGCTTTGAGCGCCGCCGAGGCGGGCGCCCAGGTACTCGTGCTCGAGCGGGCCGCCGGCCCCGGCGGCGCCGCCGCGCTGGCCGAGGGGATCGTCTACCTGGGCGGGGGCACGCCGATCCAGACGGCCTGCGGGTTCGAGGACAGCCTGGACGACATGTACCGCTATCTCATGGCGGCCTGCGGCCCGGACCCCGACGAGGCCAAGATCGCGCGCTACTGCGCGGAGAGCCTCGGCCACTTCGACTGGCTGGTGGCGTGCGGCGTCCCGTTCGACCCGACGTTCTGCGCCGAGACCTCCATGGCCCCGACGGGCACCGAGGGCCTGGTGTACTCGGGGGGCGAGGACGCCTACCCCTTCAACGAGGTGGCCCGGCCCGCGCCACGCGGGCACCTGGCCAAGACCAAGCGGGCGACCGGGTGGCTGCTGATGCAGCACCTGGCCGCCGCCGCGGCCGGCGCCGGCGCGGCCGTCTCGGCCGACACCCGTGTCGACCGGCTCGTGGTCGACGACGGCCGGGTCGTCGGCGTGCAGGGCCAGCGCTTCGGCGAGACGGTGTCACTCCGGGCGCGCCGAGGCGTCGTGCTGACCGCGGGCGGGTTCATCTTCAACGACGACATGCTGCGCAAGCACTGCCCGCCCCTGGTGCGGGGCACGTTCAAGGTCGGCACAGAGGGGGACGACGGGCGCGGCATCCGCATGGCCCAGGCCATCGGCGCCTCGGTCCGCAACATGTACGCCGGTGAGGTGTCCCTCCCGATCACGCCGCCGCGAACGCTGATCCACGGGATCCTGATCAACGCCAAGGGGCAGCGCTTCATCAACGAGGACACCTACATGGGCCGGGTCGGCCAGTCAGCGCTCTACGAGCAGGACGGCGAGGTCTACCTCATCGTCGACGAGGCCTCGTACGAGGTGAATTGGATGGGCCTGGCGGCCACCTGGGTGTGCGCGACGACGGCGGAGCTGGAGTCGGAGATGGGCCTGCCCACCGGGTCGCTCCAGGCCACCGTCGATCTGTACAACCGGCACGCGGCGCGGGGGGAGGACCCGGTGTTCCACAAGGGCCCGTCGTGGGTGCGCCCGCTGGTGCCACCGATCGGCGCCATCGACCTGCGGATCGGGCCGGCACCGTACGCGCCCTTCACGCTCGGCGGGCTGGAGGCGACGGTCGAGGGCGAGGTCCTCAACGTGGTCGGCGACCCCATCCCGGGGCTGTTCGCCGCGGGGCGCACCACCGCCGGCGTGTGCTCGTTCGGGTACGCCAGCGGGCTCTCCATCGGCGACAGCACGATGTTCGGCCGCTTCGCGGGCGCGAGCGCGGCGGCGCTCACTCCCGCAGCGCGGCGTACTCGATGACCCGCGTCATGACGGTGTCGTCGGACTTCGCCACCGAGCCGCAGGCGAAGGGTGGCTGCGGGTCGTACTCAATCATCAGCTGTGCCGCCTCGGCTGCGGTACGGTCGACCAGCAGCTCGGTCAGGCGCAGCGCCATGTCGATGCCGCTCGACACGCCGGCAGCTGTGACGAGGCGCCGGTCGAGGTGCTCAACCACGCGCTGGGGCGTGGGCTCGGCGCCGTGCGCCGCGAGCTCGCGGTAGCAGGCCCAGTGGGTGGTGGCGGTCAAGCCGTCGAGCAGGCCGGCGGCGCCGAGCACCAACGAGCCCGTGCACACCGACGTGGTGTACCGGCTCCCGGCATGCGCGTGGCGGACCCATTGGAGTACCCGCTCGTCCTGCTCGAGGGGCCGCGTCCCGACGCCGCCGGGGAAGACGATCACGTCGGGCTCGGGCACCTCCTCGAAAGTGGCGTCCGCGGTCAGACCGAGCATGCCGTTCTCACTGCGCACCTCGCCGCGGGCGTGGCCGAGGAAGGTGATGTCGAAGGTCGGGACGCGCTGGAGGACCTCGTAGGGCCCGACGGCATCGAGCGCGGTGAACTTCGGAAAGATCGGGATGGCGACGCGGACGCGGTCGGTCATGCGGGTGTCCTCTCGGTCGGGGCGGTGTGGAACCGCCGTCGGTAGGCGTCGGGCGAAGTGCCGAGGTGGCGGTGGAAGACGCGACGCAGTGTCTCCGCGCTGCCGAGCCCGCAGCGCGCCGCCACGACGTCGAGCGTGTCGCCGGTCGTCTCGAGCTCATGGCGGGCAGTCTCCAGCCGGGTGCGCTCGACGAAGCGGCTCGGGGTCTCGCCGACCTCCGCGGTGAAGACCCGGCTGAAGTGGCGCACGCTCATGGCGGCGGCCGCAGCCAGGGCCCCGACGCTGTGGTCGCCGCCCGGGGCGGCCTCGACGAGGGTCTGCACGGCCCGCACGGTCGAGCGCTCGGCACGGGGGACCCACACCGGCGACGCAAACTGGGTCTGGCCCCCGGGACGGTGCAGGAACATGACCAGCCAGCGGGCTACCGTCTGGGCGACGTCGACCCCGAGGTCCTCCTGGACGAGCGCCAGCGACAGGTCGATGCCGGCCGTGACACCGGCGCTCGACCAGTACTTCCCGTCGCGGATGTAGATCGGGTCGGGGTCGACGGTGAGGCCGGGGTAGGCCTCACGGAGCTGACCGGCGCGGGCCCAGTGGGTGGTCACGCGGCGCCCCTCGAGCAGGCCGGCCGCGGCGCCGAGGAAGGCGCCCGAGCACACGGTGGCCACCCGGCGGCAGCGCGGGGCGGTGCCCGCGATCCAGGCCACGAGGGCCTCGTCGTCGGCGGCGGCGTCGGCGCCCGTACCGCCCGCCAGCACGAGGGTGTCGATGCGCTCCGTGGCGTCGGGCAGGGGCACTGTGCCCAGCTCGAGGCCGCTCTCGGCTTGGACCGGGCCGCCGCGCCGCGACGCCACGGTGACCCGGTACCCCCCGGCCCGTCCGAGGGCGGCGGCCGCCCGGGCCGCCCCGGCGAAGACCTCGTGCGGGCCCACCGCATCGAGCGGCTGCAGGCCGTCGAAGGCGACGATCACGACGTGGCGCTCCCTCATGTGCCCCACTCTGAGGGGTGGGTCGCATGGCGTCAATGACACAGTTCCCACAGATTCGGCCATGGCTGGCGCGGTGCGCCACGCTCCGGACCGCTCGAGGGGGAGCCCGTTCAACCGGAGCGAGCCCGCCGGGTGCCCCGCGCCCGCACCCAGGCCAACAGGTCGCCGTGCTCGCCGCGGCACACGGTACCGGTGAAGATGTCCTCCCGGTCGGTGGAGACCTCCCGTGTCACCTCGGCGTAGAGCCGGTCGCCCAGGGCCGCCGGCCGGAGGTACTCCACCAGGACCGAGGAGATGATGCCCGAGTGGTCGTCGTCGTTGGCGGCGGCGGCGACGGCAGCGCCGGCCACGGCGTAGAAGACGGCGCCGTGCACCGTGCCGTGCGGGTTGGCGTGGCTCTCGCCAGTCGTGAGGGTGGCGACCGTGTGGCCCGGGCCCCGGCGCACGACCTCGATCCCGAGGAGGGTGGCGAACTCGTCGGTCCGGGGCCCGCTCAACGGGTCACTCAGGGCGCTGGGGCCGCCGAGGGCAGGCGTCCCGGCATCGGCACGGCCGTCGCCGGCCAGCGCTTGCGGCTGATCCGGCTGAGCTTGTTCAGCAGGGTGACCGCCCCGGGGTCGTCCTCGATGGGCCGGGTCTCGATCACGCCGGCCGCCTCCATGTCGTTGAAGAGCTCCTCGCCCTTTTCGGTGCGCACCACGGTCAGGGTCCAGTCGCCGAAGGCGCCGATGCCGCCGGTCGAGATGTCCGCGTGCTCGGCCGCGAAGTCCGGGCAGCTGGTGCACCCCTCGCGGGTCCACGCGTGCGCCTCCTTCAGCGGTACCTCATGGTAGCTGCCGTCATTCATCCACACCTGGAAGACACCCTTGATGTTCATCTTGACGATGTCGGCCCGGGCCAACCCGTACGTTGCCTCGAAGAGCTCGGGGAAGATGGCGTCGTCGAAAGTCTTCGAGCACAGCAGGCCGATGGAGAGGGTGAAGCGGCGAGCGATCTTGCCCGCCTTGCGCGCCGCCATCACCGGTGGCGCCGAGGCCTGGCATCCCATGCCCACCAGGGCGATGCGCTCCGCCCCACCCGCGATGGCCTCGGTGTAGGCCAGCGGGTTGGCCGAGTAGGTGTAGCGGGAGCCGGCCGTGGCGAGCACATCCTCCTTGTTCCAGGCCACGCGCGGCACGGCCTTCCACGTCGAGCCGTCGCCCTCGAGGCCCGAGACCAGTGCGGCGTCGATCACGTCGCGCTCGAAGGCCCAGATGAGGAGCGCGGAGACGAGCCCCCCGTCCTGCCCGGTGCCCTGCACGTCTGCGTCGCTGGCCCGGGCCAGCACGGTGCGGCGGGCGATGCCCGAGATCTCGTCGTCGGTGCGGGGCCGGCCAAAGAGGTAGGTCTCGATGTCGGGCTCCCAGGTGCGGAAGCGGGGGCAGGCCCGGGTGCACAGCGTGCAGCCCTTCTGGCCGTGGGTGCAGTTGTCCGGGCCACCGTCCGCGTCCACGTGGAAGGGCTTGTAGATGCCCTCGGAGTCGTCGTACCCGAGCACGTCGTAGGGGCAGGCGATCACACACGCGGAGCACCCGGTGCAGAGTCCAGACGTCACGACCTCGGTGAACAGCTCGGCCCATTGCGGCTTCTCGGGTGGCATCGGCCCACCATATTCGGCCTGGCGTCGGCAGTCCGATACCGTCGGTCCGTGCCCGAGATCCTCGAAGTCGAGCACTACAGGGCGTTCGCCGAGCGGACCCTGGGGCGATCGATCACCCGGGCGTGGATGGTGGATTCCCGCTACGGCCGGGGGGGCACGACCCCGCAGCAGCTGCGGGCGGCGCTGGTGGGTCGCACCTTCACCGCGGCGAGGCGCCGCGGGAAGCTGATGTTGCTCGACTCGGGCGGGGGGCCGACCCTGGGCCTGCGCTTCGGCATGACAGGCGGGCTCGTGGTCGACGGCCGAGAGGCGCTCGACCGCCTGCGCTACGGACCGGGGGTCTACGACGAGAAGTGGGTGCGCGCCCGCATCACCTTCGAAGACGGCGGCACTCTCCTGCTGCACGACCCCCGCCGCTTCGGGTCGCTCGAGCTCGCGCCCGACGAGGGGCGGCTCGGGCCCGATGCCCTCAGCACCTCGTTGGCCGAGCTGCGGACCGCCCTGGCCGTAGGGCGGGGGCGCGGTGGGTCGGCGGCACCCCTCAAGGCCAGGCTCATGGACCAGGAGCGCCTGGCCGGCGTGGGCAACCTGCTCGCCGACGAGATCCTCTGGCGGGCCGGGCTCGCCCCCGTGCGTCGCACGCCCCTCGACGACGACGAGATCCGGGAACTGCACAAGGCCATGCGGGCGACGCTGCGTCAGCTGACCCGGCGGGGGGGCTCGCACACGGGCGACCTGATGGAGGAGCGCCGCGTCGGGGGACGCTGCCCGCGCGACGGCACCGAGCTGCGGCGCGAGGTGGTGGGCGGCCGGACTACGTACTGGTGCCCGGCGCACCAGTACTCACCCGGGCTCAGCTCGTGAGGGGCGGGAGTCCCTTGGCGATCAGGTCGACGCCGAAGACGAGGAAGAGCACGGCCATCACCGCGGCGTCGTGCACCGACAGCCACGCCTTGGCCGAGTTGAGCGTCCTCCTGGCCGGCTCGCCGCCGACCAGCGCGTACAGGACGGGTACGACGATGGTCAGGCTCGCGATGACGACGAAGACGGCGGTGGCCACGACGGCGTCGGTCGTCGAGAGGCCGAGCTGCGCCAATCCCGCGGCGGCGCCCGCGGTGAGGATCAGGTTCTTGGGGTTCACCCCGGCGAGCAGGACGCCCAGCCCGAAGGCCTTGCCCGGCGAGAGCGTGTCCACCGTGGCCATCCACTTCGGCATGGCCGGCTCCTCGCCTGCCGCGGGGCGCTTGCGCCAGTTGCGGCGGGCGAAGAGGAGGAGCACGACGCCGAGGACGATCTTGCCCCACGACACCGAGTCGGCCGCGGTGCTGCTGGTGGCAACGCTACCGTCGTGCGAGATCACGTAGACCACGGTGCTCACGACGGCCAGCGCCAGGACCCAACCGACCAGGAACGACGGCCCGTTCACCTTCGCCCGGTGCGAGAAGAGCATCAGTATCACGGCGATGATCGGCACCGGGCTGATGGCCACCCCGATGGCGAACGTCAGGACTTCGCTGATCCCCTGTCCCACGGGACTCCCTCCTACGCGCCCTCACATCACTCGTCGCGCCACACCTGGTGCACAGGCTCCGGGTCGCCGTGTCCCGTCGTGCGGGTGAGGAGGCACGATTCGAGCAGGAACTCGAACAGCCCGTCCTCGTCCGATGGCGCAGGGACGGCGAACCGAGCCCGCTCCGCAACGAAGAGGGCGCTGAGGTCCGACCGTAGCCCGGCATCCGCCACGAGGCGTGCCCTGCCGCTGAAGGAGAAGGCGTCCTCGTTGTCCTCGCACGGGAACGAGTGGAGCGCGTAGCGGCCGTCTCGTCGCAGGTCGCGCTGCTTGGGCGACGGGATGATGAACGCGAAGAGCCCGGCGTCGTGCATGACCGGGCACATGGGGTGGAGCCTCGGCGCACCGTCGGGTCGCGTGGTGGCCAGGTAAGCGAGCCCGACCCCGACCTGGTAGAGCAGTGCCCGGCCCGGTTCGGCCAGATCGGGACGGAGCGCGCCGAACTCGTTCCACGTCTTCACGAGGCCGCCTCAGTCCTCGGCGATCTCCTGGAGCACCTTGGCCGCGTGACCGTCGGCCCTGACGTGGTACCACGCCCGCTGGACCTTCCCGTTGGGCCCCACGAGGAAGGTGGAGCGGATCGTGCCGACCGTCTTCTTTCCGTACATGGTCTTCTCCCCCCAGGCCCCGTACTTCTCCATCACCTTCTTTTCGGCGTCGGTGAGGAGCGGGAACTTGAGCTTGTACTTGGCGCGGAACTTCACGTGCTTCTCCGCCTTGTCGGGCGAGATCCCGAGCACCGCCACCCCGGCCTTCTCGAAGGCCCGGAGGTTGTCGTTGAACTGGCAGGCCTCCTTGGTGCAGCCTGGCGTGTCGTCGGCCGGATAGAAGTACACGATCACCTGCTGGCCCTTGAAGTCCGAGAGCTTGACCGGCTTGCCGTCCTGGTCAGGCAGGGTGAATGCGGGGGCGGTCGCGCCCGGCTCGAGTTTGGCCATCGTCGGCTCTCCTTCGGTTGTCGGTGGGGAACGGGTCACTTTGGCACAGGATTCCGCGTCGGACCCGTGCTGGGCTGGTACAATAGGCCTGCGACCACCGGCGGGGGCTGGTGAGTCGGGGCCGATTCTGACTCCTCTGGAAGGCGCACGGTCCCGCCGTATCAACAGAGAGAGTTGAATGATGACCGTTGATGCCCTGACCGGCGCGTATGCCGGAACCGACGCGAACGGGGGCAGCGATGTCTCCGGGGACGACACCTACGAGACCGCCCGGACCTTCGAGTCCCTCGGGGTCTCACCAGAACTCACGCAAGCGCTGGCCGATGAAGGCATCGTCAGCGCTTTTCCAATTCAGGCCCTGACCGTCGCCGACGCGTTGGCCGGCCGCGACGTGTGCGGCAAGGCCAAGACCGGCTCGGGCAAGACCCTCGCCTTCGGCGTGCCACTCCTGCAGCGGGCCAGGGCCACCCGGGACGCACATGGACCCGCCCCGGCCGCCCGCCCGGCCCGGCCGCTGGCCCTCGTCCTGCTCCCGACCCGTGAGCTCGCGGTGCAGGTGCACGACGTCCTCGCCCCCCTGGCCAAGAAGCTCGGTCTGCGGGCCGTCGCCGTCTACGGCGGCGCCGACATCGACCGCCAGGTGGCCAAGCTGCGCAAGGGGGTCGACCTCGTCATCGCCACCCCGGGGCGGCTGATCGACCTCGGCGACCGGGGCGAGATCGCGGTGGACGCCCTCGAGACGCTGGTGCTCGACGAGGCCGACCGCATGGCCGACATGGGGTTCATGCCCCAGGTCGAGTGGGTGCTGCGCCGTCTGGACCAGCCCCACCAGACGCTGCTGTTCTCCGCCACCCTCGACGGTGCCGTCGATCGCCTCGTCAAGCGCTACCTGACCGACCCCGTCTTCCACGAGGTCGCGTCCTCTACCCAGACCGTCACGCTGATGGAGCACCGGTTCCTCCAGGTGCACCAGATGGACAAGGTGAAGGTGGCTGCCGCCATTTGCCGGAGCCAGGAGAAGTCCCTGCTCTTCGTCCGCACCAAGCGTGGCGCCGACCGGCTGGTGGAGAACCTGGCCAAGGAGGGGGTCCGGGTTGCGGCCATCCACGGCGACCTGCGCCAGGCCAACCGCGAGCGAGCGCTGGCCGAGTTCTCGAACGGCAAGCTCTCGGTGCTGGTCGCGACGGACGTGGCCGCCCGTGGCCTCCACATCGAGGGGGTCGACGGCGTGATCCACTTCGACCCACCGGAAGACCACAAGGCCTACCTGCACCGGTCCGGCCGTACGGCACGAGCGGGCAGGGCGGGCGTGGTCGTGAGCCTGTCCCTGTGGAACCAGTTGGTCGAGATGGAGGTGATCCAGCGCCGGCTCGGCCTGCGGATCCCCATCGTCGAGATGTTCTCCAATGACCCGCGGCTGGCCGACCTCGCGTCTTGGATACCGCAAGCCGAGGAGAGCGTCCTCTGAACCAGGCCGCGCCCATCCCCTCCTGGTCGCCCGAGGACGGGGTTCGCCGTGTCCTCGTCGTGACCGCTCACCCCGACGACGTCGACTTCGGGTCGGCGGGCACGGTCGCCGCTTTCACGTCGGCCGGCGTGGAGGTCACCTACTGCATCGTTACGGACGGCGACGCCGGCGGATCGGACCGTTCGATGTCGCGGGCCGACATGGCGGCGCTCCGCCAGGACGAGCAGCGCGCCGCGGCCGCCGCAGTCGGCGTGAGCGACGTGCGCTTCCTCGGGCATCCCGACGGCATGGTGCAGGCCACGCGCGAGCTCCGCCGGGACATCAGCCGGGTCATCCGTCAGGTCCGGCCCGAGCGCGTGCTGACCCAGTCGCCGGACCGCAACTGGGACTTCATATTCGCCAGCCATCCGGATCACCTGGCCGCCGGAGAGGCGGCCGTGTGCGCCGTGTACCCCGACTCCCGCAACCCGTTCGCGCACCCCGAGCTGCTCGACGACGAAGGGCTTGAGCCCTGGAGCGTCAAGGAGCTGTGGATCATGGGTCACGGCGGTGACGGCGCCGGCATCGCCGTGGAGACGACAGCGACCGTCGAGCACAAGGTGGCCGCACTCATGTGCCACAAGAGCCAGATGACCGACCCCGACGCTATCGCGCAGCGCGTCCTCGCCGGGGCACGGGCGCAAGCGGAGGTCGCCGGGCTCCCGGACGGTGCCTCGGCCGAGCTCTTCCGGGTCACCCGCATCCCCTGAGGCCACGATGGGCGCCGGCGATCCCTGGGTTCTCATTCAGCATGTGGCGTTCGAGGGCCCTGGCTCCGTCGCGCGTGCCGTCACCGATTCGGGAGCCGGCCTCAGTGTCGTGCGCGTCGACCAGGGCGAGGCCGTGCCGCTGCCCGCGGCGGTGGCGGGCATGGCGGGGCTCGTCGTCATGGGCGGGCCCATGGGCGTGTACGACGATCTCCCGTGGCTCGCCGACGAGCGGGCGTTGCTGCGCGCGGCCGTCGCGGCGGGGCTGCCTGTGCTCGGCGTGTGCCTCGGCGCCCAGCAGCTCGCCGCCTCGCTCGGCGCCGAGGTGACGCCCGGTCCCGCGCCCGAATGCGGCGTGGGCGAGGTGCACCTCACGACCGACGCCATCGGTGACCCCCTCTTCGGGCCCGCCCCTACGCCGCTCCCGTGCGTGCACTGGCACAGCGACACCTTCTCGCTGCCCGACGGCGCCATGCGGCTGGCCTGCAACGACGCCTACGAGAACCAGGCGTTCCGGGTGGGCGAGCGCGCCTACGGTCTGCAGTTCCACGTGGAGGTGACAGCCAGCCTTGTCGCGCACTGGGGGCCGCACCTCCCCGCCGGGGTCTACGTGCGGTCCTCCGACGTCGCCCACGTGAGCAGGGCCGGCGACGGCATCGTGCGCCGCTTCGTCGCGCTGGCCGGCGGGGGGGTCGCCGGCTGATGGGCGTCAGCGCGTGAACCGTACGGCGGCTCGCCCTGGCGCTCCCGGAGGCGGTTGAGGCACCGCATCACGACATGGCCTCGTTTCGGGTGGCGGGGAAGATCTTCGCCACCGTGCCGCCTGAGGGCGACCGCGTGCACGTCTTCCTCGACGACGACGAGATCGACGCCTACTGCGCCGAGTTCCCCGCCGCGGTCGAGGAACTGTGGTGGGGCACGAAGCGCCGCGGGTGCAGGGTGGCGCTCAGCCGAGCCACCACGGCCCTGCTGCGTGAGCTGCTCACCGAGTCGTGGCGGCGCAAGGCACCGAGGAAGTTGCTGGCCGGTCTCGACGAGTAAGCGCTACCCCGCCATCTGGCGCAGCACGTACTGGAGGATCCCGCCGTGGCGGTAGTACTCCGCCTCCATCGGGGTGTCGATCCGGACCACGACCCGGAATTCGGTGACCGGGTCGTCGTCCGCGGTGGCCGTGACCGACAGTTCCTTCGGGAGCTCACCCCTGTTCAGCACGTCGAGGCCGCCGATGGAGAAGTGCTCGCGCCCGGTCAGGCCCAGACCCTCGGCCGAGTCGCCCTTGTAGAACTGCAGCGGGACGACACCCATGCCGATGAGGTTGGAGCGGTGGATGCGCTCGAAGCTCTGCGCGATCACGGCGCGCACGCCGAGCAGCGCCGTGCCCTTGGCCGCCCAGTCACGGCTGCTCCCCGTCCCGTACTCGCGGCCCGCCAGCACGATCAGGGGCACTCCCTCGCCTGCGTACTGCATCGCCGCCTCGTAAATGGAGGTCTCGGTGCCCTCGGGCAGGTGGAGCGTGAGCCCGCCCTCGGTGCCCGGTGCCAAGCGGTTGCGCAGCCGCACGTTGGCGAAGGTGCCGCGCATCATCACCTCGTGGTTGCCGCGCCGCGCCCCGTAGGAGTTGAAGTCCTCACGCGGCACGCCGTGCTCGGTCAGGTAGCGGC
>Ga0209415_10011743_pt1 | contig 14705 bp, 13 predicted proteins | sample PeaSoiSIISIP2007_FD_187696 | JGI IMG/M metagenome (GOLD analysis project Ga0209415, IMG submission 187696) | Peat soil microbial communities from Weissenstadt, Germany - SII-SIP-2007 (SPAdes) (version 2) | ecosystem: Environmental > Terrestrial > Soil > Wetlands > Peat | place: Germany...
AACAACCCGCTGGTGCAGGGCATCGTCGCCGCCGGCGGCACCCCGTTCTCCAACCCGAACAGCGGGATCATGTACAACGCGCCGAACCTGGCGCAGTGCAGCGACATCAACGCGCTCACCTGCACGACACAGGTGTTCACCGCCGTGGCCTACCTGAACTATCGGCACTCGGCCCTGGACAACATTTCGTTCCGCGCCGAATTCTACGACGACATGGAGGGTCAGCGCACCGGCACGAAGACCCGCTATGTCGACGCCGGCATTGGCTGGCAGCACTGGCTGTCGCCGCAGATCGAGTTCCGCCCGGAAGCCAACTTCTACAAATCCCTCGACGCACCGGCCTTCAACGGCAACTTCAACGCCCTGCCGGTCGCCATCGCTCCGACCAAGGACTTCACCTGGATCGCCTCGATGGACGTGATCGTGCACTTCTGATCGGGTCCGGCGAAAGTCCGCCCCGGGCCTGATCCGGGGCGGATGCCGGTTCGCCGACAGGTCGGTTCGCCGACAGGTCGGTTGGCCGACAGGTCGGTTGGCCGACAGGGACGTGCGTCAGTCAGGGAGTCCGGAGCGTGTCCCGGTCCCACGTGGCCGGAACATGTTGCGGAGAGGACATTGCGGAGACTGCTTGCGTTACCGATGCGGGTGCACCTTGTCGGCTGGCCCAGCGGGTTGACCGTGCGGCCAGCCGATCCTTATCCGGCGCTCGCCGCGCTGCTTCTGGTCGCGCTGGTGACGGGCATCCTGTTGCTGCTCAACCCGCTGGTCGGCTTCAAGCACATCTCGATCGTCTACCTGATCCCGGTGATGATCGCCGCCACGCGGTGGGGCACCGTTCCGGCGGTGATCGCCGCGATCGCCGGGTTCGGGTGCGCCGACTTCTTCTTCTATCCGCCGCTCTATACCTTCGTGGTCTACGACCCCCAGCAGATCCTCGATCTCGTTCTCTTCGTCATCGTGGCGCTGGTGACCGGCTACCTCGCCAACAATCTGCGCCGCCAGGCCGAGGTCGCCCGCCGGCACGAGGGCGACATGCGCGATCTTCACGCGTTCTCGCGCCGGCTCGCGCAGTGCGAGAGCGCCGCCGACATCTATGCGGCGATCGAGGACCATCTGTCGCGCACGGTGCGCCGCCGGGTCGTGCTGATCGGCGCCGCGTCGGGCGGTGGCGCTGCCGGCCCGCCTGGCGCCGCCGTTCCCGACTTGGTGCGGCGCGAGGCCGGCGACATCGCGGCGGGCCGGAACCCGCGCCGCTTCACGGTCACGGGCGGGTCCTCCGGCAATCTGTGGCTGGTGCGCCCGGTGTCGGCCAGGACGCCGGAGCTCGGCACCATCGCCATCGATCTCGGCGGCGAATCGCGTGCGGCGGCCGATGACATCACCGGCCACGTCGACGCCGTCCTCGCCGATGCGGCCGAAACGCTCGACCGGCTCGACGTGGCGACCGCCATCCACGACGCCAAGCTGCGCGCCGAAACCAACGTGCTGCGCGATGCGCTCATCGGGTCGGTCTCGCACGAGCTGCGCACGCCGCTCGCCTCCATCCTCGGCGCCGCGAGCGTCATCGCCGGGGCGCCGGCGGTGACGCAGGATCCGCGCCTCGCCTCGCTCGCCGAGCTGGTGCGCGACGAGGCCGAGCACCTCGACAGCGACATCCAGAACCTGCTCGATGCGACGCGCATCACGGCGCAGGGCGTGCAGCCGAAGCGCGAATGGGCGGACCCGACCGACATCGTCAATGTCGCGGTGGAGCGCCGCCGCCGCCGGCTCGCCGATCACCGGATCGAGATGGCGCTCTCCGCGGATCTGCCCCTGCTGCACGTCGATCCGGTCCTCCTCGAACAGGCGCTGGGACAGATCCTCGGCAATGCGGCAAAATACTCGCCGCCCGGCTCGACCATCTGGGTCAAGGCCTATCGCGGCGTCGACCGCGTGGTAATGTCGGTGCAGGATCAGGGCGCCGGCCTGACCGCCGACGAGCACGGCCGCCTCGGCGAACGGTCGTTCCGGGGCCGCCGCCACGCGTTCACCATCGCCGGATCGGGCCTCGGAATGTGGATCGCGCAGGCCTTCGTCGGAGCGAACGGCGGCACGATCGACACCTCGAGCGAGGGCGAGGGCCGCGGCACGACTGTTGCATTCAGCTTTCCCATCTCCGATGCGGGGGAGTTGCAGGATGTCGACGATGACTAAGCCGGCCTCACGCACTGTTCTGGTGATCGACGACGAGCCGCAGATCCGCCGGTTTCTGCGGGCCGGCTTCGAGCTGGAAGATTTTACCGTCCGCGAGACCGGGAACGCCGCCGAAGGCATCAGGCTGGCGACGCTCAAGCCGCCCGACCTCGTCATCCTCGATCTCGGGCTGCCCGACATGGACGGCGCCGACGTCGTCGAATGTCTGCGGGCGTGGTCCAATGTGCCGATCATCGTGCTGTCAGTGCGCTCCGAGGAGGACGAGAAGGTCCGCCTGCTCGAGCTCGGAGCGGACGACTACGTGGTCAAGCCGTTCGGCATGGCCGAGCTGCTCGCCCGGGCCCGTGCGGCCCTGCGCCGCAACGTGCGGGCACCGAGCGGCGAGCCGGTGGTGAATGTCGGACCGCTCTCGGTCGACCTCGCAGCGCGCATCGTGTCGCTGGACGGCAACCGCCTGCCCTTGACACCGAAGGAGTACCGGCTGCTGCAGGTGCTCACGCTCAATGCCGGCAAGGTGGTGACGCACCAGCACCTGCTCAAGGAGGTGTGGGGGTCGGGCCACGTCCACAACACGCAGTATCTGCGGATCCTGATCCGCAAGCTCAGGCAGAAGATCGAGCCCGATCCGACCCAGCCCCGCATCCTCGCGACCGAGCTCGGCGTCGGCTATCGGCTGAGCCAAGCGGGCCTGGACGCCGAGGCGCAGGTGCCTGCCGCGTAGCCGGCGCATACCCAAATGTGCCTCGAGGATTGCGGTGACCTGGTGCCTGATGCCGTGGAACCGCTGCGCTGCAGGTGATCCGAAGTTGCCTCTGCTCGGATTTGCAATGATCGGACTGCACCTGCATGCTCATGACGTGCGTTCGATCGGACGATCAGCGTCGCTGTCCCACGAGACGACATGGAGATGGCCGAACCGGCGGATCTCCCGCTCGGCCCGGCGCATCTGCGCCTCGGCGACGACGTCCATGAGCTTTCGCAGGAACCCCTTCGGCGCGGCGCCATCCCGCCGCGCCACCGCATCGTGTGCGGCGACCGAAGCGATGAAGGCCATGGCAGTCTCTCCTTCTTGTTGGTTCCCGATTGGCCGGGCTTGCTCGGGTGCTGCCGCGCCGCACATGTACGCCCGCCACGTGCTCGATCCGTGGGTGGCGCGCGGTTCGCCGCCGAGGCGCGACGCCGGGCACGGACGCGCCGCGGCAGGCGCCGTCCGCGAGGGACCATGCGCACGACCGATCGCTGCGGCGAAACGTGGGCGTCGCCGCGTATAAAATCGAGATGGAAGCGCGCCGGAAGAAATAAAGCGGAAATAAAGGGCCGATCAGGTGCCGAGAGGCGGGTGCCCGGCGGCGATCCGGTTTTCGGGATCGTGCTGCGATCGGCCCGGCGGCTGCGATCGGTCGACGTCGGCGGTGCCCGGCGGCGGCGCCGTCGTGGCGCCGTCGCGGCGAGCGTGGGCGACTGACGAGGGCCAGTGACGTTTCAGGCCGCGCGATGCCGGCGCCTGATGTCCGAGAACGGCGTCACCCTGGGTCGCCGGCCATGACCAAGCAGACATGTCCCTCTCCTGTTCGCGTCGATGCGCCGGACACCGGTCATCTTCGCCGCGTTCGGGACTCATCAGGCAGTTCTCACGCGCGAGAGACACCCGGCTCGGTCCTGTTTAGCGCATCGGCCGATCACGCGGAATCACGTGCGCGTCATGCCCGGGGGTGCGTCACATCGACCACGGGCAACCTTCACCGCAGCCGCTCTCGCGCCCCCTCCCACAACGCCCGCGCCACATCGGCGGCAGGCTCGGCGCGCGCCAGCATCGCCGACTGCCCGGCCCAGGCCTGCATGCGATCGAGGTCGCCGCTCCTGCCGGCGGCTTCCCGCATGGCCTGCGTGAGGCCGCGCTGCACCGGGTAGGGAGCCGGCGCCGGCGCGCCCGGCGCGGTCGCCGCCCGCGCATAGGCGGTGGCCACGCTGCGTCCCGCCCGTCCACTGAAGGCGCGGCTGACCACGGTGCCCTCGGGCGGCGTGCGCGCCAGCGCGTCCGCCCAGGCCGCGGGGAGCCCGGCCTCCGGACAGCGCAGGAAGCCGGTCCCGATCTGCACGGCGCTCGCCCCGAGGAGCAGCGCAGCCGCAGCGCCGCGCGCGTCCGCGATCCCGCCGGTCGCCACCACCGGCACCTGCACGGCATCCGCCACCGCCGGCACCAGGGCGAACAGGCCGACCATGTCCGCCTCGGCCCGGCTGGCGTCGAAACGGCCGCGGTGGCCGCCGGCTTCCATGCCCTGCGCCACCACGACGTCGGCGCCGGCGTCCTCGGCCGCGCGCGCCTCGGCGACTGTCGAGACGGTCGCCCACCAGGAGATGCCGTGCCGCTTCAGCCGCCGGACGACGTCGGGCGGGTACAATCCCATGACCGAGGACACGATCCGCGGCGCCGCCTCGAGCAGCGCGTCGCACTGGGCGGCGAAATCCGGCGGCGTGGCGTCACCGGCGCCCGGCGGCACCGCCGGCCCCCATTGCGCCAGGAAGGCGCGCACCGCGCTCTCGTGCGTGGCGTCGCGCCGTGGCGGCGGGTCGGGAATCCACAGATTGAGCTGGAACGCGCCATTGCTGGCCGCCCGCAGCTCGCCGGCCCATTTCAGGATGGCGGCGGGCTGCATCAGCAAGGCGCCGCAGGCGCCGAGACCGCCGGCATTGGCCACCGCCGCGGACAGCGCGGGCGGGCAGGCTCCCGCCATGGGCGCGAGCAGCACCGGAAGGCGCAGGCCGAAGCGCCGGCAGAAGGCTTCGGCACGGTCGAGCGGAGACGGCGCGGGCGGTGCGGACATCGGCTGAACGGAAGTTGCGTTGCGGACGTGGACTACTCCAATTAGATGCCCGCCGCGGCGTCACCACAAGCGAACAAAGAGGATTCTTCGGCCGGCTTCGGGGTATTCTGCTGCCCGCGCGCTGCTCCGCCTCGCACAACCCGGCAAACGAGGACAATCCGATGACCCGCCCGCCGCTTCCGCCGTTTACCGCCGAGACCGCCGCGCAGAAGGCGCGCCTGGCCGAGGACGCATGGAACACCCGCGATCCGGCCCGCGTCGCCCTCGCCTACACGACCGACAGCCGCTGGCGGAACCGCGCCGAGTTCCTGCAGGGCCGCGACGCCATCGAGGCATTCCTGACCCGCAAGTGGAACCGCGAGCTCGACTACCGCCTGATCAAGGAGCTGTGGACGTTTCGCGACAACCGCATCGCGGTGCGCTTCGCCTACGAGTGGCACGACGACGGAGGCTACTGGTTCCGCAGCTACGGCAACGAGAACTGGGAGTTCGACGAGCACGGCCTGATGCGGCTCCGCATCGCCAGCATCAACGATCTTCCGATCCAGGAGGCCGAGCGCAAGTTTCACTGGCCGCTCGGCCGCCGTCCCGACGACCACCGGTCGCTGAGCGATCTCGGCCTGTAGCGGGGCCCAGCGGGAACGGCCTCGCAACGCGGCACTTCCGCCCCCGGATTTCTCTGCAGCCCGTCGAAGACGGGCGTGAACGCCCTGATGGCTCCATACGGGCTAAAGCTCTGCGCCGAGACCTGCTCACCTGATTTTATGCCGCCTTTACGGAGACGCCGGCGATTACAGATCGATCTTTGACGCGCCACCCCGGTACTCGTGGGGATGCCCACCGTCGAGAGAGCCGAGATGAGCAAACAGGACATTCGCAGGACGGTCATTCGCGAGTGGATGGCGCTTCCTCGCGACAAGCGACAGAACGGGACGCAGGCCGCCGACTTTGCCGCCAAGGCCGTGCAGCGCCACGAGCTTCCGCGCAGCCGCCATGATCCGCACCGGGTGATGATGGGCTGGCTGCTGCCACGCACCGGGAAGCCGTGAGCTGCCGCGTATCGGGTGTCGCCCGGACCCGGACGAGATTATGCTGCCTGCGCTGATACGCGCGCTGCCATCCCGAAGGGCGCAGCGACGCGGGCCCGGAGGACAGGGACCGATCCATGTGGCTGACCGCCTCGATGCTCCTGCTGCTGGTCGCGTCCTTTGGGTCGTTCTGGGCGCTCGTCGCGTTCGCGGAAGGCGTCGTCGACGCCGGCGCGGTGGTGCGGGAGAACACTCCTCCGGGCCCGCCGTCATCGGCCGGGTGACCGACCATGGCGTCGTATGTCCTGCTGGCGGTCGTGGCGGCGCTGGTGGTCTACCTGTTCTACGCGGTGATCAATCCGGACAAGTTCTGAACCCGGCGGGCCGCTCATGACGACATCATCGATGGTGCAGGTCGCCGTGTCGCTGCTGATCGCCTTCCTGATCAGCGTCCCGGTCGGCCGCTACCTGGCAAGGGTGTTCTCCGGGCAGAAAACCTTGCTCGATCCGGTGTTCGATCCGGTCGACCGGGTGATCTACCTGCTGATCGGCCGCGAGGCCGCGAGCCGGCCGATGAGCTGGAAGGCCTACACCCTGCACATGCTCGCGACCAATGCGGTCATGACCGTTCTGATATTTCTCATTCTGGTGTTTCAGGACCACCTGCCGCTGAACCCGATGCTCTTTGCAGGAGTCGAGCCCCTCCAGGCCTTCAACACGGCGGTCAGCTTCATGACCAATACCGACTGGCAGAGCTATGCGGGCGAGACCACAATGTCCAACTTCAGCCAGATGGCGGCGCTGACCTTTCCGATGTTCACCTCGGCGGCGACCGGATTCGTGGTGGCGATGGCGTTCATCCGCGCCTTCGTAGTCACGGACGGCGGCGCCGATCTCGGCAACTTCTATCGCGACCTCGTCCGGTTTCTCACCCGCGTGCTGCTGCCTCCGACCTTTGTGGTTGCGCTGTTCCTGGTATGGCAGGGCTCGCCGCAGACGCTCGACGCGAGCGTCACCGCCCACCTCGTCGGCGGCGGCGATCAGGCGATCAGCCTCGGTCCGGTGGCGTCCTGGGAGACCATCAAACATCTGGGCACCAACGGCGGCGGCTTCTTCGGCGCCAATGCGGCGCACCCGTACGAGAATCCGACGCCGCTCACCAACCTGGCTCTGCTCGTGATGATGATGATCCTGCCGGCCGCCCTGGTCGTGTGTTTCGGCCGGATGATCGGCAACATGCGCCAGGGCTGGATTCTCTACGCCGTCATGGCGGCGCTGCTGATCACGTTCCTGCCGTTCACCCTGTGGCCCGAGCAATCGGGCACGCCGACGCTCGCCCGCGCCGGCGTCGAGCTGCAGGCGACCGCTGGCCAGCCGGGCGGCAACATGGAGGGCAAGGAGGTCCGTTTCGGCGTCGCGCAGAGCGCCCTGTTCGGCAGCATCACCACGACCTTCACCACCGGCAGCGTCAACGCCATGCACGACAGCTTCACGCCGCTCGGCGGGATGGGGACCTTCGTCGGCATGATGTTGCAATGCGTGTTCGGCGGCAAGGGCGTCGGCTTTCTCAATGCGGTGATCTACGGGATCATCGCGGTGTTCGTCGCCGGCCTCATGGTCGGGCGGACCCCGGAATTCCTCGGCAAGAAGATCGAGAAGCCGGAGATCATCCTGGTGTCCCTGGCGCTGCTCATTCACCCGTTGGTCATTCTGGCGCCGACCGGCTGGACCATCGCGGCGCCCTACGGCCTGTCGTCGTTGAACAATGCCGGGATGCACGGCTATTCCGAGGTGCTCTACGCATTCTCCTCTGCGGCCGCCGACAACGGCTCGGCGTTTGCCGGGCTCAATGCCGACACGCCGTGGTACAACTTGGCGCTCGGCCTGGTCATCCTGATCGGTCGCTACCCTCCGATCATCTTCATGATGGCGGTCGCCGGATCGGTCGCCGCCAAGCCCACCGTCCCGGCCACCTCGGGCACGCTGCGCACCGACACCGGCCTGTTCGCCGGCTTCTGGTACTTCGTGATCCTCGTGGTCGGCGCGCTGACGTTCTTCCCTGCCCTGGTGCTCGGGCCGATCGCCGAGCATTTCGCCATGAAAAGCCAATCGCTCTTTTAGGCGACCCAGATGAACGCCGCACAAGCCAGTCCAGCGGAAGCGCGGCCGACGCGGCGGGGGCGCGACCGTGGCGTCCTCGGGCCGGACCTGCTGCGGCAGGCGTTCGTCGACTCGCTGAAGAAATTCGACCCGAGAACCCAGGTCCGCAATCCGGTGATGTTCGTCGTCTGGCTCGGCGCACTGGTGACGGCGGCGCTGACGGTCGAGCCCGATCTGTTCGGACCGTCGGGGGCGACCGCGGTCTACAATGCGGTGGTCACCGTCATTCTGCTGCTGACGGTGTGGTTTGCCAATGTCGCCGAGGCGCTGGCCGAAGGCCGCGGCAAGGCCAAGGCGGCGTTCCTCAGACGGACCAAGATCGAGCTCAAGGCGAAGCGGCGGACCGCGGACGGTCAGCTCGAAAACGTTGCCGCCCTGGCGTTGCGCAAGGGCGACGTCATCCGGGTCGAACGCGGCGACATCATCCCCAGCGACGGCGAGGTGATCGATGGCATCGCCTATGTCGACGAGTCGCCGGTGACCGGCGAATCCGCCCCGGTGCTGCGCGAAGCGGGGACCGACATGTTCTCCTATGTCACCGCCGGAACCACGATCATCTCGGACTGGCTGACCATTCGCGTCACCACCGACCCGGGCGAGAGCTTCCTCGATCGCATGATCCATCTGGTGGAAGGCGCCAGGCGCCAGAAGACCCCCAACGAGATCGCGCTCACCGTGCTGCTGTCGATCCTGACGCTGATCTTCGTCATCGTCGTCGCCGCGATGGCGCCGGTCGCAACCTACCTCCAGGCCCGGATCAATGTCGCCGACCTGATCGCGCTGCTCGTGGCGCTGATCCCGACCACGATCGGCGCGCTGCTGTCGGCGATCGGCATCGCCGGCATCGATCGCATGGTCAGGTTCAACGTGCTCGCCATGTCGGGCAAGGCCGTCGAGGCCGCCGGCGACGTGCAGACGCTGATCCTCGACAAGACCGGCACCATCACGCTCGGCAATCGTCAGGCGACCCGCTTCATTCCGATGCCGGGCCGCACCGAGCGGCAGCTCGCTCGGGCTGCCTCGCTGGCGTCGCGCTTCGACACCACGCCGGAGGGGCGATCGATCGTCACGGAGGCCGAGCAGCCGGGGGCCGGCCACGATCCCCTGCCCGACCGCGCCCGCGGCCTCGACTTCTCCGCCGAAACCGGCATGAGCGGCACCGATCTGCCCGATGGGCGGATGTTCCGCAAAGGCGAGGTCGGCGCCATCGTGCGCCACGTTCGCGAGCGGTTCGGCACCGCGGAGCCGGCCGAGGTCGCCGGCGCCGCGCGGAGCGTCGCCGAGAACGGCGGCACGCCCCTGGCGGTCGCGGTCGACGGCGAGATCCTGGGCGTCATCGCGCTCACCGACGTGCTCAAGTCGGGGATCCGCGAGCGCTGCGCGCAGCTGCGCCGGATGGGCATCCGCACCGTGATGGTGACCGGCGACAATCCGATCACCGCCGGCGCCATCGCGGCGCAGGCCGGCGTCGACGACTTCGTCGCCGAGGCCAAGCCCGAGGAGAAGCTGCGCCTGATCCGGCTCGAGCAGGCGCAAGGCCGCCTGGTGGCGATGAGCGGCGACGGCACCAACGACGCGCCGGGGCTGGCCCAGGCCGACGTCGGTCTCGCCATGCATTCGGGAACGGCCGCCGCCAAGGAGGCGGCCAATCTCATCGACCTGGACTCCGACCCGACCAAGCTCCTCGACGTGGTCGAGATCGGCAAGCAGATGCTGATCACCCGCGGGGCGCTGACGAGCTTTTCGATCGCCAACGACGTCGCCAAATACTTCGCCATCCTGCCGGGCCTGTTCGTGGCGGCGCTGCCCGGGCTCGCCGCGCTGAACGTGATGGGGCTGGCGACCGCGCAGAGCGCCATCCTGTCGGCGCTGATCTTCAACGCCCTGATCATCCCGGCGCTCATCCCGGTGGCGCTGCGCGGCGTGCAATTCAAGCCGAAGACCGCCGAGGAGATGTTCCGCCGCAATCTGCTGATCTACGGCGTCGGCGGGCTCGCCGCCCCGTTCGTCGGCATCAAGCTGATCGACATGATCATCGCGGGACTGCTGTGAGGGGCCATGCCATGATCACCATCCTGTGGCCGGCGCTGCGCGCGTCGCTGGTGACGCTGGTGCTGTGCGGCCTCGCCTATCCGCTGGCGCTGACCGGGCTCGCCCAATGGATCATGCCGCAGCAGGCCAACGGAAGCCTGGAGCGCAGCGCCGACGGCACCGTCATCGGATCCCGCCTGATCGGCCAGCAATGGAACGGCCCGCAGTGGTTTCACGGGCGTCTCTCGGCGACGACGCGGCCCGATCCGGACGATCCGGCCAAGAACGTGCCGGCCCCCTACAACGCCGCCAATTCCGGCGCCGCGAACCTCGGCCCGACCAGCCGGGCGCTGTCCGAGCGGCTGCAGGCCGATCGCAAGGCTCTGGAGGAGGCGCAGCCCGAGCTCGCCGGCAGACCGCTTCCGGCCGACATGTTGACGAGCTCGGCCTCGGGATTGGACCCGGACATCACTCCGGACAACGCCGCCCTGCAGGCCGTCCGCGTGGCGCGCAGCCGCGGCGTTGCGACGGCGGACGTGCTGGCCCTGGTCGAGCGCCAGGTGACCGGGCGCGGCCGCCGGCTGTTCGGCGAGCCCCGGGTGAGCGTGCTTGCATTGAATCTGGCGTTGCAGAAGGCATTTCCGGCGCCTTGAGCCGGACCTCCAGGTGGCGGTGAGGCGTCCCGCCACTCTACGGATCGAACGCAATGGCCGACATTGCAATGCTGGCACTCATGATCGGAGCCTTCGCGGTTGCCGCGAGCTATGCCCGGCTGTGCCTCCGTCTCCTGCCTCCGGCAGATGATGCCGGCGGGGTCGATCGATGACCGCCTACGGCCTGCTTCAGATCCTTCTGTTCGCCGTGCTGATGACGGCGGCCGCGAGACCGCTCGGCGGCTGGCTGGAGCGCGTCTTTGCCGGCGACCGGAGGGCAGGATCGCTCGAATCCGCCCTCTATCGCCTTGCCGGGATCGATCGGACGGCCGAGCAGACCTGGCTCGCCTATGCGGTCGCCGTCCTGACCTTCAATCTCGTCGGGTTCGTGCTCCTGTATGCGCTGCAGCGGCTGCAGCCTCTCCTGCCGCTGAACCCGCAGCACTTCGGATCTGTTGCTCCCGACCTGGCGCTGAACACGTCGGTCAGCTTCGCCACCAATACGAGCTGGCAATCCTATCCGGGCGAGAGCACCCTCGCCACGTTGACCCAGATGGCCGGGATCACGGTCCAGTCATTCCTGTCCGCCGCTACCGGAATCGCCGTCGCCATCGCCCTGGTGCGCGGATTTGCTCGCCAGAGTAGCGGGACGATCGGCAACTTCTGGGTCGATCTCGCCCGGGCGGTCCTCTACGTGCTGCTGCCGTTCACCGTTGTGAGCAGCCTGTTCCTGGTCTGGCAAGGGGTGCCGCAGACGCTGGCCGGCTATGCCGACGCGACGACGCTCGAGGGGGCGAGGCAGGTCATCGCCCGTGGACCGGTCGCGTCGCAGATTGCCATCAAGATGCTCAGCTCGGACGGCGGCGGGTTCTTCAACGCCAATTCGGCGCATCCGTTCGAAAACCCCACGCCGCTCACCAATCTGGTGGAGATGATGCTGATCTTCGTGATCGGCGTGGCGCTGACCAACACGTTCGGCCGCATGGTCCGGGACGAGCGTCAGGGTTGGGCGCTGCTCGCAACCATGGCGGTTCTGTTCGCTGCAGGCGTGATCATGGTCTACACGGCGGAAGCGCAGCCGAGTCCGTTCCTCGCCGCACTCGGCGTCGATCAGACGCACGACATGGCGCAGGCGGGGGGCAACATGGAGGGCAAGGAGGTCCGCTTCGGCATCGTCGGCTCGTCGTTGTTCGCCGCTGTGACGACCGATTCCTCGAGCGGGGCGGTCAATGCCATGCACGACAGCTTCATGCCGCTCGGCGGCGCGGTGCTGATGGCGAACATGATGCTGGACGAGGTGATCGTCGGCGGCGTGGGGTCAGGGCTCTACGGCATCCTGTTGTTCTGCATCGTGGCGGTGTTCGTGGCCGGCCTCATGATCGGACGAACGCCGGAATATGTCGGCAAGAAGATCGAGGCGACCGAGGTCAAGATGACCGTCCTGGCGCTGCTCTGCGTGCCGGCGGCCATCCTCGGCCTCACCGCGGTCGCGGCGGTGATCGAACCCGGCCTCGCCGGCCTCGCCAACGCTGGTCCCCACGGTTTCTCGGAGATCCTCTACGCCTATGCGTCGGCCGCGGCCACCAACGGCAGCGCGTTCGCAGGGCTCAACGCCAACACGGCGTTCTACAACCTGACGCTCTCGCTGGCGATGTTCACCGGCCGGTTTTTCGTCATCATCCCGGTGCTGGCCATTGCCGGCGCCCTGGCGGCCAAGCGGGTCGTCCCCGCCTCGGTCGGGACGCTGCCGACCGGCAGCGGAGTGTTCGTCGCCTTCCTCTGCGCCGTCATCGTAATCGTGGGCGGCCTCACCTTCTTTCCGGCCATCGTCCTCGGCCCGGTCGCCGAGCATCTCGCGATGCAGGCCGGGGTCACCTTTTGAAGCAGATCCAGCCGGCGGGCCAATTCGTGCCTGCAGCGGAGAGCGCCCGTCGTGATCAGCCGACTGCTTCCCCTGCTCCGCTCCGCCATGTATGCGCTGCGCGGCGGATTCCTGGTGCGGCCGCTGCTGATCTCCGTTGCGCTGGGCGTCCTCGGCGCGGTGCTGTCCTCGCTCGAGGAGACCGTCCCGGCGCTGAGCGCCTGGGTTCCGGCGATCCTGTTTCCCTCCCATGCCGACCCCCAGGTCGCCCAGATCGTGCTCGCCGCGATCGCCGGGTCGATCATGACCGTGGTGTCGATCGTCTTCGCCATCCTGCTGATGACGCTGACGCTCGCCTCGATGCAGTTCTCCCCGCGGATCCTGGTCAGCTTCGTCAAGGATCGCGTCACCCAGTGGACGCTCGGCATCTTCCTCGGCACCTTCGCCTATTGCGTGGCCGCATTGCCGGCGGCGCGCTCCCTCCCGCAACCCTTCGCGCCGGTCGCCACCGTCACCGGCGCCATGCTGCTGGCGCTGATCTGCGTCGCGTGGCTGATCTTCTTCATCCAGCACATCTCGCAGGCGATCAGCGTCAATCACATCGTCGATCGGATCGCGCGCGAGACCGAGGACGTGATCGACGACATCATGCCGGACCATCAGCACTACGTGTACGAGTCGGAAGGCGTGCCGTTCGACGACGGCAAGCGCGAGGTTGCGGTCGGCAACGTGGTCTCCGGCTACATCCGCTATGTCGACACCAGGCGGCTGCTCGCGCTCGCCAAGGCGTTCAAGCTGCGGGTCCGCATGCTCCGTCGGGTCGGACATTTCGTGCCGGCGGGCGTGGCGCTGCTTCGCGTCTCGCCGCAGGACCGGCTCGATCCCGGGCGCGCCGCCGAGCTGCGCTCGGCATTCGACATCGGGCCGACGCGGACGCTGCAGCAGGACGTGGAGTTCGGGATCATCCAGATCGTCGACATCGCGCTCAAGGCGATCTCGCCGGCGGTCAACGACCCGAGCACCGCCATCACCTGCGTCGACCAGCTCGGGCGGATCCTGATCCGCTTCGTGAGCCGCAAGGCCCCGGTCTCACTGCTCTGCGATCCGCCGCACGTCGTCAGGGTCATCGTTCCGTGGATCGAGATCGGCGGCCTCCTCGATACCGCGTTCGAGCAGATCCGCCACTACGCGAGCTCCGATGTGGCGGTTAGCCTGCGGCTGCTGCGAGCGCTCGACGACATCGCGTCCACAAGCGGCGATCCCGGCATCATCGAGCAGCTGGTCGTGCGCGGCCGGCGGGTTGCAGCCGGCTGCGCCGAACGCCTGAGCCCGGACGAGGTCGAGAAGCTTCGTCAGCGACTGAGCGCGCTCGAGGCCCGGATGGATCCTGTGCGGACTGCCTCCAGGCAGGAGGCCTGACACACGCTGCGTGCGCCGACGCGAGCCTTGGTCAGCGACACAATCTGATCCACCACGGCGGCGGCGCATCGAATCCGATCCGCCTTTTCATCCACCGCACCATGTCGCCGAACAGGTCCAGGTGAGGGAGATCCGCGTCAGCTCGACACGAACAGGATCGAGTGTTGGGAGTTCTCCAGGACTGCGGCCGCGATCTTGCCGAAATACAGTGTCTCGCCGGCCGGGCGGCCAACCCCCATCACGACCAGGTCATAACGGCCGAGGCGCGCCTGTCGCAGGATGGCGTCCTCGGGTGCGATATCGAGACGCAAGGCCGTTCGGATCGGCGTCTCATAGCGGTTCGCCAGCTCGACGATGTCCTTGAGGATGGCTTCCCCGTGACGCCGGCTCATGGTCGGCCGTTTCAGGCGGCCTCGTACGGCACCGAGCCCGACCGTGCCCATGACATAGAGAGCCGTCACCGCGCTGCTGCCGGCCCGCGCCAACGCAAATGCCACCTCGGCGCCTCGCCGCGAGACCTTGTTGCCGCGGACCG
>Ga0209415_10011744_pt1 | contig 14703 bp, 11 predicted proteins | sample PeaSoiSIISIP2007_FD_187696 | JGI IMG/M metagenome (GOLD analysis project Ga0209415, IMG submission 187696) | Peat soil microbial communities from Weissenstadt, Germany - SII-SIP-2007 (SPAdes) (version 2) | ecosystem: Environmental > Terrestrial > Soil > Wetlands > Peat | place: Germany...
CTCGCCGGCCACGCGGAAGGCGGCGGGATTGTCTTTGCGCAGTTGCACGAAGGCGGGTTGACGGAGGAGGTTGCCGCCAAAGAGCATGCGGTTGCCGATCTTTTTTGCATCCAGGCCGCGGGCCAGCTCGGTGCGGGTAAAGGGCGCGCCCGGCTTGACGAGCATCATGAAGCCGAACCAGGAGCAATCCGTCCGGTGGCCCGAGTTGTCCCAGGAAAACCCGCCGGGCGACCAGCCGGTGGCGTGGGTGGGGAGGATGAAATCGAAGAACTCCTCGAGCGGCGCCAGCCCGCGCCGGAGCCGTTCCCAATTGGCTTTTCTGGCCTGGATGAAGTGCGGCAACTTAAGGAGTTGGGCGCGGCCAATGGCGGCCTGCGGGTCCAGCGGCTTCAGGTTATAGCCCAAGTGCGAGTAGATGTACTTGTGGTCGTAGCCCTCGGGCAACTCGCCCAGCTTCCACTGAAAGCGGCGGCCGCAGGTGTTGTCCTTGCCGCTCTGGCACCAACAGTCCCGGCCCCAATCGCGGAAGCTCTCGACGATGACCCGGAGCTTGAGGTTGTCGCGGACATTAACCGCCCCGCCCTCGCCCAAGGTCAAATGATGCGGCGGGTAGAACGACTGGGTCGAGAGGTCGCCGAAGCTCCCGGTGTGCCGCCCGTCATAAGCGCAGCCCAGCGCGTCGCAATTGTCCTCGATGAGCCAGAGGTCGTGCTGCCGGCAGAACCCGGTGAGGGCGGCCAGGTCGAAAGGATTGCCCAGCGTGTGGGCCATCATCACCGCCTTCGTGCGCCCCGGGGTGAAGGCCTCGGCCAACTGCTCCATCCGCCCGTTGAGGGTCAACGGGTCATTGTCGATGAAGACCGGCGCGAACCCGTTCTGGAGGATGGGCGCGACGGTCGTAGGAAAACCGGCGGCGACGGTGATGACCTCATCCCCCGGCCTGAGCCGGCGCGAGCCCAGCCGCGGGCTCGACAGGGCGGCCAACGCCAGCAGGTTGGCTGAGGAACCGGAGTTGCACAGGACGCTCCCTTTGACCCCCAGGAACTCGGCAAGGCCCTTCTCGAAGGCCTCCCCCTCCGGCCCGAGCGTCAGCCAGAAATCCAGCGTCGCCCCGACCGCCGCCGCCACTTCGTCTTCGGTAAACACCCGGCCGGCGTAGGGCACCGTGGTTTCTCCCGGAACAAACGGGGCGCGCTCGACTCCGGATTCCTCCGCCGACTCGTAGCCGGGCCGATTGGCCGCATGGGCCAGACGCGCGAATTGGCGGGTGAGCCGGAGGATTTCCTCTTTCAGTTTCGCGGCGTCGGGGTGCATGTGATTCTTCTATGCCGTCCAGCGTGTCCGGCTTTCTCTATGTCAAAATCGGGGGCCTCATATAGCCGCTCCATCCCCGCCCTCCGCCCTTTGCCCTTGGCCCTCGGCCGTTGGCCCATCGCCGGCAGGGGCGGTCCAAGCCAGGCCCAGACGGCGGGCGCAACCCACGTAGGTCTCGATCTGGTGGAGGGCGAGGGCGGCGAGGTCGGGATGGCCGGCGGCGTGGCGGGCCTTGTACCAGGCGGTGGTGTGGCGAATGGCCTCCTGGAAAGTCCAGACGGGGCGCCACTCGATCAGCGCGCAGGCCTTGTCAATGGCCAGCGTCAGCAGTCGCGCCTCGTGCGGCTGACACGGGTCGGACCCGTCCACCCACTGGCCGGGCCAGTGTTTGAGCACCTCCCGGACGACGTCGCCGGCGGTGTAGCGGGCGGTGGGGCCCGGGCCGAAGTTGAAGCCGCCGGCCAGGGGCGAGTTTTTGCCCGCCAGGCTGAGTTTTGCGCCGAGCCAAAGATAGCCGCTCGAGCATTCGAGCACGTGTTGCCACGGCCGCACCGCCCCGGGGTTGCGCACCAGGATCGGCCGTTGCTCGATCAAGGCGCGCACGCAGTCCGGCACCAGGCGGTCCTGGGCGTAATCGCCACCGCCGATCACATTGCCCGCGCGGGCGGTGGCCAGGGGGCCGAGCTTGGGATTGGGCAGGAAGAAGGACTTGTTCCAGGCCTGGCAGAGCAACTCGGCCACGCCTTTGCTCATGGAATAGATGTCGTGGCCGCCCATCGGATCATTTTCGCGATAGGCAAATTCCCACTCGCGATTCTCGTAGCATTTGTCGCTGGTGACCACCACGAGGGTGCAGGGCAACTCGGCGCGGCGCGCGGCTTCGAGGAGGTTGGCGGTGCCCAGGGCGTTGGTCTGGAAGGTTTCCAGAGGCTCGGCGTAGGAGCGGCGCACTAACGGTTGGGCCGCGAGGTGGAAGACGATGTCGGGCCGGACCTCCTCGAGGGTGGCGGCCAGCAGTTCGAGGTTGCGGATGTCCCCTTGGATGTCGCCGGCGAAGGCCAGCGGTTTGATGACTTCGTAGAAGTTGGGATTGGTCGGCGCCGGCAGGCTCAGGCCCCAAACCTGCGCCTCGAGCCGCTTGAGCCAAAGCGACAGCCAGCCGCCTTTGAACCCGGTGTGGCCGGTGACCAGCACCCGTTTGCCCTTATAAAAGTCGTGGAACATCTGAATTCAAATCTCCTTTCCGCGGCAATGCCTTCTGGGCTATTGTCATAGTGTCCCTCCGGGACAAAAACCTGGTTGAATTCCCGAATGACATTGGGGTCAGGCGGCGCACTGGTTAACTTTCTCCGCCTGATCGCAGACATAACCGGCGAAAGGGATCGCGCAGGTCCAGGCCGGCGAGACGGCGTTCAATACGTGCAGGGATTTGGCATCGCCCTGGATGACAAAATCCATCTCGAGCTTCCGGGTCTTGATGTTCATCAATTGCGCGCGGATGCCGGGCTTGCCCCAATGCCGATAGTCCTCGAGCTTCACGCCTTCCAGCAGGCGCGAGGCCAGCGAGACGAGCCGGGGACGGAAGTACTTGAGGGTCTCCTCGGCCGCGATGCGTTTGAAATCGAACCCGGCGAACAAGAGCAGGCCGAGGTCGCGAAAGAGGATTTCCGCAAACTCGTCGAGTTTGAAGTTCTCCAACCCTTTATATTGCTCCCGCCAAAAGGCCGGGATGGCGGTGGGACCAATCTTGCAGAGGCCGCCGACCGTGACGGTGAAATGAACGCCCAGGAAGGGGTTTCGCAAGTCGGGCACTGGATAGACATTCGTGCGCAGGGCCCCGGGCGGTTCGTCGGAATACAAGTAGATGCCTTTGAAGGGGACGATGCGGTAATCCTCGGAAAAGCCGAAGTCGCGCGCGACGCGGTCGGCATAAAGGCCGGCGGCGTTGATGACACAGCCGGCCTCGAAATCTCCCGCCCGGGTGGCCAGGCGCCCGTTGGTCCGTCCCAGGTAAGCGGCATTTTGCTTGATGATGACGCCCTCGGCCAGCGCGTCCTGTTTCATCGCTGAGAGGACCTGTGCCGGGTCGGCCGTGGAGGTCGTGGGCGAGAACAGGGCGCGTTCGACGGTCCGGACGCGCGGTTCGATCGCTTTAGCCTCGGCGGCCGTCAGGGAATTCAATTCGACCCCATTGGCCTTGCCGCGGCGCTCCAATTCGGCCAGTTGCGCCAGCTCCGTGGCGTCGCGGGCCACCACCAGCTTGCCGCAGCGGTTGACCGGGATGTCCCGGCGCTGGCAGTATTCGTGAAGGATGCGGTTGCCCTCGCGCGTGAAACGCGCCTTGAGGCTGTCGGCGCTATAATAGAAGCCGGCGTGGAGGACCCCGCTGTTGCGGCCGCTGGCATGGAGGCCGCAGTCGGCTTCCTTCTCGAGCAGCACGACGCGGGTATCGGGGAATCGGCCCTTGAGTTCGCGGGCGATGCTCAGCCCGACAATCCCCCCGCCGACGATGAGAAAATCCGCGGTGTTCATCGTCGTGTCTGCCAGACTCGCCAGGGGGCCTGGCCGCCGTTCCAAAGACTGGCCAGCAACTGCTGCTCGCGGTACGTGTCCATGCACTGCCAGAAACCGGTGTGGGTGAAGGCGGCGATTTGGCCCTCGGCCGCCAGGCGGGTCAGCGGTTGCTGCTCGAGCACGCAGGCGTCGCCCGTGAGGTACTGGCCGATGCCCTGGTTCATGACGAAAAAGCCGCCGTTGATCAACGCGGTTTGTTTTTCGGCCTTTTCTTTGAAGGCGCTCACGTTGTTCCCGGTGATCTCGAGGTCGCCGAAGCGGCTGCCCGGCTGCACGGCGGTGAGCGTCACGATCTTCTTGTGCTGCTGGTGAAACGCGATCGAGGCGTTGATGTCGCTGTTGATGAGCCCGTCTCCGTAAGTCAGCAGGAAATTATCCTCTTCGATGAAGCGCAGCACGCGCTGGAGGCGCCCGCCCGTCATGGTGGCCAGGCCGGTATCGACCAGCGTGACGCTCCAATCCTCCTCGTCGTGTTGACTGTGGTACTTGATCTGCGGCCGCGCCCCGAGCCGGAGCGTGACATCGCTCGTATTCCATTGGTAATTGCGGAAGAAGTCCTTAATCACTTCCCCTTTGTAGCCGAGGCAGAGGATGAAATCTTTGTGGCCGTAGTGGGCGTAGATCTTCATGATGTGCCAGAGGATCGGCCGTTCGCCGATCGGCACCATCGGTTTGGGCCGAAACTCGGTTTCCTCGCGCAGGCGCGTGCCCAAACCACCGCACAAAATCACCACTTTCATTGATAGTCGTCAGCTTCCGGCCTCCGCGCCACGGGAAACGGATGCGGCCCGTTGCACGGTCACGCTTTCTTAGATACCCGCTTTGCGCGCCTGAGACAATAAAGAAGACTGTCCCCAGGGCCAGTTCGCCCTTCGCCTCGAAGACGTACGGGGCGTCTCCGGACTTGGGCGCCTCTTTAAGTGTCAACTCGGTGAGGCGGTAACGGATGACATGGGCGTGGGGTTCACGGTGGCGTTGCCTTCAAGCCACACTCTGCTGTCTCGCAGGGGGGTGAAAAAAGTGGCCGGCTCAGCGGCCTTGGCGGCCAGGGCTGTGAGGATGAACAGCGCGATGTGGCCGGCGGCGAGCACTCGGGTCTTCATGGCTGCACAGAACCCCGGCATGATCCGGGCGAAAGAGCTGGCAATTACTTGCTGGCGGCGGGTCGGGGGAGAGCCCTCTGCCTCACCGTCCACTCAAAATCGAGCTTCACCTCGTCGCCGCTTTTGATGCCGACTCCGGCGACTGCCAATTCCACCGGCCCGACCTTGTAATCGGACATTTTGATCCGGGGCGAGCCCGTTATCTTGAGTTTGTTGCCTTCGAGCGGGAGGATGTTGACCGGCATGGAGATGCTCTTGGTGACGCCGCCGACGGTCAGCATGCCGGTCGAGTCGAAGACGTAGGGGGCGTCCTTGGCCTTGGGCGCTTCCTTGAGCGTCAGTTCCGTGAGGCGGTAAGTGATCATAGGGTAGGTGTCGGCCTTCAGGTGCTCGTACATGACATTATCCATGTGGTCGCTGTAGAGCCTGCCGTCTTTCTCGACGCTCTTAAGGTTGCGGACCCGAATAAAGACATTGGTGGCTTGGACATCCATTTTGCCGGGTGTTACGGCCTGGCCGGGTTCGGCCGGGAAGCCGGGGCCGACTTCGATCATGCCCGCGATAGTGATGCCTTTGACGTACCACGTCGTGTGAATCACATTGGCGGTGCCCTCGATCCATATCTTGCTGCTGTTGGTGCCGGGAGCGGAGGTGTAGATGACGTTCGGGCCGGCCGCCTGGAGAGGGAGGGCGGCCATTAACAGGGCGAAACTGCCTGCGATAAGGGTTCGTATCTTCATGGCTTTGGTTGTTTAGTTCCAGTTTTCGTTCATCGATCTTGACGGGGAATGGGTCAAGCTAATTCATACAACTCGGGTTTGATGGCCACGCGCCGCCCCGCGAGGATGGCCTCGTTCGCTTTAATGACCGCGACGGTCGTCTGGAACCCATCCAGGTACCCGGCCGCCGGCCGCAGCAGGACCCCCGTCGAGAGTTGCTCGTTGAGCCCCTCGACATCGTCCGCGTCGTGGGCCTCGATGTAGCTCTTCTTGGCCTGGATCATGTCACTGGCATTGCGGGTGAAGTTTTCAAGGGCGCTGTAGAGCGGGGTGGTGGTAAGCGGGTCGGGGGCCTGGCCGCCCGCGGGTTTGGGTTTGCTGGCATCGGCCAGGAGGGTGATGCCGGTGTCTTTGTAGAACTGGTCTTTGCCGGCATAGACCTCCCAGCCCAACAGCGGGGAATCGACCTCCTTGAACATCCAGGTCTTGCCGTCGCGGGACATGACGGCGGCATTGGTGCCGTAGAGCATGTCGTAAGCGGCGTCGAACGAGTTGCCGAGGGTGGCGTCGTAGGCGAAGAGGACATTGCCCGGGAATTCGAAGTTGGCCTGGATGGTATCGGGTACGTCCCGGCCATCCTCGGTCCAGACCAGGAGCGAGCCGAAGCCGGTGACGGCAGTCGGTTTGGCGTTGAGGAACCGCGCGGTCAGGTCGAGCGAGTGGCAGCCGATCTCGCCTACCAGGCCCAGCGAGAGGGACTTGTCCAGCCGCCAGTTCAACTCCTTTTCGCGGTCGGGATTGGAGGACTGGGCGTGCCAGCTTACTTTCTTGTGCCATTGGGAGCGGGCCAGGACCGTCTGACCGACGGCGCCGGAACGGATGAACTTGAGGACGAATTCCTGCTGCTTGTCCGAGCGTCCCTGGAGGCCGGCCTGGAAAAGGCACTGTTTCGCGGCCTTGGCGGCCAGGGCGATGGCGCGGGCGTCTTCGATGGTGTTTGCCAGCGGCGCCTCGCAATAAACATGTTTGCCGGACTTGAGGGCGTCCAGGACGATGTCCTTGTGTTTATGAGTGGGGGTGGCAATGACGACGGCGGGGATGTCCTGGTTGCCGAGGATGGTCTTGTAATCCTCGCAGGTGGCTACGCCGGGGAAATCCTTGGCGCAACGTCTGATGGCGGAGGGGAAGTTGTCGCAAATCGCCGCCACTTCCGCCTCTTTCACTCGGGCCACGGTGTTGAGCATCTCCCGGCCCCACGGTCCGAGGCCGATGACGGCGACCTTGAGTTTGGGTCCGCTAACGTCCTCGGCGGGCGCGGGCTCCGCGGCGGCTTGGTCAAACAGCTCCACTCCCCCCAACAGGGTCATCAGGCTGGCAACCGACCCGCCCTTTAAGAAATCGCGCCGCTTGAAATCCTGAGACGGGGTGTCGTTCACGTTCATATCGGTCAATGCTTTGGTCCGGGCCTTCGGGGATGGCTTGAGTATCAGCCGGTTCACTCGGCGGCGTGTTTTTGGGGCCGGGCGTCGAATTGCTCAAGGCCCACGGCCCATTTGATGCCGTTCAAGATGAACTGCTGGTAAGCCTCGGCCACCTCCTTCGAGTTCTTGCGGTCGGATTCGTTGGGGTCCCACACGTCTTTGCGGTGGCCAAACGAGGTGTAGAAGACGCGGCCCTGGCCGTACATTTTGCACCAGGAAATCGGGTAGTGGCCCGAGGTCTTTTCGTTGGGATGCTTGTCCAGGGTCAGCAACTCATGCACTTTCGCCGGGTCGTAATCGTTCATCAGGTAAATCTCGTCGAACACCTTCCAGCTCGCCCCCAAGCCCTGGCAGATGGGGCAGGCCGCATCCTGGTTCAGGGCTTCGACCCCCGCTTGCGCGTGATGGGTTTGGAACTGGGCGCCCAGCATCTCGACATAAGGTCTCCAGAGGTTTTGCCCATCGAACGTGTCGGCCGCGGCGTGCATTCCGACAAAGCCTTTGCCGGACTTGATCCAGTCGATGAAGGCCTCTTTGTCGGGCAGCGGGAGCTTGCCGGTGGTGTTGGCGAACACGACGGCATCGTAATTCTTGAGCGCCTCGGCCGTCATCTTCTCCGCCATGTCCTGGTCGGTGCGGACGTAGTCCACGGTAAAAGCGCCGCTTTTCTCGGCTAATTCGCCGAGCACTTTTTCGGCCGTCGGGATGGAATCGTGCCGGAACCCTTTGGTAACCGTCACCACGAGCACTTTTTTCGGCGCGGCTTGAGTCGGCAGGACGAACGCCGCCGCGCACAACGCGGTGGCCAGGAAGAACTTGCTCGAGCGGATCATATTCATTGTTTTCATAGGCTTAGACCGGCAACCAAACATCTCTCTAATAGTCGTAAGACTTGTTCGACCCCGATGTAATTCAGTTTTTCTCTCGTAGTCAAGCCTCGGTTGATTAATGTCCGGCTTGACTCCGGTCGATGGGAGTGCTGTAAATAGGGAGTGACCGCGCCAAGGCTTTGGGCCGTCGAATGCAGGCAGGTTCCAGAGCGGCGTATAACAAAGAAAGACTATGGCTGACATCAAGTTCACCTGTCCGCATTGTCAACAGGGCATTCAATGCGACCAACTCTGGTGCGGGCATGAGATCAACTGCCCCACTTGCCAGGCCGGGATCATGGTACCGCACGTGGAGGCCGCCCCGGCCGCCGCCCACCCCTTGGTCCCCAAACCCCCATCGGGTCCGGCGCCGCGGCTTACGGCGGGCAAGACCCAAGTGGCGCGCTCCGTCACGCCCACGGGCGTGCCGCAAAAGGCCTTTCAACGGCCCGTCGAAAAGAAGGGCCTGAGCCCGCTTATCAAGTACGCGCTGGTCGTCATGGGGGTCGCCGCTCTGGGCGTGGTCGGGTGGTTCTATGTCTATCCCCTCTTCGGCCAGGCGAAGGACAAGATCGAGAAGACCTCGGAAGCGGCGGCCAAGCGGCCCGTGGGGGGAGAGGTTGGGGCCGCGATGGACATGAACGACACACTGGACGGGGCCCAGCCAAGCCGTCCCGCACGCTCCTTGAAATCCGACGTGAACAACAGGATCAACCGGCGGCGCGTCCCGGGAGTGCAGGCGGCGGGGGACAGCGCGGCGGCGCTGGGCGACAATGCGGCCGCTGGCGGCAACGCCGCCGCAGCGTCGGCCGACAAGGATTTGCCGGTGGTGGCCCCGGCGCATACGCTGGATCTCAGCGGTGTGAAGATCCCTGTTAGCAAGGTCAACGGCAGCATCTCCGGCGGCAGTTTCGTGGCCGACAAGGCGCGCATCGACAAAAAAGCGGCCAATGTTTATGCCTTGACCTTGCGGCAGGGTGCCGGCCTTACTCCCGATCGGGCGGTTCAGGTTTACCTGCATTTCAAGGGGACCGACGGTCCGACGAACCAAACCTTTACGGTTTCACCGGGCGCCAACGATCCCGCCGTGTCCCAGGTGGTTAAGCTTTGGAAGACCGGCGCGGGTTTCGCCCCCAACGACCAGAGGTTCTCTTCCAACTATGCGCTGAAGCTCGAGTTGGGCTCGATGGATAAGGGGCTCATTTCCGGAAAGATCTTCCTGGCCTTGCCGGACACGGACAAAACGGTGGTGGCGGGACAGTTTACCGCACCGCTCATCATCCCCGATCCTTCGACTCAAGTTGCCCCGGCCGGGTTCGCCCCGCCGGTGGGCGCCTCGGCGGCGGCGGCCCGAGACCGGTACGCCAGGCCGCGCCGGCAATGACTTCGGCGAAGTCGAGTTTTTTGGACAAGGTGCTGGGGCGTATTGGGCGGTTGGACGCAGAGGGGCTCCAGACGGTCATCCAGCGGTTTGCGCGCGAGCGGAGTTTTCTCGAGACGCTTTTCAATACGATCGAGGACGGCGTCCTGGTAGTCGATGAGGCGGGCCGGATTCTCTATTTCAACCAGGCGGTGACGCGCTTGCTGGGGTTGCAGTCTGATGCCGAGGGCCAGCCGGTCACGGATCACATACCGGGGCTGGACTGGGAGAAGATCGTCCGTTTCGAGCTGGGCGGGGGCCAGGGCGGAGTGCGCCATGAATTCGAGGTCGGCTACCCGAGGCCGCGTTTTCTGCGGCTTTATGCGGCGCCCCTCGATGGGGAGGGGGCGGGCAGCGCGGGCGTGGCCCTGATACTGCATGATGCGACCGAGGCGCGGCAGCAGACGTTCGAGGCGATCGAGAGCGAGCGCATCCAGGCGCTCACGCTGCTGGCCGCCAGTGTGGCCCATGAGATTGGCAATCCCCTCAACGCCTTGCACATCCATCTCCAGCTCATGGAGCGCGAGGTCAAAAAACTCAAGAGCGCCTGCGGGGCTGGGCCAGTCCCGGCCGCGGGTCCGGGCCCAGGGGCTCATTCGAGGTCCCGGCAGCGCGCCCGCCCGATGCCCGAAAGGGAGGCGGCGGAGATCATCGGCCGAATCGAGCAGTTCCAAGCGGTGGCCAAAGGCGAAATCAACCGGTTGGATTGCATCGTGACTCAGTTCTTGCAAGCGATTCGCCCGACGGCCCCCCAATTGCGGCCGGGCGAACTCAACGACGTCGTTCAGAAGACCCTCAAGCTCCTTGAACCGGAGCTGGACAACCGGGGCTTGACTGTGAAAACCAGACTGGCCCGCCAACTGCCCGCTACACCCATCGATGCCAATCAGATTCAGCAGGTCCTGGTCAACCTGATACGCAATGCGATGCAGGCGATGACTCGAGGCGGCACGCTGACTCTCCAAACCTGGGAAGGCTCCGATAGCGTGTGGGTCAGCGTGGCCGACAACGGCGGGGGCATTCCCCAGGAACAGCTCAAGCGGCTCTTCGAGCCGTTTTACACTACCAAGGAGAGAGGCTCCGGTTTGGGCCTGATGATTGTTCAGCGCATCGTCCGGGCCCACGGGGGGCGGGTCGAGCTCGAAAGCCAGGTCGGTCGCGGCACGACTTTTCGCGTCGGCTTGCCCTTGCACGAGCGCAAGCCCCGCCTGCTCGAGGCGCCCCCGCCGGTGTAGAGCCGTCCCAGTGATCTTTCTGCGTGCAATCGGGGCCCGCTCGCCCTAGACTCTTTCCCCAAACTTGAGACACGATATGAAATCCTCGAAGCTTTTTAACCTGTTGCTCCTGCTGACACTGTCTTGCCTTGCGGAGCCCGGCCGGGCGTCCGCTGCCGAGTCCGAGGCGGCGCGCAATGAGCGCATGGCGTGGTTCCGCGAGGCCCGCTTTGGGCTGTTCATTCACTGGGGCGTCTATTCCGTGCCCGCCGGCGAGTGGCAGGGCCAGACGAATTACGCCGAATGGTTTCTTGAGGAAACCAAGATGCCCGTGTCGCAGTATGAGAAATACGCCGCGCAGTTCAACCCGGTGAGGTTCAACGCTGCGGAATGGGTGCGTCTGGCCAAGGACGCCGGCATGAAGTACATCGTCATCACCTCGAAGCACCACGATGGCTTCGGCATGTTCCGGTCCGAGGCGACCGATTGGTGCATCAAATCCACTCCGTTCCAGCACGACCCGCTTATGGAGCTGGCCCAGGCCTGCAAGGAGGAGGGCCTCAAGCTCTGCTTTTACCATTCCATCATGGACTGGCACCATCCCGATTGGGGCACCCGCCGGGCGTGGAACGACAAGGCCGCCGGCGCCCCGGACATGGACCGCTACACCGCCTACATGAAAGGCCAGCTCAAGGAGTTGCTCACCCGTTACGGCCCCATCGGCATCCTCTGGTTCGACGGCGAATGGGAAAGCCCCTGGACGCACGAGCGCGGGGTCGACCTCTACGACTACGTCCGCGGCCTCCAGCCCAACATCATCATCAACAACCGCGTCGGCAAGGCCCGCGCCGGCATGACCGGGATGGACCAGGGCCAGGAGCGCATCGGGGACTACGGCACTCCGGAACAGGAGATCCCAGCCACCGGTTTCGGCCCGGGCGTGGATTGGGAATCGTGCATGACGATGAACAATCACTGGGGCTACAACCGGCACGACCAAAACTGGAAATCCGCCACCACGCTCATCCACAACCTGGTTGACTGCGCCAGCAAAGGCGGCAATTACCTCCTCAACATCGGCCCCACCTCGGAGGGCGTGTTCCCCGAGGCCTCCATCGAGCGTCTGGCCGAGATCGGCAAATGGATGAAAGTCAATGGCGAGGCGATCTATGGCACCCAAGCCAGCCCCTTCGACAAATTGGCCTGGGGCCGCTGCACGCAGAAGCCGATCGGCGACTCGACCACTCGCCTCTACCTGCACGTCTTCGACTTCCCTGCGGATGGCAGGCTCGTCCTGGCCGGCCTGGCCAACAAGCCGCTCAAGGCCTTCTTCCTGGATGGCGGCCTCGAGGTTCCCACCGCGGCCGGACAAAACCAGGTCACCCTCTCGCTGCCCGCCATCACTCCCAACCCCCACGCGACGGTCGTGGCCCTGGATATCCAGGGAAAACCGGAAGTCATCAAGCCGGACCCTTATGCGGACGAAACGCCGGGCCAACGCGAGGCGCGCATGCGATGGTGGCGGGAGGCGCGCTTCGGGATGTTCATTCACTGGGGCGTCTATTCCGTGCCCGCCGGCACCTACCACGGCGCGCCCGTGCGGGGTATCGGCGAGTGGATTATGCATAACGCCAAGATCCCGGTCTCCGAATACCGCGCCTTTGCCAAAGAATTCAATCCGGTGAAATACGATGCGGACCAGTGGGTGCGCACCGCCAAGGAGGCCGGGATGAAGTATATCGTCATCACCTCGAAGCACCATGACGGGTTTGCGATGTTCGATTCCAAGGCCAGCGATTGGAACATCGTCAAGGCCAGCCCGTTCGGCCGCGACCCGCTCAAGGAATTGGCCGCGGCCTGCGCCAGGCACGGTGTCAAGCTCGGCTTCTACTACTCGCAAGCCCAGGACTGGAACAACCCGGGCGGCGCGGCGGCGGGCGGGCATTGGGACCCCGCCCAGGACGGCGACATGACAGATTACATCCGCAAGGTGGCTGCGCCGCAGGTGCGCGAGCTCCTCAGCAACTACGGCCCGCTCGCCGTGCTGTGGTGGGACACCTCGGTCAACATGACCAAGGAGCGCGCCGAGATGCTCCTGCCCTTGCTCCGTCTCCAGCCTGGCATCATCTACAACAACCGCCTCGGCGGCGGCTATCGTGGCGACACCGAGACCCCGGAGCAGTTCGTTCCCGCCACCGGCTACCCGGGCCGCGACTGGGAAACCTGCATGACCATGAACGACACCTGGGGTTACAAGAGTTACGACCACCATTGGAAGAACGCCGAGAGCCTCGTCCGAAACCTCGTGGACATCGCCAGCAAAGGGGGCAATTACCTCCTCAACGTCGGTCCCACTTCCGAGGGTCTCATCCCGGCCCCCTCGGTCGAGCGCCTCGAGCAAATCGGCAAGTGGATGAGGGTGAACGGGGAGGCCATTTACGCCACGACCGCCAGCCCTTTCAAGCGGCTGCCCTGGGGCCGCTGCACCAAGAAGCTCACGCCCGAGGGCGCTACCCTCTATCTCCACGTCTTCGCCTGGCCTAGCGACGGCAAACTCCTGGTGCCCGGACTCAAAAACCGGACCGGGGAGCCCTACCTCCTGGCCGACCCGGCTAAACCATCGCTGGCCGTCGAAAGCGGGCCGCAAGGCCTCACGATTTCCGTCCCCGCCACGGCGCCCGACCCGATCTGCTCGACGGTCGTTCTCCCGGTCCTGGGAGCGTTGGACATTGTGGCAGCCCCCCTGGCGCAGGACTATGACGGCTCACTGATCCTGCCCGCCGCCGAGGCGCGCCCCCATGGCCAGCAGATCAAATACGAATCCGGCGAGGGCCACGACAACCTCGGTTTCTGGGTTGATTCCGACGACTGGGCTGATTGGCAATACGAAGTCACGAAAACCGGCAAGTTCGAGGTCAGCGCCGAAATCGCCGCCCCCGAGGCCGCCTCGTTCGAGGTGACGCTGGGCGAGCAGAAGCTCAAAGGCGCCGCCCCGGTGACCGGCAGTTATACCCGCTTCCGGCGCGTCAACCTCGGCACCCTCGAGTTGGCCTCGACCGGCCCGGCCACCCTCGCCGTCCGTCCCGTCAAAGAGGGCTGGCACCCAATCAACCTCCGGGCCGTCCGGCTGAAACCGGTCCAGTGAGGCCCGCGCGCGAGCGGGGAGCGGGGACAATGCATGTCAAGCCGTTCAGTGTCCGCATTTTGGACAGTGCAGCTTTTCTGCATTTTCTGCACGTTTACAGGTTGACACAGTAAACCTGGCAAATTAGCTTCTCCACGCAATTGTTGCCGTTGATTTCTGGAAAATCAACGCAACGCCGGACAGAATCAAATGGATACAGGCACCCAAGCCGCCGCAACTCAGCAGCCTAAGGTTGTGCCTGGACCAATCGCCCTTCCCGTAAACGCGATTTACACCAACGGTTTTAAAGCTGGGCTTACCTCGGGCGACGTGTTCGTGGTCCTTGAAAGAAACGGGACCGATCTTGCTGTTTTGAACATGTCTTACACCACCGCCAAGACGCTCGCGCAGGCATTGGAAGCGCTGATCCAAGGACTTGAGATTACGAGCAAACAGAAAATAATGACGGCTGAATATATTGGACAATTGCTCGCATCGCCGCCGCCGCCTCCTCCGAACCCAGGCCCGACACCGCCATGAATGAACTCAAGACCCTTTCGTGGAAGCCCTATTGGGTGTACTGTACCGTTTCCAATCCAACGGAAGCGAGAATCATGAAGTTTAGGGACTTGAAGGAGGGATGGAATTACGGCGAAGGGATGCCATTTTCGGATTCTGCGATTGAGGAAGCGGCCCAGGTTCACCGGCAGATCACATTCAGCGGTTTTGCCCAAACTGATGCGTTCCCAGGACCTAATGGGGAAATCCAAATAACTGTTTACGACCAGTGCGATTATTTTGAATTCGAGCGCGACCAGAACGGCCACTGGACTATTATCCACGAACGCAACGGACTCGAAGCCGAACCCATCGAATGCCTTGGAT
>Ga0209415_10011745_pt1 | contig 14703 bp, 21 predicted proteins | sample PeaSoiSIISIP2007_FD_187696 | JGI IMG/M metagenome (GOLD analysis project Ga0209415, IMG submission 187696) | Peat soil microbial communities from Weissenstadt, Germany - SII-SIP-2007 (SPAdes) (version 2) | ecosystem: Environmental > Terrestrial > Soil > Wetlands > Peat | place: Germany...
CGGAATAGGCAGACGCGCTAGCTTGAGGGGCTAGTGCCCGCAAGGGCGTAGGGGTTCAAGTCCCCTCTCCGACACCCTGACAACTCCCTGGTCGATGGCCATTTCTGCCTCCCAGGGCTTGCCGCACCCGAGAACGCCGAACCGGCCATCGCGCGTCCATCGCGCGCTCATCGTGCGTCCATCACCTATCGTGGTGCCACGGGAGGTGACGCCGTGGCACAGATCAGCTTGCGAATCACCGGCACCGAAAACGGGCAGCGCGTGACGCGGACGTTTCGCGACACGGACGACGGGCGCAGTGCTGCAAGGACCTTCGCGAAACGTCTGAAGGATTCGGGCACTGCCTACGACGTGAGAACCCGAATCGACGGCCGGGTGGTAACGAAGACGTTTCGCACCCGTCGGGACGCGAGTGCCCACGCGGCCATCATCGAGGGCGACAAGCTGCGCGGCGCCGCCATCGACCCCAAGAGGGCCCGGGTCACGGTCGAGGATTTCGGCACCGATTGGCTGGCGAAGCGTACCGACCTCGCGGCCACGACCTCGTCGCTGTATGCGCACCTCTTCGACCACCACATCGTGCCGGCGCTCGGTTCCACGGCCGTGGGCAGCCTGTCGACGGCGCGGGTCCGGAGCTGGAACGCCGGCATCGCCAAGGAACACCCGACGACCGCCGCCAAGGCGTACCGGCTCCTCGCCACCATCATGCGGTCAGCGGTCGATGATCGTCTCATCGTCCAGAGCCCCTGTCGGGTGAAGGGTGCGGCCGCCGAGGAGGCCCCTGAGCGCGCCGTCGCCTCGGTGGCAGAGGTCGAGGCATTGGCCGACGCGATGCCCCAGGAGCTCCGGCTGGCCGTGCTGCTGGCCGCGTGGTGCCAGCTTCGACGCGGCGAGCTGTTGGGCCTGAGACGTAGGGACGTCGACGAGGTGCACAGCACCGTGTCCGTGGCAGTCACCCGCACGGCGACGCTCGACGGTACCGAGGTGGAGAAGGGACCGAAGACCGAGGCAGGGAAGCGCACCATCGCCGTACCCTCGAACCTGGCCGCCGCCATCGCGGACCACCTCGATCGCTTCGTGGGTGCTCGCCCGGATGCCAGGGTATTCGACACCGACACCCGGGCGCTGCGACGGGCCTGGGACGCCGCCCGCGTGGCCGTGGGGCTCCCCACTCTCCATTTGCACGATCTCCGGCACTCGGGCCTCACGTGGTCGGCCGCGACCGGCGCCACCGTGGCCGAGCTCATGCACCGGGCCGGCCACAAGAGCCCGGCCGCTGCTCTGCGCTACCAGCACGCCACAGCGGACCGAGACCGAGCGCTGGCCGACGCGCTGGCCGAGCTCGCCCCGGTGGCCGAGGTCACGCCGATCCGGTCGACGGGAAAGTAGCTCGTTGAACACCACTGATCGTCGGGGATCACCCTCTTGTATCAGGGTGCCACGTAGCATCCCGTTTTGTGGACGATGCTCGACCCACGCTCAGCGAGGATGAGGAGTGGGTCGAAGGCGTGAACTCGGATGCCGCCTACGACTACTACCGGGCGGCCGAGGCTGAGCTCGAGGAGCTCTGGGATCGTCTGGAGCGGTGCCGTGATGCCGTGGAGGCGTTGCCGAGGCGATCCCGTCGTCGAGCGACCCTGCTCCTGGTGAAGCTGGACGAGCACAAGAGTCGACTGTCGAGGCTGACCGTAACCGATGTCCTCGGTCCCGTTCTCCACCCGGAAGTCCCGACAGCGGCCGAAGCGGTGGCCATCGACCTGGGGATCTGGGAACGCAACCTGCCGGCGCTGGTGGCAGCCTTGCAGCTCACGAGTCGCCGGATTGAGCTCGCATCCGCTGCCCTATTCGAGCTCCTGGCCTCGACGGTGGTGCAAGAGATCGGCGGTGATCTCACCATCGACATTGACCGTGGCCCCCCAGGACACGTCGTCATGGCGCGCCCAGCACAGCCCCACGCACCGCCTCGCCGGTTCGGCGCGCCCCTCGAGCGGGCGCGAGCGGACCGGCTCCTCGCCGCGTAAGCACCCGGCACCCTTCCCGCCGCGGCACCCGAGCCTTCCGCCCGCCGGGCGCGCCCCCGTGATCTGACCATCACGCGGGGCCGGGAGGAAGGCCGACAATGGCCAGAAACCCCCGGGACGACCGTCCCGAAGACAACATCGAACCCGTCCTCCTGCCGGTACCCGGCACGGCGCGGGCCCTCGGCATCGGGACTACGAAGTGCCGAGAGCTCATCGCGTCGGGCGAGCTCCGGTCCGTCCGCATCGACCGACGCGTCCTCGTGCCGCGCTCCGAGATCGACGCCTACGTCGCCAAGAAGCTGAGATGAGCGGCGTCCACAGAGCGCCTCGACCTGCACATATCTCGCACTCATCTAGCATTGGTGTTGAGTGGCCGGTCATGACCGATTGCTCAAGTCCGACCCTTGCCAAGGCCGAGCTCAGGCGTCGCGTCGCCGAGATGGCACGGACGGCGCGGGGGATCCGGCAGGCTGCCGGCTTGACCCTGGCCGATGTTGGCGTCGACGTGGGGCGGCACGAGAGCACGATCGCCCGCTGGGAGCGCGGCCAGACGGGCCATCCGAGCGAAGACGCTGCAGCCGAACGATGGCTCGCCCTCATGGGGCAGCTCGAGCAGCTCGTGGCAGCGTCATGAAGGATCCGCCCGAACGCGGCGGGGGCCCCTCCTGGGAAAAGGGGCCCGCCGACCAGTGCTCGACATCCTCACGACGTCAACGGGAGCGTATCGCACGGATGGCCGAGGTCGCGGTTGCCACCGATGCACAGCTGGCCCTGGCGCTCGATCCGGCATTCGAGCGTTTGAGCCCGCGAGTGGTGCTCGAGGTCCTCGTCGCCGGCGACCTCCGGGCGATGTGGGAGCTGCGGCGGCATGTGGACCCCGATGCCTACGAGGAGCGTTGGCACGACGAGGGATGCCTCGCTGAGCCGGGGGAGTGGCGGATCGCCATGGTGGCCGGCTTTCTCCGACGCCTGGCCGTGGGCGACGAGGAGCTAACGCCGGTCCTCGTGGCGAACCTGGCATGGATGTTGCAACTAGCGGCCGATGAGCTCACCCGCGACCGGCTCCAGGACCGAGCGGCATGAGCCGCCTGGTCGACATCGACGCCATCGGGGGAGAAGGACTCCGGCAGATCGCCGCTGCGCTCGAGATGGCGTCGCCAGAGGGCCGTGCCCGGGCCGCTCTGCCGCCCGAGGCTGTGGCCGAGCTGGCCGAGATGGTGGTGGCCGGCAAGCGCCCGACGATCGGCTGGTGGAAGCGTCACAGCGCCGGAGTTATTCGGGGCGAATCGAAGACACGGCCTCCGTCGACGGGGTCAGTGACCCAATGGGCGGCACAGATGGTGGCGGCGGGCTGGCCGGAGCTCAAGGTCGCCGAGGCGGTCGTCGAGCTCGCGGTCGAGCTCGGCCTACGCCAGGCCATCGCCGAGAAGGCCTGTGCGAACGGGATCGTCCTGGGACGGCGGAAGCGGAGGGCCCGCTATGGCCAGTGACCCGATCGCTGCCCGTGTGCTCGAGCAGGCTGACGAGCTCGAGGCCGAGGATCCGGTCGACCTGACCGATGCCGCACTCCCGCACACGGATATGGGCAATGCCCGGCGGCTCGTGCACCACCACGGCGACGGCCTGCGCTTCGCTCCCCAGCTTGGCCGCTGGCTGGCCTGGGACGGCACGAAGTGGGCCGAGGACGTGACCGGAGAGGCGGTGCGGCGCGCCAAAGCGGTGATCGACGGCCTCTTCGATGCGGCCCGGGATCTGAGCGGTGACGGCCGAGAGAAGCTCACGAAGCACTGGCTCCGGTCGCAAGCAGCACCTCGGATCCGGGCGATGATCGACCTGGCAGCAACGGAGCCGGGAATCCCGGTGACGGTCGACCAGCTCGACGCCGACCCGTGGGCACTCAACGTGCAGAACGGGACTCTGGATCTATCCACGGGCGAGCTCGGCCCGCACGACCGTGGCGGGCTTCACACGAAGATCGCTCCGGTGGCGTACAACGAGAACGCCAAGGCGCCGACCTGGGAGCGGTTCCTCGATGAGGTCTTCGCCGGCGACGTCGAGTTGATCGACTTCATCCAGCGCTTCGCCGGCTACAGCCTCACGGGCGACGTCTCGGAACACCTGCTCGTGTTCGCCCACGGTGCCGGCGCCAACGGCAAGAGCACCCTCCTCGGCACCCTTCGCCACATCATGGGCGACTACGGCCTCCAGCTCGATCCCCGCGTGCTCACGGCGGGCCACCACGACGAGCACCCCACCGGCATCGCCGATCTCCGCGGTGGGCGCCTCGTGACGACCAGCGAGACCGAGCAGGACCGGCACCTGGCCGAAGGCCTCGTCAAGCAGGTGACCGGCGGTGACCGGATCCGGGCCCGGCGCATGCGCGGCGACTACTTCGAATTCATCCCGTCGCACAAGCTGTGGATGGCCGGCAATCACCTGCCGCGGGTGAGCGGTACCGACCTCGGCATCTGGCGTCGGCTGGCCCTCGTGCCGTTCGACGTCACCTTCGATCGGGAGCACCAGGACCCGGCGCTGCCCGAGCGATTGGCCGCTGAGGCGCCCGGCATCCTGGCGTGGATGGTCAAGGGTTGCCTGGCGTGGCAGGTCGGCGGGTTGCAGGTGCCCAAGCGCGTGCAAAAGGCGACCGAGGACTACCGGAGCCATGAGGACCATGTCGGGCGCTTCCTGACCGACTGCGCTGTGGTGGGCGATACCGAGATGGTGACGGCGGCCAACCTCCGGGACCGCTATCTGGCTTGGGTGAGGTCGGAAGGTGAGCGCGAATGGTCTGCCAAACGAGTGGGCAGTGAGCTCGAATCGCGTGGCTTCGACAAGGCTCAGGTCGGTCACTCGAAGACACGGACGTGGATAGGTTTTGGCCTGATCGATCCCGCAGTGCGGACGCGTGCGGACGGGTCGTCCCATTCCTCCTCATGCGCGGGTGAATTGCTGGATAACGGAGAACGCGTCCGCACGCGTCCGCAACTGCCGCTGAGCAGCACAAACGGCAACGGATCGAGTGAGTGCATTGGCACATTCGAACCTTTCGACGAAGCAGGAGTCAACGATGGCTGACCGACCTGGCCGAGTGCGCTCGTACCGCAAGACCTACCGCTGGACCAAGACCCAGCGCCAGCGTGTCCTCAAGCGCTCCGGGCGTTGCTGCGTGGCATGCGGCAATCCTGGTACCGACGGCAAAGGCAAGGGGCTCCACCAGGCGCACATCGTCAACCATGCGGACGGCGGCCCCGACGACGATTCGAATATCATTTTGCTCTGCCCGGGCTGCCATAGACGCTACGATGCGAAGAAGCGGCCAGCGCGATGAACGGCCGCCGGCTTTGCACCGTTGTCGACGTCGACCCGCACTTCTGTGCCGCGCATGGGGCGCCCGGGGTCAAAATCGTTCGATCGCCTATAGCGACCCTCGCGCCAGCCTTCGACGCTCGTTCGCGTGCCCGGTTGGATCAAGATTCGGGTTTGGCCGCAGTTGGGCCGAGCTCGCACCGGGTATCGGTCGATCAGCCCCAGGCTCCCACCTCGATCGTCGGAGGGGGCCCGTCGTGGACCTGAAACCGCCGGCTCACCTCAAGGCGGCCACGAAGCGGTGGTGGAAGGCCGTCGCCGACGAGTACTCCCTCGAGGAGCACCACCTCCGGCTACTCACCCTCGCCGGCGAAGCATGGGATCGGTGCGGGCAGGCTCGCGAGACGCTCAAGACCGAGGGCCTGACGTTCGAGGACCGCTTCGGCACCCCCAAGGCGCACCCCTGTGTGGCCATCGAGCGTGACGCCCGGATCGCCTTCGCCCGCCTCGTGCGGGAGCTCGACCTCGACGGTGAGCCCGGGCCCGACCCACGACCACCGAGGAGGCGCTGAGATGCCACGTCGACGACGGCCTGGACGGGTCCGGCGCCACCCGGCCGGGCCCCACGGCGACCTGTTCCTCCTCAGCGACGGCGTCACGGCCTTTTTCGCCGGCGACACCGACTACGAGTACCCGAACGTCTTCCTGGCCCGGGCCGCCTGGGAGGAGTGTCGGGCATCCACGTGGGGGGCGATCCCTAACCGTGGGATCTGGCCGCCCATGGGCGCGGTCGTCTATGACGGCATCACCGAGCACACGCACGGCCAGCATCCGACCAGCCGCGGGCGCCGCTGGGACCTCGACATCTTCCTGGCCGCCCTCGAGCTCGACGTCGAGTCAGTGGCCACGTTCCGCCGCGAGGAGCCGGCCAAGGCCGCCACCATCGTCGAGGCGCTCGACGAGTACCTGGCGGACCTCGGAGTCCTGCGCAGTCTGGCGGAGCAGCTCGGCGACCTAGTGGGCGAAGGGGGACACCGGGCCGCGCTGCGCAACGCCTGGGTCGACTACGAGGTGCGCCGGCTGGCTGAGTGAGGGGCCCGGCTTGTTAGCGCCCTGGCATCTTGTGGCCAAGACGCAAACGACGCACCCACAGGAGGGCCCGTGCCAGTCCCGACGCTGTCGAAGCCGCAGCGGGAACGAGTGTTCAAGGCCCGCACCCGCGCCCTCGCCGCCGGCGCGCCCGCCGGCTCTTTCGAGGTCCTCGTCGCCGCCTACGGCGTCCGCTACCCGGTGGGCTTCGGGTACACCGAGGAGATCGCCCGGGGGGCATTCTCGGCGGCCACCGGCAATCGCATCCCCGTCATGGCCGAGCACGACTGGGCATCCGGTCCCATCGGGTCCGGTGTCGTCACCGACTCCGATGCGGGGATCATCGTCCGTGGGTCGTTCTACCTCGAGGACAGCGAGCGGGCCCGGGTCATCTATCGGGCGCTCAGCGACGGTTCGCTGACCGACTGGTCGATCGGGTTCATGCCCGACAAGATCACCACGGCATCGGGAAGCCCCAGCGACGAGACGATCGCCTCCGGAGACCTGATCGAGTGCTCCTCGGTCCTCCGGGGAGCGAACCCCGGCACTTCGACCCTGGCGGTCCGGACACGCCAGCGTCGGACCGCCATGACGGCCGCCGAGCGAACGAAGCTCGAGGCCCTCCACCGCCGGTACGGCCACCGGGCCTGGTTCCGGGAGCTCGTGGCAGGGGGGTGGCCCGGATGAAGGTCACCTTCCGGCGAGACGGCTTCAAGGACGAGTTCGTCTGCCCGGTCCACCGGGAGCTCTATCAGGTCAGCCCCACGGACCAGCACTCGTCGATGGCCCAGAGGGCACTCCAGAGCTATCGCTATCACGCATGGTTCTACGACGAAGCCGGCGCCCCCGTCTGCGACCGGTGTGTCACCGAGGGGCTACTCGAGGGGACGGTCGAGGTTCTCAACCCCGACGCCCTCCGTGCGCGGCCCCGGCTCCCGAGGGGGGTGCCGGCCGAGCTCGTGGTGTCCCGGGAGGCACCAGGGATCATGGCCGCCCGGGAGGCCCTCGACCAGTGGGGCTCGATCCCCCTGGCGGTCCTCGAGCGGGCCCTGGAGGCGGCCGAGCGCCACGGGCGCCTGGCCGAGATCGCCGACCGCATCGCCGCCGCCCGGGAGGGCCGGTGATTCGGTACGAATTATTCGGGGCGAATCACCGGTCGACCTGTGGCACGGCATCCACGGGATCGGCAGCCTCTGGCCTGGGGAATTCAAGATCGCGTCGGGGTCTCTTGGCGGTCACCCCGACGCTGGCGAGGGCTGCTCCTCGCCAGGGGGAGTGGACCCGGTGACGGCACCAGTGGGGGCGCGTCCAGCGCCTCGTCGAGCACTGGCCACCGTCATCGGTGTCTGCCCCTCCACGCTCACACGCTGGGCTGCGGCCGGCCGGATCCCCGCCGCCGTGGCCGTCCGGCTCCCGTCGGGGCGCTGGCGTTACGACCTCGACGCCGCCGCCGATTGGGTGGCCGATCTGCTCACCGAGAAGGAGACGACCCATGCCGACCCGTGACGAGATCCGAGCCCGGCTGGCGGCCGAGGAGCGGCGCTCTGGGCCCGCACGCACACCCGGCGGCCGCTTCCGGTGCTCGGAGCTCGCCATCCGCCTGGCATCCGGTGGAAGCCTCAACAACCCCGCCAGCGGCGAGAGGGTGGCGGTCACCGAGGGCCCGGAGCAGCTCGCCGACTTCCTGCGGACGCGGGCGTTCGACACGAGCCTCCTGGAGCTCATGGACGACGCCCCCCGGCAGATCCAGGTCCGCCCGACGCCCACCGCCCTCCTCCAGCTCGTCACGATCGTCCCGACCGACACGGTGCGGATCCCTACCGTGCCCGAGTCCTTTCAGGTCGAGGATGCTGCCGCCGTCCCGGACGCCGTGAACCTTCCCGGCCTGAGCGGCGGCGACATCGCCGACTTCACCGTCGACAACCTCGAGGCGGTACGCGTTGGCCGCGTGGTGCCGGTCGCGCTCGACGTCCTCCAGGACGTCGGCCAGGCCGAGGCCACCATCGACCGGCTGATCTCCCAGAACTGGGCCCGAGCGATCGAGGGTTACGTCGTCGCCGGGCCCAGCTCGAACGCGAACCTGACGGGGATCATCAACACGCCCGGTGTCGCCGAGTTCAGCGTCGGGAGTGCCACGGCGATCGACACGATCGCTCTGGCGGTGGCCGCTGTGTCGACGGCGGGCTTCTACGGCCCGCATGCGGTCGTGGCGCACCCGCTCACCCTCGAGCGCATCTTCACCTTGAAGGACACCGCCGACCAATACCTCCGCCGGCACGAAGCCCTGCCCACGGTCGCGGCCTACGTGCCGGCACCGGGCGTGCCTGACGGAACCGTGATCGTCTGTGACCCGACCGAGGTGCTGCTCTACCTCATGGGCCAGTTCTCGGTCCTCGTGAGCCAGGGCTTCCTCGACTTCCTCTCGCGCAACCTCGCCCTCGTCAAGGGCGAGCAAAGGGCGGCGTGCTGGATTCGGAACCCCGGCGCCTTCGTCATCGGCACCGGGTTCTGAGCGCGGCCGATGGACGACAAGCAGCTGCGGGCCGATCCCTACGCCCAGGAGGCCCTGCGCACCGTCGTGGCTCTCTTGACGGTCGGCGCCGAGTGCCGGGGACGTGAGGCCGACGACTACAGCGTGCCCCCTGAGACAGCGGAGCTCGCCCGGCAGCAATTCGACCGTGCGGCCCACGGTCCCCTCGGACCACGCATCCTCGTCATGACATGCGGTCTGCTCATCGACCAATTGGAGAAGGTCGCGGAGGGAACGGGGCAATCGCTCGAAGAGCTGATCAGGGCCTACGCCCTCCGGGTCGAGAACGTGATCGCTGCACAGACCTCTGGCTGACCGGTGACGTCGTACACGGCGAGCGCAGGGGAGATGGCCGCCGCCGGCGACGTTGCGGGGCGGTCGCTCCCGTTCCAGCGGACGGCCGGCGACAGCGCCTCGACGTCAGACGGCCAGGCGACCGTCTCCCTCCTCGACGCGGCCACTCCTGAGGCACCTGTCGCGCTCGAGATCCGCTTCGCCGTCCAGCTGCTGGTGGCGCCGCTGGTCGTCGTCCCGGACCCGCCCCCCGATCACGTCGTCGTCCCGATGCAGCGGTCGTCGGACATCTACCCGTCGCCTACCCTCGACGACCTCTCCCGTCCGATCAACTGGGTCCCCACGTCGACCGTCCAAGAGGACTGGGGCAGCTACCAGATCGTCGTGAGCGGCGTCGACGTCACCTTCTTCCGGAACATGGCCACGCAGCTCGGCCAGATGGTAATGAACGAGCCCTTCGGCGACGACACCGTCGACCTGATCTTCCCGCAGGTCACCCCGTGGGACGAGCCCGGGTCCGGTGACCTCACCTGGCTCGTGCTCGGCGCTCCGATCGAGATCTACCAGGTGCTGCCCGACGGGTCCGCCGACACTGCCAACCCGATGTTCGAGGGCCGCTATGCAAGCGAGGAGGACACCCTCGGGCCGCGCACCACCGGAACCGGCCAGGGCGGCGAGCAGGGGACCGAGCGCCAGGCCAGCTTCATGGTGGCGCACTGCCTGGGCGCGATCTACTGCGCCGACCTCCAGATCAAGACACCGGTCTTCGTGACGCAGGTGGCCACGGATCGGACCACCGGGAACCTGGTGGCCGCGCCCACCGACATCGGGACGCTCATCTCGAACGAGATGAACACCCGCAGCCAGACGAATCGCACCGTGCAGCTCGGCTATTGCACGCCCGTCATCACCGGCGTCGTGGTCTCGGACAAGGGCTCGGGCACCCAGCTCGTGAACGGGTACCTGCAGGACCTGCTCGCCCAGGGGGCGGTCTCACCGGTGCCCACGCCGGGAAGCAACGTCACCGGCATCGCGCTGCGCCCCGACCGAGGCGGCTACTGGCTCGTGGCCGACGACTCCTCGGTGCTCGTCTTCGGGGCCCGGACCTTCTACGGCGGCTCCGAGGTGGGGACGACGCTCAACGCTCTTTTCTCGGGCATCTGCGCCAGTCCGAGCGGCCTCGGCTACGCCATCTGCGCCGAGGACGGCGGGGTGTTCTGCTACGGCGACTTCCCCTCCGAGGGGTCGCTGCCCGGCATCCCCGTGGCGCCCACCGGCTCGGTCGTCGGGATCGCGGCCACGCCGACGGGCCGCGGCTACTGGATGGTCGACCAGGCCGGGAACGTCTATCCCTTCGGCAACGCCGTGAGTCATGGCTTCGGCCCGGGATCGAGCGACATCGTCGACATTAAGGCCACGCCGACGGGCCTCGGCTACTTCCTCCTCGACTCGACCGGCCACGTGTACGCCTATGGCGACGCCAGCTACCAGGGCGGTGCCTCGGGGACCGGGCAGACCTTCGTGGCCGTCGCCGTGGTGAGCGCCACGGAGTACTGGCTCGTCGACTCTCTCGGCGATGCCTTCGGCTACAACCTTCCGACCTTCTCGGTGGGCGAGGCGCTGGCAGCGCCCATCTCGGCCGCGGCGGCCAACGATGCCGGCGGCCTCACCCTCACCGCTCTCGACGGCGGCGTCTTCGCCCTGGGCGACGCCCAGTACCACGGGTCGGTCCCCGGCGAGGACGGTGAGTGGGAGGAGTGGACGATCCGCAAGGCCCCCGGGCGCGTCCCGGTCATCGCCCTCAAGGACCGCTGGACCCAGCATGCCACCATGCGCGTCGGTCAGCCCGGGATCCAGCTCGGCACGCTCCTGAAGGACGCCACCACGTCGAGGAATGCCATCTACGGCGAGGGAACGACGCCGGCGGCGGTGAACCCGGACGGGACGCCCACCGGGGGCCACACGTGGCGCAACAGCAAGTACCCGAACCTCCGGCCCAACCTCGATCCGCCGCTGTTCTCGGGCCTCGTGCTGTCACTGGGGGTCACCGACTCGACGGTGGTGACGTGGGCCCAGGCCATGCGTGACGCCGGCTGGCCGGTCGACGTCGACAAGGCCGGCAACATCAGCTCCACCTTCGGCGGTCAGGACCGCAACACGTGCCGTGCCTTCCAGGCGGCCAACGGGCTCACCATCTCCGGCGAGGTGGGCGCGCAGACCTGGGCGGCCACGTTCGTCTCCTCCACGTTCTCGACCTCGAGCCTGAACGCCCTCACGGGCGCCTACATCGCGCCCCTGGCCGAGCGCGCTTTCGTCGAGCCGTTCCTCTACGACCGCTACGGGGCGGTCATGCAGACACCCGAGGGTGGCCCGATGGCCAATCCGGTCTTCGACCCGACGGTCCTGCGGGTCGAGGGCTGGGAGGAGTTCGGCGCCGGCGTGGACAAGACGACGGGCGAGGCCTCGGCCCTGGCCGAGCTCATGCGCGACGGGACCCCGGGCTACATCGGCGAGATCACCCTGTATGCCGACCCCAACGAGATGAGCCGCTACGACCTGCGCCCGGGGATGAACCTGTGCCTCCAGGACTTCAGAGGGACCGGCGACGCCGGGGTCTTCCTCCACATCGCCCAGGTGAACATCCAGTGGAATACCGCCGGGCGCCCCGTGGTCATCACCGTCGACGAGCACGCCCAGGACCTCGTCACCATCGCCACCATGCGCACCGCCGACCGTTCGACCACCGACCCGGTGCGCCGGACCCGGCACAACCGTCGGGCCAGCCGGATCATCCCCGACCGCACCAGCCAGTTCGACATCGAGGCCGGGGGTGGGGCGATCCCGACCTTCGTCCTCCAGGCCGCGTCCTGGTCCGTCGTGCGCATCGCCGCCTCGGCGGCCGGCTCGATCATCGAGGTCGCCGCGGCCACCATCTCGCCCCCGACGCCCTTCTCGATGGGGGTGTTCAACATGCCCATCAGTCCCATCCAGCTGCTCGGCCTCATGCCCGACGGGCCCCTGGCCGACGGCGGCGGCGGGGCGAGCGAGTGGGCGGCCAACGCCAATGCCCTCGACGCCCTGGGGCTCGTGATCGCCTGGGGCCAGATCGGCGACGCCTGCGGGTATTCGCCGGGATCGCAGAGCAACGGCGACCCGCTAACGGGGGTCTTCGAGGACCAGGGGGCCTGGCAGTACCAGAGCACCCTTCCGCCCTGGCTCTGGGTGGCCATCTGGGCCGAGTCGCAGTGCATGTTCACGGGGGTTCCCGGCACGACGGGCGCCCAGCTCTACCCGGAGCCCGTCTGGGGCATGTAGCCCAGGGAATCACAGCGCCGGCTCCCTCACGGGCATAGGGTGGGGCCCGACCAATAGAGATGCCCCGGGCGCAGCTTGCGACTGCCCCGGGGCGTGGCCAACACCCCTGGAGGTGCTGACATGGCCGACGGTAGCGTCAATCCCGACCTTTTCGGTGGAGGTCCGGTCGATCAGGAGCAGGCGGCCGGACTGGCCGCTGCGAACCTCGATCCAGAGCTCGTCATGCGTTGCAGGGGGCTCGGCGAGGACCTCGACCGGCTCCACATCTTGATCTCATCCTTCGCCGACCGCTTGGTCGGCACCCTGGACGACCTCATCGACCGGGAGGACGAGCTCGGCGGTCCGGCTGTCCTCACCGGCGCCGACACCACGGTCACCTATGCGACGCTCCTGCGGGCCCGGGGCCTGTTCAGGTCATGGTCGGGCGCATCGGCACTGCGGGCCCGGCTCTACCGGGTGACGAACCTCCTGAACGAAGCGGCCGGCTTCGACCAGGGCATGGTCGACGAGGGCCGCATCGAGTCGGACCTGACCGAGGAGCGTGGCCGATGAAGTGGTCGCGGCGTCGCGAAGGCGTCGACGAGCTCCTGGCGGCCTACCGCCTCGAGCAGGAGCGCCGGGGCCTCTCGCCCGGGTACATCACCGATGGCCGGCCGTGACCGGGCTGAGCGTGGACGGTGCACGGTGACCGCCACCACCGTGGACCTCGACTACCTCCGGGTCCTGTGCGAGGACGATGAGGACTCCATCGCCGCCGACACCGACGACCTGCTCAAGCGCCACCACGTCGACCAGGAGCGGCGGGGGCTACAGCCGACGTCGATCGACACCCGCGACGGCATCCTGCGGCGCTTCGCCGACTGGGTTGCCCCCACGCCCGTCGTGGCGGCCGGGCGCGCCGACGTGGACGCATGGCTCGATTCGCTCGGCATCGGGCTCGTCTCCCGGCGGGCCTACCTGTCGCACCTCCACGCCTTCTACGGGTGGGCGCTCGAGGAGGAGCTGGCCACCGCCGACCCCACGGCCCGCATCCGGCGGCCGAAGGAGCACCAGGGGCTGCCTCGACCGATCACCGAGGCCGACCTGGCCCTGGCCCTCGACGCGTGCGACACGTCGTGGCAGGGATCCCGGTTGCGGTGCTTCCTGCTCCTCGAGGCGTACGGCGGGCTCCGGTGCTGCGAAGTGGCCGGGCTCTACGGGGAGGACATCGACCGCCCTGGGGCCACGATCCGGGTCCGCAACGGCAAGGGCGGGAAGGAGCGCAATGTCGCCGCCCACCCCGACGTCCTGGCCGCCCTCGACGCCCTGCCGGCGCCAGCGAGGGGCCCGGTCTTCACACAGTGGGGCCAGACGGGCCACGCGCCGGCCAAGGCCCACAACGTGAGCGCGGCGGTCAATTACCACCTTCGGGCGCTCGGCATCGACGCCACGGCGCACCAGCTCCGGCACCGCTTCGCCACCCGGCTCTATCAGGGCACGGGGGACCTTCGGCTCACGCAGGAGCTCATGGGGCACGTGAACGTCAGGACGACGGCGATCTATGCGGCCGCCGACATGACCCGGGCGGCCGATGCAGTGGCGGCGCTCACCGTGGCAGGATCGGCGCTGTGACCGACGACACCGAGGGGCCAGGGGTCGAGCCCGAAGGGGAGAGGAAGCAGATGAAGCCGAAGGAGCAGGAGTGGGAGCTAATGAACGAGACCGACCCCGATGGTCTTGGGGCTGTTGGCGCCCTCGTCGACGCCTTTCTCGGAACCCTCGGCCTCGGGGATCGGTGGCACTGACGTGATGGATCCCGACGGGCCTGACCGGACCGCCTACGAGCGCGTCGTCGAGCGGCTCGAGGACGAAGACGTCAGGCGCCAGCTCTCGGACCTCTTGGAGCGTTTCGCCCATGTCAGTCGGCGGGTCCCAAAGCCCATCTGAGCTCCACCATGCCGGCCCCGATTCGGGGGGTCCATCGCGCGTCCATCGCGCGGACGCTGAAAATCGGGGGGTATCGCCGGGTGTCGCACTATCCGCCTGACCTGCCGTTATGTGTCGGGGGGTATCGCCGAAAATCGGCCTGGCCAGCTTGAGGGGCTAGTGCCCGCAAGGGCGTAGGGGTTCAAGTCCCCTCTCCGACACCACCGTTCTCCGACACCTTCA
>Ga0209415_10011746_pt1 | contig 14702 bp, 10 predicted proteins | sample PeaSoiSIISIP2007_FD_187696 | JGI IMG/M metagenome (GOLD analysis project Ga0209415, IMG submission 187696) | Peat soil microbial communities from Weissenstadt, Germany - SII-SIP-2007 (SPAdes) (version 2) | ecosystem: Environmental > Terrestrial > Soil > Wetlands > Peat | place: Germany...
CTAATAGATGTCGTACTGCTCCCAATGCAGCGTTGGGTCGGCTTGGATGATTACGCTTTTGCGCGTCACGCGTTCCAGCTCTTCGATTAGGCTAGATTCGCGCGTCTTGAGGGCCTTGGCGATTTCGGGATTGACGCGCAGCGTGAGGCTGGCGGCTTCGAGGTCGGCGGACATTTTGCGCGCCTCGGCTTGGATTTCGTAGCAGATCGTTGGCACGGATTTCACCATGCCGGAGCCGGAGCAGTAGGGGCACGACTGGCAGAGCACGCGTTCTAGCGCTTGTTTGGTGCGCTTGCGCGTGATGTTGACGAGGCCGAATTCGTTGAACGAGAGCACCTTCGAGGGCGCGCGGTCGGATTGCAACGCTTGATCGAGCGCGGCCATTACTTTGTCGCGATTGCGGCGCTCTTCCATGTCAATGAAATCGACCACGATGATGCCGCCCAAATCGCGCAGGCGGATTTGGCGCACGATCTCCTTCACTGCTTCGGTGTTGGTCTTGACGATGGTGTCCTCGAGACGCGTCGAGCCTTTGCCGACGTATTTGCCGGTATTGACGTCGATGGCGACTAGCGCTTCGGTGTGATTGATTACGATGTATCCGCCGGATTTCAGCCACACTTTCGGACGCAGCGCCTTATCGAGTTCCTGCTGGATGCCCATCTCCTCGAAGATCGGCGCTTCTTTCGTGTAGAGCTTCACGCGGCCGACGAGCTTGGGCTGGAAGCGGGCCACGAAATCCACGACCTTGCGGTATTCCTCTTCGTTGTCAATCCAGATCGAGGTGTAATCCTGGCTTAAGTAATCGCGCAGGATGCGCTCGACGAGATTGAGGTCGCGATGCAGCAGCGCAGGCGCGTGGCGCTGCTCGGAGGTGGAGCGAATGGTGTCCCAGGTGTGGCCGAGGAATTCGATGTCGCTGCGAATTTCTTCGTCGGTGGCGCCGGCAGCGGCGGTACGCACGATGAAGCCGCCGGGATACGTGCCCTTCGCTTCGGAGACCAAACGGCGCAGGCGCGAACGCTCTTCCGCCAAGCGAATCTGGCGCGACACGCCGATGTGATCCACCGTGGGCATGTAGACGAGAAAGCGTCCCGGCAGCGCGACGTGGCTGGTGATGCGCGCACCCTTTTTGCCGAGAGGCTCTTTGGCGATTTGCACGATGATTTCTTCGCCGGCTTTCAGCATTTCGCCGATGAGTTGCGGACGGCGCGGCGCCTGGTGATGACGTTGATCGTGCTGGCGCTGCGGGCGTCCTCCGCCGCCGCGCTGCGGACGGCCGCCGCGGCGCATGGGCCGCTGGAAGCGTCCTCGCGGAGGCTGCGTGATGCGCGCGCTGGAGGGCTGCTGCTCGACGTTGCGCGGATCGGGGCCGGAGTCCGGAATTTCCTGCGGTTCGACGGGATTGAAATCATCGGCCGCGGGCATGAAGGGATCCGCCGCCGCCGCTTCGGCCGCGTCGATTTCTTCTTCTGATTCTTGTGCCGTGCCTTCCTCCGTCAATTCAACCGGTTCGGCTCCGCCACTTTCGCGGAATGCTTCGGCTTCTTCGTGCGCTTCTTCGGCGAACTCTTCGTTTTCCGCTTGCGCGGCGGCGTGATCTTCCTCACGCGCTTCGGCTTCGCGCTCGGCCTGCGCCTCTTCGTGCTTCGCTTCCGCAACCTGCTCGGCGAGCGTAGTCACTTCGTCGTCGGAAAGTTCCGGCGGAGCGATCGGTTCGAACGCTTCGGCCTCCTCGTGCGATTCGACGACATGGTCTTCCAATTCAGGATGTTCCGCCAACACTTCGGGAGCCGGCGGCGGTTCCGGCGATTCTGTCTCGCGCGATTCTGTCTTCTGCACCTCGGTCCTATGCGTCTCTTCGAAGCTGGTCCATGCGCGAGAGAAGGTCTGCCCGGGCCGCGCGACTTCGGCGGATTTCTCGGGCGATGGCGCGGGCGGCTCGGAAGAGATGGCGGGTTCCGATCGTTCGACGGATGGTTCCGGTTGAGCGTAGAGCGATTCCGGCAAGCCGTATTTGGGTGCGGATTCTTGCGCTTGCGGAGGGGCCGGTGTCTCGGCAGACGCCACGACCGCCGCTGCGATGTCTTCCGCGGGAGGAGCCGCCGGCGCGGGAATTCGATCTTTGTATTTGGCGAGCGATTCGCCCGGCAGGATCACGGGCACATAGTCATCGCCAACGGGAGGCGGCTCGTAGGGCCGCGCCGCGTTGGGACGCGATTCGAACGGACGCGAAGGCGCGTACTTCGACGGCGGCAAATCCCCGCCGCGTCCGCCGCGATCTCTACCGCCACCGCCCCGGCGTCCCCAGCGTCCCCGGCCGCCACCGCCGCGTCCGCCCCGGCGATTATCGAAGCCGCCGGGACGGCGTTCGCCGCCGAAATTCTGGCGCGGCTGAAAATTGCCGTGCGGAGGAGCGGAGTTCTGCTGCGGCGGGGGAGGCGCACTGCGTTGCTCGGACGGCTGCTGCGCGTCGGTGAGCGGTGCGGCCTCGCCTTCCGCCACGGGCTGCGGAGCGGGCGCAGCGGCCTGCTCGGTGAAGACTTCGCCACCCGCCGCGGCAGGCGGCTCGATTTTCTGAATTTTGCTCTCGACCGTCGAGACCACGTGATCGTAGTCTTCGAGATTCTCGAGGAAATCGCTGACGTAGAGGAAGGCGTCGCTATCGAGTCCGATTTCGACGAAGGCCGACTGCATCCCCGGCAGTACTCGTGTGACCCGGCCTTTGTAGATACTTCCGACTAACGCAAATTCCTTTTCCCGCTCGATGTAAATCTCACAAAGCTGTCCATCTTCCAAAATGGCGACGCGTGTTTCGTGCTGCGCCGCGGAAATAACCAACTCCTTCGACATGAATACTCCTCGGAGGGCACCGCCCGGTTCCGGCTTGCTGGCCCAAAGGGCGCCGAGCCGCTTCAAGCGGCAAGGTCAGGGGCGAGCGCAGCCATGAAATTGCTGGATACATCGCGCGATGCAAACCTCTCAGATGTCTCAATCTTCCATCATTCGGGCCGGGCCGGATCATCTCGCGGTCCGCGTCCCGCTTACCGCGGCGAGCCTCAGTTGACGAACCGCCGTAGGCGCACGTTCATCACCAGGCCCAACGCCAAAAACACAAACAAAGTGGCCGATCCGCCGTAGCTCATGAGCGGCAGCGGAATTCCGGTGACCGGCATCAGCCCGATCACCATGGCCGAATTCACCAACACGTGAAACCCAATCACCGCCGCTACGCCCATCACCAGGAACATCCCGGCGCGATCCTTGGCACGCTGGGCATTTTGCACTAAGCGCAACAGTAATGCCATGTACAAAACGAGTGTAACCACAACGCCCGCGAATCCCAACTCCTCCGCGAGCGCCGCAAGGATAAAGTCCGAATACCGGACCGGCACGAAGCCTCCCTGATTCTGGCTTCCGTTGCCGAGCCCTTTCCCCCAAAAACCACCCGAGCCGACCGCGATCTTCGACTGCAATATCTGGTATCCCGCACCCTTGGGATTGTCCTCCGGCCGCAAGAAGGTGGTAACCCTTTCCTTCTGGAACGGCTTGAGGAAGTGCCAGCCCACGGGCACCATCATCGCGCCCAGCAGCACCAGTGCGGCGGCGTGCTTCCACTGGAGACCCGCCAGAAACGCGCCCACGGCGGTGAGTGGCACCAGCACCATCGCCGTGCCCAAATCCGGCTGTTTGAGAATGAGAACGAGCGGAATTCCCACTATGATAGCGAGCTTTCCCAAATCCACCAGATCGAGCCGTTCTGAGCGCAGTTCACTGAAGTACCGCGCCAGAACAATGATTATAATCAACTTCACCAGCTCTGACACCTGCAAAACGGCGCCGAGGATCGGCAGCCAGCGTTTCGCGCCAAAGCGAGTGTGCCCCACGGCGAGCACCGCAATCAACAGCCCTATGCCGATGAGATAGAAAATCGGGGCTTGGTCGAGAATCGTGTGATAGTCAATACGGGAAAGAATCAACATCCCGATCACGCCGAACACGATCCACCAGACCTGTTTCCATTGCATTCCGGCCAGATGGCTCGCGTGAGTCGCGGACCAGATTTCCAGCAGGCTGATTCCGCAGATGGTGAAAACCAGCGCGAACAGCCACCAATCGTAGTCGCGTAGTCCCTTTGATTCTTTCATCGCTTCGTGTTTCGCGCGCCGCGCGAGCGCCGGCGCGGAGTTTACTCCGGCCGCGCCGGCGGCGGCTGGCTCGGCTTCGTCACCGCGGGCGCCGGTACGCTCGGCGCCGCGCCATTCGCCGCCAATGCCGGCGCCGCACTTTGATTCACGGGCTGCTGCCCCATCCCTTGTGAATGATCGTTCATCGAGAATTGCTGCGGCGTGTGTCCGGCCTTCTTATCGTAATACGCCTTCACGATGTCGCGCACGATCGGGCCGGCAGTCGTGCCGCCGTGCTCGGTGGAACCTTGAACGATGACGGCGACGACGATCTCCGGATTTTTGCGCGGCGCGTAACCGACGAACCAGCCGTTGGTGAGCTTGCCTTCGCGCCCGCCGACGCGGCTGCCCGCTTCATAGCTCATCAATTGCGCCGTGCCGGACTTTCCGCAGAACTCGACGTTCTCGAGCCGCAGCGCGTAACCTGTGCCGCCTTGCTCGTTCATCACCCCGTACATTCCCTGCGTCACCTGTTCGACCGTATCCGGCTGCAGCGGGAAATCCACTTCCGGCACGGGCTGATCCGTCATCAGCAAGTGCGGCTGCTTGAAGACGCCGCCCATGGCAATGCCGCCGATCGCGTAGGCGATCTGTATCGGCGTCACTTCGGTGGCGCCCTGGCCGATGGCCACGGAAATCGTCGAGCCGGCGTACCATTTATGATGGAAGACGCGCTCGACCCATTCCTCTGAAGGAACCAAGCCCGGCTCTTCGCCCGGCAGATCGATGCCGGTGGGCTTTCCCAAGCCCAAAGCGGCGGCGTAATGCGAGATCTTATCGATCCCGAGTTCCTTCCCAATGGTGTAGAAAAATACGTCACAGGAATGGACGATCGCGGTGTGCAGATCGACTGTGCCGTGCCCCTTGGGTTGCCAGCAGTGGAAGACGCGCCCGTAGAAGGTGGCCGAGCCGGGGCAGAAAACGCTGTAGTTCGCAGGGAGCGCCTTCGATTCCAGCAGCGCCGTGCTCATGATGATTTTGAAGATGGAGCCCGGGGCGAGTTGCGCTTGAATGGCGCGATTCAGCAAAGGAGTTTGCGGGTCGCTATTCAGCTTCACCCACTCTTCGCGCGAGACGCGAACGGCGAAATCATTCGGGTTGTACGCCGGGCGGCTGACCATGGCGAGGACTTCGCCGGTGCGCGGATCGAGTGCCACCAACGCGCCTTCTTTGTCCGCAAACTCCTGCTCCGCGACCATTTGCAGATCGTAGTCAATCGTGAGGCGAATCGGCTTGCCCGGAATGGCGTCCTGCTGTTCGAGTTTACCCACCTCCTGCCCAATGCTGTTGACGATGGCGCGCCGCATTCCGTCGGTGCCCATCAGCGTGTCGTTGTACTGCTTTTCCAATCCCGTCTTGCCAACGATGTCGCCGGGCTTGTAGCGGCCGTTGCTCGCGTCCACTTCATTCGGACTCACTTCGCCGACATAGCCGCTCACATGCGCGAGGAAATCGTTGGGCGGGTAGCGCCGCCGGTACACCGAGAGCAGCTCCAGCACCGGAATATCGACGCGGTGTGATTCGATGTATGCGATGTCACCGGGCGAAGCCTCGGGCTTGATGACGATGGGCTGAAATTTCGGGATGGACTTCGCCGCTTCGAGTTGCTGCTTGAGGTCTTCGAGCGTCATGTTCAGTCCGTCGGCGACCTGCGGCAGATACTTTTCAACTAGTGCGGGGTCCTCGCGCAGCAGCAGGACGCTGAACGACGGGTAGTTGCCCACCAGCACGCGCCCTTCGCGATCCAGCATTTCGCCGCGCGGCGCGATGATGGGAATCGGGCGGATGCGATTCTGCTCGGCCTTGATGGCGTAGTAGTCCGTCTGAATGATTTGCAGATTCCAGAAGCCGAAGAGCAGGAGCGCGGTGAGCGCCACGATGGAATACGAAACCACCGTGATTCGTCCTTGGGGAAGCCGATTCTCGTTTTCAAACAGCATTGCCAACCAAACCCCGCGCCGTGGCGTGACCCCGCCGTCCGATTGCCAGGCGATTCCGCGACTTCTGCCGTGGGAAAACCAGCGGAGGCAGCTGCGAGCAAGACGCCATTCTAAATCTAGCCCAAAGTAGCACTTGCACTATTCGGGTGCAACACGACCGCGTCTTGCTGCCACGCGTTCGTTACGGCGGGCGCGCGGCGGCGGATGCTAACGCTTGCGCAGCCGGTCCAAAAGCGCAAAGAGAACCACCGCAAGCGCGCCATTGACCAGCGCCCCGAGCACCAGCGAGACCGTGAAGTATCGTTCGTGCTGGCCCAGCAGCAGCCGCTCGATGAGCAGGACCACGCCGTTGTGAAAAATGCAGAATACAATCGTGAGAAGGAAGCGGCTCAGCGGGTGGTCCACCTCAATCCGTGAACCGAGCGAAGAGCCGAGGAATCCGACCAGCGTCTTGGCGATTCCATACACGCCAAGGAACGTGTGGCTCAGGCTGTCCTGCACCAGACCAACGATCATTCCCAGCAGCAATCCCGACGAAGGATTCCGCCGGCTGAGCGCGAAATACAGAGTCACCAGCAGCGGCAGGTCGAGCATCTTCGCCCGGGGGAAATGCACGGGCAAGAACTCCTGCAGGATCAGCGCCGCCGCAACGGTCGCCACTACGACGACGGTTGCATATTGGTGCACCTCGATACGAGGCTCTTCACCGACCCGTATTTCGAGATCTTCCATCGGGGCAGGCTCCTACTGCGGCACCGGAGTGGGGGTCACCGGCGGCTTGTTGTTGGTTGCGGCGGTTGCGGGCGAAGCTGCAGGGGATGGCGCGGCGATTTTTTGCGGCGTCGCCGGAGCAGGCGATTGATCGGCAGTTTGCGTCGTCGGCTCAAGATCTTGACGCGTCAACAAAATCAGAACTTCTTCGAGACGATCCAGATGCGCGGCCGACCGCACGCGAATCACCATAAAGGGCGTCTTTGGATCGGGCTGCGCTTGCACGACGACGCCCACCGGCAAATCCTTTGGGAAGATGCGGTCTTCGCCGGAGGTCAGCACCGTGTCACCGACCGTGACCTTTTCATCCTTGCTCACGTATTCCATATCCAGCAGCGGATCGCCCGTACCCCTGACGGGTCCCTGCGTGCGCGTGCTCGAGAGCAGCGCTCCCACGCCGCTGTCCTTATCGCTCAGGAGCAAGACCTGCGAGGTGTTCGGAAATACCGCTAGGATTTTTCCCACGACTCCATCGGGCGTGATGACGCCCATGTCGCGTTTGACGCCGTCGCGCGAGCCGCGATCGAGAAAGAGAATGCGGCTGGCGCTGTCCGGGCTCGCGCCGATCACTTGCGCCGCAACCATCGGCGCGGCGGCGTGGGCTTCGCGGAAATGCAGTAAAGCCGCGAGGCGGTCCGCTTCCGCGGCGCGGCCTTGGAGTTCGGCGTTCTGCACCTGCAATTGCCCCAACTCGCGGCGCAGTTCGACGTCTTCTTCCCGTGTGTGGCGCAGGCCGATGTAGCCGTTCCACACGTTCTTCACATGATGGATGCTCCAGGAACTTGCGAGTTGCACGGGCGTGATCAGTTCCACGGCCCACACGCGAATCAGCCGCACCTGCCCCTGGCGCTGGATCTGCACGGCGAGCAGCAAGATCTGCGCGACCAGCATCGCTCCAAGCAGAGCCAGCGAACGGTGCCGCGATGGAATGGCTAGCATCTGATTTTTTCAGAAGTGTTGCCGGGCTCGCTGAGTAGGGAGGCGTCCCGCATTTTCAGTCGATGGAGACGAGGCGCAGCAACCGGAAATCGCTCAGCATCTTGCCTGTTCCCAGCACGACCGAGGCCAGCGGATCGTCCGCGATCGATACCGGCAGCCCGGTCTCTTCGCGAATGCGCTTATCCAGATTTTTCAGCAGCGCGCCGCCGCCGGTCAGCACGATGCCGCGGTCGCTGATGTCGGCGGAAAGTTCGGGCGGCGTGCGTTCTAGCGCGACGCGGATGGCGTTCAGAATCGTCGCGACGCATTCCGAGAGCGCCTCGCGAATTTCGCTGTCGTCAATCGTCACGGTGCGCGGCACGCCTTCGATCAAATTCCGCCCTTTCACTTCCATGGTCAGCGGTTTTTCGAGCGGGTAGGCCGATCCGATCTCCATCTTGATTTGCTCCGCGGTGCGCTCGCCGACCAGTAGGTTGTATTTCCGCTTGAGGTAGTGCATCACGGCTTCGTCCATTTCGTTTCCCGCGACGCGCACCGAGCGCGAATAGACGATGCCGCTCATCGAGATCACGGCAATATCGGTCGTTCCGCCGCCGATGTCCACCACCATGTTGCCGGAAGGCTCTTCAATGGGCAGCCCCGCGCCGACCGCGGCCGCCATCGCCTGCTCCACCAGATACACCTCGCTCGCTCGCGCGCGATACGCGGAGTCCTGTACGGCGCGCTTTTCCACGGGAGTGATTTCGCTCGGCACGCCGATGACGATACGCGGGTGCACGAGCATGCGCCGGTTATGCGCTTTCTGGATGAAGTAGGTGAGCATTTTTTCCGTCACCTTGAAATCCGCGATCACTCCATCCTTCATCGGCTTGATGGCCACGACGTTTCCCGGCGTGCGGCCCAGCATGTCCTTCGCTTCTTTGCCCACGGCCACGACTTCGCCCGTATTCTTGTTGATTGCGACGATGGATGGCTCGTTCACCACGATGCCTTTGCCTTTGGCGTACACCAAAGTATTGGCAGTTCCCAAGTCTATCGCCAAGTCGGAAGACAACAGGCTGAAGACCGACCGAAAGTTGTACCCGTTTTTGCTCATCATTCCCTCAGTTCACGCCTGCGATCCACAATGCCGGCGCGGAGCCTGACTCCCTCGCGCCGTCCCCTGCGGTCTTCGCCTTCTACGGAATCACAATCGGCACGCGTTTGGTGGCGGTGCCGCCGCGCCGGTTCTGTCCCGTGATCACGATCACCTGGCTGCCGCGCGACATCGGCGGCGTAAAGTAGCGGAACGTTCCGTCCGAAGCGATGTCCGCGACGGCTTCTCCATCGATGATCAGAGCCGCGCCGGGCTCCGTTCGTCCGATCACTTCGACGACGTTGCCGTGGAGTTCGGTCCCGTCCACTTCGAGCAGCATTTCCTGGCCTTTGCCTTCCATGGCCAGCGTGAACTTATACGTTTCGCTCGCTTCGCTGTCGTGCTTTTGCGCGTCGGTGGCGATGACGTTCCAGAAATAATCGCCGGGATCGAGGCCGGTTAAATCCACCGAAGTCTGCGTCGTTCGTTTCTCCAAGGCGATGCGCGAAAACATCGAAGTCGAGCTTACCCTAATGTCGTACGAAACGGCTTCCGGAACGGCCGCCCACTCGAAATGAAGCGTCGCGTGTTTCGGATCCGCCTGAATGATGGGCTGCAAATTCAAAGGCGCGGTCAGCTCCGGCGGCGCGAGAACGTTCGTCTTCTCAACGGGACCCGAGGGCGGCACGACCACGCGTTGATATTGTCCGATTTCCACGTGTTCATCGCCGCGCTGCAATTCGGCGTTACCGGAAGAAACCGTAATTTCGTTGTCGTGCGTTTCGGGGTCGCTGCGGACCGCCGCCCGCGTGTTTTGTTGCAGCGACGCCACCGCGTTCGAGAAGGAAACTTCGGCTTGCGATCGCGGCGATTGCCACGTGCCGGTCGAGAGATCCACCGCACCGGACGTGATGTGCATGCCCACGCGGGTGGTGCTGTCGCGGTCCACCGAATTCTCCTCGACCGTCACCAGCGAATTGCTTTTCACCGTATACGTGGTGCCGTCCACGAACGTGATGCGCGCCGCGCCGTCTCCACCCGTTTGAATCAGATCGCCTTTATCCAGCGTTACGCGGTAATCCGCGTCCACCCATTGCACCGAATTTACCTTTTTCACCTGCACGCGGCCGTCGAGGTTTACGAATCGCGCCTGCGTCTGCGTGCCCGATGCCAGATTGTCGCCGCCTGCGCCCACGGCGTGCTCGATCTTGTTCAACGCTGAAGCGTACCAGTCTGGAACCACCAGATAGAAGGACGCCAGTAAAACTGCCAGAATCAACGCCACATACATTACGACGGTCTTGTACGTGACCGAAGTCCAATAGACCTCGACGCGCGAGATCTTCGGCCGGGAAGCCGGTGTATGGGGTTGGCTTTGCATTGAAAACAGCCTGATTCTGGGCCAATTCCGAAATTAGCACACGCCTACGGGGGCCGCAAGATAACCGCCTCCCTCTGTTGCTAGCCGCTGCAACTCCTGGGCGGGTGAGCCAGGCGGTAGCGGACTTCCGGGTGGGGCTCCGTTGCTTCACTCCAACGCACCCTTCGCGATGCGCGAAGTGTGCGGCACCCTCTCCTTTTCCGCGCTGCCCAGAGGTCCAGCCCCGTGTGATATCATCCGCCTGTGCGCTGATGGCAAGAGAACAAATTCACCGAAATAGAAAAACCCCCGCGACTGGCAGTGCCCGATCGAATCTCGTTATATGCGGTCTTTGGCTGGCCAGCCTTGTGTTTTCCATGCCCGATAGCTTTGCCCAGCATAAGTCTCAACCGACGGAGCAGCAACAAGCTGCCCTCAGGGCGTTCTTCCAAAAAGACTCGTGGAGTGCTGGCGGTCTCAGCTACGTTGCGGCGTTTGTTGACCTGCGAGACGACGGGACGCAGGAAGCCATTGTTTATCTGACTGATCGGAATTCGTGCGGCAGTGGTGGGTGCACAACCTTGGTCCTCGAGCCAATAGGCTCCACTTTCAAGGTCGTGACTGAGATGACCATCACACGGCGCCCAATTCGGGTTCTAAAGTCGAAATCAAATGGCTGGCACGATCTAAGCGTCATTGTGGCCGGAGGTGGCATCCAAGCAGCCTACGAGGCAAAGCTTTCCTTTGATGGCACCACTTATCCAAGCAACCCCACTGTGCCGCCAGCCGAGCCGATGGTTCAAACAGCCGAGGGCGTAACGGTTATTCCAGCGCCTGAGCTCAATCGTGAATTTTTGGAGACCAGGCCGGCCCCTGGGCCAAACATCCAAAGAGAGAGCATCATTCCAGGTCAGGCAGCCGGCACTCTTCGGTTGGGAACTATTCTAAGCGACCAACCTGGCTCAGTGTTTAGCTGGCAAAGCAAGTCCTTCGGTCCGGTAGGGGATCCTTGTGGTCACACGACCGTAACTTGGTTTGACGATGAGAATCGCTCTTCCGGTGTCGATGCTCATCTTGCGGACCACAAGGTTTTTCAAATTGAAGTGAAGTCGAATCGATTCCAAGTCAAGGGAGTGGGGGACATTTTCGGAAAGCCGGCGCTTGAAATACCGAACTTGTTCCCTGATGGCGAACTCCTTCGTTGGAAAGGTAGTTCGCGGCGGGTGCCCAGTCAAAAGGACGAATTGTTTTGGGTCGTGAAAAGCCAGGGAATAGCATTCGAGCTCGACTACGGCTACGAACGAAACTCGAAATCGCGTATCGTCATGTCTGTGGTTGTCTTTCCGCCTGGTGGAAACTTCGAGCCCGAAGGCTGCCTGCGTGGGGCAGAGGCCCTAGTTCCCGCATCATCGTTGAATGATCCCTAGGGGGCATCGCTCCGGGCAAGTTGTGCCTGCGAGAGACTGAAGCGGGTCACGGCGAGGGTGCACCGCGTCAAAAGCGGTGCTCGATTCAGGGAACGAGCCCACATTTTAATTGCTTCCCTTATCTGCTGAATGTGATTGAGCTGCGGTGCGCTGCTCCTCTATAATGCAAGGTTTGGGGAGCGGCGGCCGCCCAAGCTGAGCGTGGTCGCGTGCGGTCCATGACGGCTCGCAGGGGGAATTCTTTCCGTGGCGAAGTGGTATCAGTCAGATAAGCTCGGTGTGAGAATCATTCTCGGCGTCATTGTCGGGATGCTGGGTATCGGGATGTTGCTCTACTTGGTGCCGGGGCAGGGCGGCACCCAGCTCACCGATGCCGACGTCGTCGCGCAGGTGGGAAATACGTCCATCACCGCCACCGACGTGCGCACGCAGATGAATCGCCTCACGCGCGGCAGCAACGTGCCCGCCCAGATGATTCCCGCACTCGTGCAGGACACTTTGAAGCAGCTTGTCTACACCCATTCGCTCGATGTGGAAGCGGAACGCCTCGGAATCCACATCACCGATGAGGAGCGCCGCGATCGAATCCTGCTGCTGATCCCTGACGCATTTCAGGGAGACACTTTTGAGGGGATGGATCGCTACTCCGCGGAAGTGCAGCAGCGCTTTCAGATGCCGGTGTCTGAATTCGAGGAGCTGATTCGCGAGAGTTTGCTCGAGGAAAAATTTCAGCAACTGGTGACGGACGGCATCGGCGTCACGCCGGATGAGGTGCAGGAATCCTTCCGCTACAAGAACGAGAAGGTCAAGATCTCCTACGTGGTTCTCAAGCCCGAGGATCTGGCCGGCAAGGTGGACGTCAGCGACGCCGACCTCGCCGCCTATTTTGAAAAGAACAAAGCGAAGTACACGGTGCCCGAAAAGCGCGTCGTCCAGTACGCGCGCCTGGATTTTTCCGCGCTGCGCCAGCGCGCGCAGGTGTCCGAGGACGACGAGCGCGCCGACTACAACGCGCACATCGATCTGTATCGCGTGGAGGATCGCGTCCACGTCGCGCACATCCTCTTCAAGACCGTCGGCAAGACGGACGCCGAAGTGGAAGAAATTCGCAAGAAGGCCGAAGACGTGTTGCAGAAGGTCAAGCACGGCGGCGACTTCGCCGCGCTCGCCAAGCAATACTCGGACGACACCAGCAAGGACAGCGGCGGCGACATCGGCTGGATCGCGCGCGGCCAGACCGTCCCCGAATTCGAGCAGGCCGCTTTTACGCTCCAGCCCGGCACCACTTCCGATTTGGTGAAAACGCAATACGGCTTCCACATCATCCACGTGCTCGAACGGCAGGTGGCGCGGACGAAGACCTTTGACGAGGTTCGCCCGCAAATCGAGGGCGACTTGCAGGAGCAGCGCGCCGAGCAGCTCGCCGATACGCTCGCCAATCAAATTTCGGAAGAGGTTCGCCGCGTCGGGCAAATCAGCATTCAGGATCTCGCCTCGAAGTACGGCCTCACGGTGGCGCAGTCTCAGCCGATGGCTCCGGGCGACGCCATCCCGGATCTGGGGTCCAGCCCGGACGTTTCCGATCAGGTCTTTCACATGCGCGCGGGCGACATTGGCATTCCGGTTCGCCTCCAAAGCGGATACGTGATTCTCAGCGTCAAAGAGATTCAGCCCGCCCATCCGGGCACCCTGGCCGAGGTCCGGGATTCGGTGGCCAACGATTATCGGCAGGATAAGTCGGTGCAGCTGGCACAGGAGCATGCTCAGGAGATCGCCCGCAGGGTCAAGGCGGGCGAGAAGTTCGACGTCGTGGCGAAATCTCTGGATCTGGTCGCCAAAGACAGCGCAGCTTTCTCCCGTGGCGATTCGGTTCCGGACGTCGGGCCGGCCTCGAAATTGGAAGCCGCCTTCTCACTGCCGGTTGGTCAGACCGGGGATCCCGTCTTTCTCGGCGCGAATTGGGTCGTCTACCAGGTGCTGGAGCACGACGCCCCGGATCCGGCGGCGTTCGACCAACAGAAACAGACCATCGAGCAGGATTTGATCCAGGCAAAGAAGCAAGCCGCTTACGAGGCATTCAGAGATTCCTTGCAGAAGCAGCTCGAGAGCGAGGGCAAGGTCAAGATTAACCAGCAAAACCTGAAACGCTTGAACCCCTCGTCCTAACGCATAACCTATTGAAAATGCAGTATTTGCATGACAGCAAGGCCGGGTTGCCTTTTGCCCCGGCTTGCGCTACCATTTGTGTGTCCGCAGTGCTGCCCCTGGCCAGAGGGGCTTGTTTCAGAGGCTGTCGCCTTCCCAGCTAGCTTCTGTTTGAGATTGTCTTTCATTGTGATCCTTGCTGATCTCTCGTACTGCTTTGGGGACTTCCTTCTGGCATCGTCCTTGGAGTCACGCGGCTCGGGCGGAGCAACAAAGTCCAGGCCCACGGACGGCCTGATCTGAGGGGAATCGGGTGTGGGCTCTACTTGGAGCCCGCCCGGATAGGGATGCGCGCCAATATGCAAACTCGAAACGAGTACCGCTGCTCGATTGAACTGAATCAGAACGGGAAGTACTGCGTCCGCGTCCGCGCCTTCTTCGCGGAGCACGATTGGACTCTTTCCGTCTATTTTCTCGCCTCCAACTTCAATCGCGCGATGAAAAAGCTCGAGCAGACCTTGCAGTTCCTACAGCGGCAGGAAGATCGCATTTGGTTCTGGGGTGTGGACCGCACCGACGATCCGAATCTCTCCGCGGAAATGCTGGGGGAAGAAGGGCTTTATCTCGATCGCCGCGGCGAATTTCCGCGCCGCTCGCCCAGTTTCGCGGTGTCTGCGGAGCGGCCCGTTCCGGCATTCGTGCTGGCGCCGGTGCGCCGGACGCTCGCCGATTCGCTGGAATCGGTTCGCGCCGCGGCGGGAGACTGATTCGCATTTCTCCGCGTGCCCTCAGCGCGCTCTGAAGGTTCTATAAAAGGAGATGTCAAGAAAAAACACTTCTCCCCTCGGCAAAGGGGAT
>Ga0209415_10011748_pt1 | contig 14701 bp, 14 predicted proteins | sample PeaSoiSIISIP2007_FD_187696 | JGI IMG/M metagenome (GOLD analysis project Ga0209415, IMG submission 187696) | Peat soil microbial communities from Weissenstadt, Germany - SII-SIP-2007 (SPAdes) (version 2) | ecosystem: Environmental > Terrestrial > Soil > Wetlands > Peat | place: Germany...
GTGGCGGCGATTGCGCCGAATCCGAATCAGCCGCGCACGACGTTCGACGCTACGACGCTGGCCGAGTTGCAGGCCTCGATCGTTGAGCTAGGCGTGCTGGTGCCGATCATCGTGCGCCGGCTCGAGGGCGAACGCTACGAGTTGATTGCGGGCGAACGGCGTTGGCGCGCCGCGGTCGCCGCGGGGCTCGCGACGATTCCCGCGCTCGTGCGCACCGCCGACGATCGCGAATCGCTCGAAGTGGCGATGATCGAAAATTTGCAGCGCGAAAATCTCGATCCGCTCGAGGAAGCGATGGGCTTCGCGCACCTGATGGAGGCGTACGGCTTCACGCAGGAAGCGGTCGCACGACGCGTCGGACGCAGTCGCCCGGCGATCGCGAATGCCTTGCGGCTGTTGGGATTGTCGGACGCCATCAAAGCGCTGGTGCGCGAAGGCCGGCTGAGCGCGGGCGCGGCGCGCACGTTGCTCGCGATCCCCGCGGCACGCCGCGATGCCGTCGCCCGCCGCGCGGCCGCCGAAGGCTGGAGCGTCCGCGCGCTCGAGGCGCTGGCGCGCGAACCGGTCGTCAAACCGCACCCCGCCGCCAAGCGCATGGATCCCGAAACGGCGGCGGTCGTCGACCGGCTGCGCTACCGGTTTGCCACCCACATCGGCCTCGTCCGGCGCGAACGCGGCGGCTCGATCGAGATTCGTTTTTCCGATGACGGCGAGTTGATGCGCATCGTCGACCTGTTGCTGGGCGATTCGTCGTAATGCGGCGCGGCATTGCCGCCGGCGCGGCCGTGCTGCTGCTCGCCGCGGCGCCGCCGCAGCGCCTCGATCCGGTCCCGGCCGGTCCGCAGACAGCGCTCGTGCGCCGCTACGTCGATGCGCTGGCTGCGCGGCGCTACGCGGCGGCGTACGCGTTGCTCGATGCGCCCGCGCGCGCCTACTTTCGCAACGCGCGCAATTTTGCCAGCGCGTTCACCGCCGACGGTTTTGCGATCGCGTCGTACACGCTCGTCGGCTCGCGCGGTAACGCTGCCTTTCGTTTGTATTTCGCGCGCGAAGCGATCCGGCTCTACGATCCCGCACGCGACGTTGCTGCGACGGCGACCGTCACGGTTCCGTACGGCGTCATCGGCTCGGACGCGCGCGCGCGCATCAAGGATCTCGGCCGTCCGTGGCGGGCGTTCGCAACGTCGGCGTCGGCCTCGGCGGGCGGTCTGCGCATCACCGTGAAGAAGCTCTCGTTCTACGAGCACGCCATCGCGTGCGTGGTGACGTTCGCAAATCTCGGCGCGGGCTACCTCACGCTGTTGCCGTACGGGCGCAGCGTGTTGCGGGACGACGCAGGGCATGCCTACCCGCTGATCCGCAACACCACGTCATGGGAGCGAACCGACCGCCGCCTGTTCCTCGGGCTACGTCTGGCGGCCGACGAGCAGGTGACGGGGGTGCTGTCGTTCGCCTCGCCCCGGCTCGACGATCGCGCGCGGCGCTTCACCCTGACGGTCGCGCCGAATCTGCGCGCTGGTTCCGATGCGCCGTTCGCGCTCGACGTCGCGAACCTGACCCCGCCGGCATGACGAACGGCGAGCGCTTTCGCGGCGTTTACGTGCTGATCGATCCGGCGGCCCATACCGATCCGGCGGCGTATCTCGACGCGCTGCTGCGCGGCGGCATTCGCCTCGTGCAGATCCGCGCCAAGGGCGGCATCGCGCCCGTCGCTCTGCGGACGTTGGTGGCGCGCATTCACGCCGCCGGCGCGACGGCGATCGTCAACGACGACGTAGAACTCGCCATGGGGGCCGACGGCGTCCACTTGGGTCAGGAAGACCTCGCGGGCCACGACTTGCGCGCCCTTCGGGCCCGTCTGGGCGCTCGGGCGATCGGCGTGTCGTGTGGCACGCCGGCCGAAGCGCGCGCCATTCCGCCCGGCCTCGTCGACTATGTCGGCGCCGGACCGATCTTTGCGACCCCGTCGAAGAGCGACGCCGGCGGCCCGATCGGCGTGAACGGCGTACGTGCCGTCGTCGAGGCGACGCCGCTTCCGGTCGCGGCGATCGGCGGCATCAGCCTCGAGGCCCTGCCGCGCGTGCGTGAGACCGGGGCCGCGATGGCGGCGGTGATCTCGGCCCTGGCCGCCGCGGCCGACCCCGAGTCCACCGCGCGAGCCTTCGTGCGCGCCTGGGCGGCGCCGTGAGCCCGGTCGTTGCGGCCGTCGGCACGACCCACCCCTTCGCCGCCGCCGGACTGCTGCTCGATCTCACCGCGATCCGCGCGCTGGGCGCGCAGCCGGTTGCGATCGTGGCCGGTGTGAGCGCGCAGGATGCGCGGCACGTGCTCGCGCGTGCGCCGGTCGATGCGGGCACGATCGCCGCGCAGTTCGCGTCGCTCGAAGGCGTGATGCCGGCCGCGTTCTGCATCGGCGCGTTGCTCGACGCCGCCTCGGTGCACGCGGTCGCCGCCGGTCTCGCACGGTACGCGAACGTGCCGGTGATCTGCGATCCCGTCATCGCCGCAACCGGCGGCGACCGTTTGGCCGACGACGCCACCGTCGAAGCGCTGCGCGCGACGCTGTTCGCGCGCTGCACGCTGCTCACGCCCAACCTCGCCGAGGCCGCCGTGCTGACCGGGTGCACCATCGATAACGTGCACGCGATGCACGCCGCGCTGCCGGCGCTGCTCGCGCTCGGCCCGGCGGCCGTCCTGCTCAAGGGCGGTCATCTCAAAGGCGAGGCCTGCGACCTCTTCGCTGACGGACGGGAGGTGCGCGAACTGCGCGCGCCGCGCATCGCGCTCGAGCTACGCGGCACCGGCTCGCTGCTCGCCGCGGCGATTGCGGTGCGCTGCGCGTTGGGTGACGCGCTGCCGGTTGCGATCGACGCCGCTCGCGCGTTCGTGCGCGAACGCATCGAGCACGGTGCGACGTTTGCCGGCATGCGCATCGCGTACTGAAACCGAAGCACAACGCGCATGGCCCGTCCGATCGTCTTCTCCGGCATTCAGCCCACCGGCGCGATTCACATCGGCAACTACTTCGGCGCGATCAAACAGTGGGTGGACGGGCAGGACGATGCCGAGAACATCTTTTGCCTGGTCGACATGCACGCCCTGACCGTGCCCCAGGAACCAAGCGTCCTGCGCGCCGCGACCCTCGGGACCGCGACGGTGCTGCTCGCCGCCGGTATCGACCAGACGAAGTCGCGGCTGTTCGTGCAAAGCCACGTGCGCGAGCACGGGGAACTGGCCTGGTACCTGTCCTGCGTCGCGTCGATGGGCCAACTGCAACGCATGACGCAATTCAAGGAGAAGTCGGAGGCGCAGCGCGGTGAATCGCGCGTCGGGCTCTTCACCTACCCGGTCTTGATGGCGGCCGACATCCTGCTCTATCACACCACGCACGTGCCCGTCGGCGATGACCAAAAGCAGCATGTCGAGCTGACGCGCGACCTCGCACAACGCTTCAACGCGACCTACGGCGAAGTGTTCGTCTTGCCGTCGCCGGCGATCCCGAAAGCGGGGGCGCGGATCATGGGGCTCGACGATCCGACGAAGAAGATGTCGAAGAGCGCGCCGGGTTCCTACCACGCGGTTCGCGTGCTCGACTCACCCGATCAGATCAAGAAGGCCGTGATGGCGGCGCAAACCGATAGCGGCCGCGAGGTGCGCGCCGATCCGGCGCGACCCGGCATCACGAACTTGCTCGCGATCTACGCCGCGGCGACCGATACGGGAGTCGAAGAAGCCGAGGCGCACTTCGCCGGCGCGCGCGGCTACGGCGACGTGAAAAAGGAGCTCGTCGAGGTGCTCGTCGAGACGCTGCGCCCGCTGCGCGAACGCTACGCCGAGCTCTCCGCCGATCCGGCAATGGTGAGCGAGTTGCTGCGCCAAGGCGCCGCCGCCGTCCAGCCGATCGCCCGCCAGACCGTCGACGCGGCGAAACACGCCATGGGCGCCGGCTAGTATCGATGACCATGGTGGCGGAGCGAGCGCCGCAGCATCGTGCTCTGCTGACAAGGCCTTTTGCGAGCTCGGACCCGGGGGCCCCACGAAGTGGGGGGCGCGCAGGCTGGGCCGGAGCGCCTTTTAAAATTTCGGGAGCGCGACGCGCATGCGGCGCAGGGCTTCTTCGAGGGTCTCGATCGTCGAAGCATACGAGATGCGCAGATAGCCGGCGCCGGCGTTACCGAAGCACGAGCCGCCGAGCAGTCCGACGCCCGCTTCTTCGAGCAGGTAGCTGCCCAGCCGCTGATCGTCGGTCGTGATTTTCGAGATGTTCGGAAACGCATAGAACGCGCCGTCGGGAACGAGGCAACTCACGTTCGGAAGCTCGTTCAATCCCGCCACCAGCACGTCGCGCCGCTTGCGAAAAATTTCGTTCATCTCGACGACCGGCTCGTCCGGCCCGCTGAGCGCCGCCATGCCGGCCTTCTGGATGAACGTCGACACGCACGCGTAGGTGTTGTTGGCGAGCAGCGTTGCGACCCGCGCGATGGCCGGTGGAGCGAGGCAGTAACCGAGGCGCCAGCCCGTCATCGCGTAGGCTTTCGAAAATCCGTCGACGACGATCGTGCGATCGCGCAGGTGCTCAAACTGCGCGAACGATTCGAAGCGTTCGCCGTAGATGTTGCGGCTATAGATTTCGTCCGTCAGGATGACGAAACGCGGAAATTTCTCGGCCAGGCCGGCAATCGCTGCGAGGTCTTCGCGCGTCATGACGCCGCCCGTCGGATTGTTCGGGCTGTTGATGATCAGGACTTTCGTGCGCGGCGTGACCTTGGCGGTGAGCTCGTCGAGATCGATGCTGAATTTGCGCGATTCGCGCAACGGTACCGGCACCGGGACGGCGCGCAAATACTCCGCCGCGGCGGCATACGTCGGATAGGCCGGCTCGGCGAAGACCATTTCGTCGCCGGGATCGAGCAGCGCGGTCAGCAGATTCCAGATGATCGGCTTGGCACCGGGCGCGACGACGACGTTCTCGGCAGAGAATGGGACGCGCAGTCCGCGAAAACGCGTTGCGTAGTCCGCGATGAGCTCGCGAAATTCCGTCAGTCCGGGGTTGGGCGCGTAGTGCGTGAAGTTCGCATCGATCGCCGCTTTGCCGGCCGCTTTGATATGCTCGGGCGTGTTAAAGTCGGGTTCGCCGATCTCGAAATGGATGATGTCGCGCCCCAGCGCCTGCAGCGCGCGCGCGCGGCCGAACACCGTGAACGCCGCTTCGCTGCCGAGCCGCGAGACGGCGCTACCGAGGTGATCCTGTTCGTGCGAGAGCGTGGCCATAGTGATGCGTTTTATTCGCTAAAAAGCGTAGCAGGGCCCGTCAGGGGCCGATGGGCGCGATTTTCACGCCGAAGTAGTCGGCGACGATGTGCTGCGCGACGATGCCCGCGATGCTGGCGCCGTAGCCGCCGGTCTTCTCCATGTAGATCGCCAGCGCGATCTTGGGGTGCGGCGCCGGCGCGTACATGACGAACCAGGTGGTGTTCTTGCCGCTGCCGCCGACGCCGGTTTGAGCGGTGCCGCTCTTGCCGCCCAGCGGAACGCCCGGGACCGCCAAGCCGTAGCCGGTGCCGATCGGGCTCGTCACCTCGTCCATCCCGGCTTTGACCTCGCGCAGCGCCTCTTGCGTCACGTTGACGCGGCGAATGATCTCGTCGTCGAACGTCTTGAGCACCTTGCCGCGCGGGCTGCGAACGGCGGCGACGATGTGCGGGCGGTAAAGGGTGCCGCCGTTGAGCACGGTTGCGAGCGTGTCGGCGATCTGTAAGGGGGTCGCTTGCATCGCGCCCTGGCCGATCGCCAGTTGGCAGACGTCGCTCGGTTCGAGGTGATAGCCCTTGCCGAACGTCCGCTCGGTCCACTCTTCGGTCGGCCAATTTCCCGGATACTCACCGGGCAGATCGATGCCCAGGCGCGCGCCGAGGCCGTACTGCAAGGCGTAGTAGCGCAGGCGTGCGTGCCCGAGGCGGTAGCCGAGCTGGTAAAAGTACCCGTCCGACGAGGCCGCCAGCGCCTTGACGAAATCGGTGCTGCCGAGTCCGCCCGACACGATGTCGCTGAACACCACGCCGTGACAGTTCCACGAACCGGAGTCGTAGAGGATCTGATCTTTGCCGATCACGCCGCTCGAGAGCGCGCCCGACCCGGTGATCATCTTGAACGTCGAACCGGTCGGCGAGGCGGCGCCGATCGCGCGATTGTAGAGCGGCTGCAACGGGTCGTCGACGTAATGGGCGAACTTGCGGGCGCTGATCGACGTCGCGAAATCATTCGGGTTGTAGGTGGGATACGACGCCAACGCCAACACGCCGCCGGTGTTCGGGTCGATGACGACGGCTGCGCCCGCGACGCGATGCCCGAGTTGCTTGGCGCGCAGGGCGAGTTCGGCGCGCAGGTTCTTGTCGACGATCCGCTGCAGGCGCGCGTCGATCGTCGTCACGAGCGTGTTGCCGGGGATCGGATCGACGGGTTTGAGCCGGCGTACCAGCACCCCCGACGAATTCACCTCGATCTGCTGGCCGCCAATTTGCCCGCGCAGCCACGGATCGTAGGTTTCCTCGAGGCCGTCCTTCCCGACGACGTCGTTGGGCGAATAGCCTTCGTTCTTGCGCGCGCGGTACTCGTCTTCGGTGATCGCGCCGACGTAGCCGAACACTTGCGCGCCGGTCGTACCCATGGGGTAGTTGCGTACCGGCTGTTCCTCGAGGTCGACACCCGGGATCGAGGATTCGCTCTCCGCGAGCTGCGCGGTTTGAGCCGGGGTGAGATCGCTGGCGAGAATGATCGGGCCATTGGGCTCGTAGGTGAGCACCTGGTCGAAGGTTTCGTAGTTCACGCCCAGATGGTGGTAGAGCCGCCGGCGCAGTTGTGCTTCGTTGATATGCAGGACGGCGGCGAGCTGGTGCAGCGTATCGTCGACGTTGACGACTTCCGAGGGAATCAGCGCGCACACGAACGATGGCCGGCTGCGCACCATGACGACGCCGTTACGATCGACGATCAAGCCGCGCGGCGCGGAGATCGGGATCAGTTGGATCTGGTTCGCGCGCGCGGCCGAGGCGAACGTTTCGCCTTGCACGAGCTGCACTTGCGCCAAGCGTGCGACGATCGCGATCAGCGCGACGATCAGCACCGCGACGAACACGATCAAGCGTGCGGTGGAACGGGCCCGATATGGTTTCACGCCGGCTTCACGCGTAGCGTTCGATACGGGTCGGCGCGCCGCCGAAGCGCGAGCGGTACAGCAAGTAGACGAACGCGTACACGGCGGTCAGCAAGCCGGATTCAAGCGCGGCGTGCAGGTGCACCGCGCCGTAACCGCGCGGGTACCCTTCGGCCGACATGACGACCCAGAAGATCGCGTTGCGCACGACGACCGCGACGCCGACGAAGAGGCTCGGCAAGACGACGCCGTCGGCGAAGAACCCGCGCGTAATGCCGCCGCTCACCAGCGCCAAGAGCGTGTAGGCGAGGGTCCAGGCGCCGCCGGTACCGGCGACGGCGTCGGTCAGCACGCCGGCGACGAGGCCCAAGAGCGCGCCGCGGCGCGCGCCGAGGCGCAAGGCGTAGAGGACGACCGCGATCGTGACCAGCGACGGGATGCCGCCGCGGACGACGAGCAGCGGCGCGAAGACCGTTTGCACGAACAAACCCAGTGCGACGCAACCGGCCGCGCGCCAAAACGACGGCCCGCTGACGATCTCGATCGAGCGGTAATTACTTCGGAACAACGAGCACCCGCGTGAGCGCAGCGAGATTGACCGCCGGTTCGACGACGGCGGACTGATCGAGCGCGCCGGCGTTCATCGGTTCGAGGGTCAAGATGCGCCCGATCGGGATGCCGGCCCGAAACGAGCGGCCTTCACCGGTAACGACCCGCTCGCCGACGTGCAGCTTGGCGTCCTGCGAGATGAAGCGCAGCTTGACCCGCGTGAGCGTGCCGACCGCGAGCGCCCACCAGCGGCCCTGTTGCACTTGCGCGGTGAGGCGACTGGTCGGGTCGTTGATCAGCAGCACTTTGGCCGAGAGCGGATCGACCTCGATCACGCGGCCCACGACGCCCTCGCCGGTCATCACGCCGTCGTCGGTTTGCAGATGATCCTTCGCGCCGCGATCGATCGTGATCACGTGCAGCGCGTTCTCCGGATCGAAGCCGATGACGGTGGCCGGAATGCCGGTGGGTTCGGCGGCTTGCGCGCGCGCGAGCGACGCCTCGGCCGGCACTCGGGCAAGCGCCTCGATCAGTTCGCGGTTCTCTTGCTGGAGTTGCGTAACGGATGCACGCAGTTCGCCGTTGTCGCGGGCCAGCTGAGGTGCGGCGACGATCGCGTTGACGCCTTCGCGCGCGCCGGTCGTAAGCGTCGCCGCCGCAAGCTGCGCCCATGCGCTCACCGTCGTTACGACGATGGTCAGCGGGCTGGCGCGGCCGGAGCGGGTGAAATCGAGTTGCAGAAGAGCGAGCAGTGCGGCGACGATGATCGCGCCGGCTACCGCGAATAGCTTTCTGTCATCCCGATACGTAAAGATTGATACCACCTCGTCAGCCGGTCGGCATGCGGACGCATGTGCTCGAGCAGGCTCGGCGACGCGAGAATTTCACCGGCGCCGCGTGCGACGGCGAGCAGCGGTTCGTCCGCGACCGTTGTCGGGACGTTCGTGCGGACACTTATCTCGCCTGCGAGTCCGGGAATCAGCGCGCCGCCGCCGGTCAGCGTAATCCCGGTTTCCAGCAAATCGGCGGCCAGGTCCGGTGGGGTCGCCTCGAGGATCGACCAAGCTGCACGTACGATCGCGTCGATCGCGTCGTGCATCGCCTCGCCGACGATCCGCTCGTCGATCGCCCGGCGCGCGGGCCGCATCAGGTTCATGTCCGTGCCGGCGATCGGAAACGGGTCGCGCCCGGGTGCCCGGCCGGCATAACCGCGTTCGATCTTCAGCCGTTCGGCCGTCAGCATGCCGACGGAAAAGCGCACGTCGTTGCGTAGCTTGGCCGCGATCGCCGCATCGAAGGTGTCGCCGCCGATCTTGATCGAGTGCATCGCGACGATTCCGCTCAGCGCGAGGACCGCGATCTCGGTCGTCCCGCCGCCGATGTCGATGACCATCCGGCCGCGGGTCGTCGTCACGTCGAGCCCGGCGCCGATGGCGGCGGCAACGGCCTGGGGCACGAAGATCGTCGTCCGCGGACCCGCCGCGCGCACCGCCTCTTCGATCGCCTTGCATTCGATGTCGGTCGCGCAGCCGGGAACGCAGGCGATGATGCGCGGCGCGACCCGCGGCCGCTTCGCCAGCGCCCGGTCGACCATCGTCGTGATCAGGGTGTGCGCCCCGACGAAGTCGGAGATCGTCCCGCCCCGCAGGGGGCGCACGACGTCGATTTGCCCGGGCGCGCGGCCGTCGAGCACCTTGGCGTCCGCGCCGACCGCCACGACCGAACGATCGCTGCGCCGGAAGGCGACCACCGACGGTTCGCTCAAGATGAGGCCGGCTTCGCGTTCGTAGATCACCGTGTTGGCGGTCCCGAGGTCGATGCCGATGTCGGGGCTCAGCGTCGAGCGCAGCGAGGAGGCAACCGTCATGCGGAGACCTTGGGCCGGGGAAGCAACCGGTAACCGAGGCGCGCGACCGCGCGCGCGAACGCCGCCAGCGGGAAACCGACCACGGTGAAGTAGTCCCCGTCGATGCGCTCGACCAGCGTCGCGGCGAAGCCCTGGATCCCGTAGGCGCCGGCCTTGTCCCGGCCGTCACCGCTGGCGACGTAGGCGTCGATCGTGACCGCATCGAGCTCGGCGAACCTCACGCGCGTGCTCACGGCCTCCACCGTGGCGAGCCGGCCGCCAGGGTCACGCAACGCAAAGGCCGTGTGGACCTGGTGGCTGCGGCCGCTCAAGGCCGCCAGCATCGAACGCGCCTCGGCGTCGTCCCGCGGCTTGCCCAGAATGCGGCCGTCGAGGTCGACCACCGTATCCGCTCCGATCGTCAGGCGGGGTGAGGGCTCGGCGCCCTGGGCCTTTCCACGCGCATGAACGAGGGCCGTCTCTATCGGGGAGCGGCCGCTCTGCGGGGACTCGTCATACGACGTTGGGATGATGTCGACATCGAGACCGAGCGATAACAGTAATTCACGTCGCCGGGGCGACTCACTGGCCAGCGCGACGGTTTCGAGTTCGGTGCGATCGTTTGCGATATTGCGATTCTAGTCGGCGCTTCCGGCGCGGCGCAAGCAATGCGGCAAAAATGTTGGCTGCGTCCGCATCACGCGAGGTCGCAGCGCGAGACGTCGGCGTCGGATTCGGCGCGAACGACGCGCCGGTGCGAGCCGTCCCGGACGAAAACGACCGCCGGTTTGCCGAACCGGTTGTAGTTGCTGGCCATGCTGAAGGTGTAGGCCCCGGTGTAGCGCATCGCGATCAGGTCGCCGCTGCGGACGTCCTGCGGCAAGTCGTATTCGCCGATCTCGTCGTTTTCGCACGACCGTCCGGCCAGGGTCGCCGGGGCCGGGTGGCCGGTCGCCGCGGAGGCCATCAGTTCGGCCGGATGACGCGCTCCGTAGAGCAGCGGCCGGGGGTTGTCGGTCATGCCGCCGTCGACCACGACGAAGCGGCGCGTTCCCTGGCGTTTCACGGTGACGACGCGGTACAAGAGGCTGCCGGCGCGGGCGATCAGCGCCCGGCCAGGCTCGATCGCCAGCCGGTAGGGCGTGCCGGCGACCCGGGCTGCCAGCCGCTCCGCGTACGCCTCGAGGTCGATCGGCCGCGGTTCGCCGGGCCCGTCTTCGATCCCGATCCCGCCGCCCACGTTGAGCTCCTCGACCGGCAAGCCGAGGGCGCGGGCTGTTTCGGCATAGGGGATCAGCGCTTCGAGGTTGGCGACCAGCGGCTCCACGTCGACGATCTGCGATCCGAGGTGCGAGTGCAGGCCACAGAGGCGCAGTTGCGGCAGGGCGGCGATGCGCCGCAGCGCCGCTTGCGCTTCGCGCTCGGGGAAGCCGAACTTCGTGTTCTCGCCGCCGGTGCGGATGAACTCGTGGGTGTGCGCTTCGATGCCGGTGTTGATGCGCAGCATCACGTCGACCGGCGTCTGCGCGCTCGCCAGTGATGCGAGCCGTTCCATCTCTTCGGCGTTGTCGATCACGCCGAACGCGACGCGCCCGTCGACGATTGCTTGCAGCTCCGCATCGGTTTTTGCAACGCCGTGAAAGTACATGCGCCCGGCGGGGTAGCCGCCGCGATCGCCCGTGATCAACTCACCGAGCGAGCACACGTCGAGCCGCAACGGCGTGGCGGCGAGCAGTTCGGCCAGCGCCGTGACCAACAGCGCCTTGCCGGCATATCCGACCGCGATGCTGCGCGCGACGAACGCGCGCACGAAACGGTCGATCTCGAGCTCCAGCTCGCCGGTGTCGATGACGACCAGCGGCGTGCCGTAGGCGGCGGCGAGTTCGCGCGCGGGGACGCCCCCGATCGCGCCGCCAGTCGTTTCGATCATTGGTAGAGCTCGTTCTCGTTGATATAGCGAAAGACCGGTTCGGGGACCAGATACCGCACGCTGCGCCGTTCGGCCAAGCGCGCGCGAATCAGGGTCGCCGACTCGGCTACCAGCGGCAAATCCAAGTAGCGGATCTTCGCGCGCCGGTGTGCGTCCAGACCCGCCAGTGCGCAGTCGAGTTCGCTTTGCGTGACATCGCCGCGCGGTGCGATGACGAATTCGCGCAGGCCGTCGAGGATCGCTTCGAGCCGCTCCCAGCGCGAGCGCACGAGCGAGTCGCCGCCGACGATGAACGTCAGTTCTTCGCCGGGATAGCGTGCCGCCAAACGCGGCAACAGGTCGGCGGTGAAGCCGGTCGCATCCGCGGCCAGATCGCTCTCGTCGAGGGCGAACGCGGTGTTGGCCGCAATCGCCAACCGGATCATGTCGGCGCGAGCTTGCGGCGCCGCCAGCGGCGCGCTGCGATGCTGCCCATGCCGTGTAGGAACGAACAGCACGCGCGCGAGCCCGCACGCTTCGCGCACCGCTTCGGCCACGAAAAGATGACCGTTGTGCACGGGATCGAAGGCGCCGCCGAAAACACCCAGGCCCATGGCGTCAGCGCACCCTCAACTGTAGTCGAACTCGACACCGGCGATGCGCACCGTATCGCCGTCGTGGACGCCCAATTCGCGCAGTTTCTTCGTGACGCCCATCTTCGCCAGGATCCCCTCGAAGCGCGCCAGCGCTTCGTCCGACTCGAAGTCCGTCATCTGTGCCAAGCGCTCGACGCGCTCGCCGAAGACGACGTACACGCCGTCCTCGACGCGAATCTCGAACGGTTCGCTCGGCCGCAGATCGTGCACCGCCGGCTCCGGCGCGGCCACCTCGGGCGGCGGCAGCGCGCGGATCGTTTCCCAGGCCGCATACATCAGTTCGCGCACGCCCTCGCCGGTTGCGGCGGAAATGCCGCGCACGTGCGCAAAGCGTTCGCGCAAGCTCTCGAATGTTGCGCGCGCATCGGGCAGATCGAGTTTGGTGACGACCAGCAGCGTCGGTTTGTGCGGCAGCGCCGGATTCCACGCGGCGAGCTCGTTTTCGATCGTCGTTTTGTCGGCCAGTAATTCATCGAGCGGCTTCGCGCCGTCCAACAGGTGGAGGAGCACGCGCGTGCGTTCGACGTGGCGCAAAAAGCGATCGCCCAATCCCGCGCCGGCGTTCGCGCCCTCGATCAATCCGGGCACGTCGACCAGGACGAACGACGACTCTTCGTCGATGCGCACGACGCCGAGCTGTGGTTCGAGCGTGGTAAAGGGGTAGTCCGCGATTTTCGGTCGCGCCGCCGACACGACGGAGAGCAACGTCGACTTGCCGGCGTTGGGCAACCCGACGAGACCAGCATCGGCGAGCAACTTCAACTCGAGGCGCAGCGTGCAGCGTTCGCCCGCCTCGCCTTTTTCGGCAAAGTGCGGTGCCTGCCGGGCCGACGTCGCGTAATGCTGGTTGCCGAGGCCCCCGCGGCCGCCCTTGGCAACGAGCGTGCGTTGCTGCGGCGCGCTCATGTCGGCGAACAAGCGCTCCTGCCCGGCCGTACCTTCGGCGTCGACGAGCGCGCGAAAGACCAGCGTACCGACCGGCACCGGGATGACGAGATCTTCGCCGGCTTTGCCGGATTTGTTGTTCTGCGATCCGGCGTGGCCCGACTCCGCGCGAAAGACTTTCTTGAACCGGAAGTCGACCAGCGTGCCGAGGTTGGGCGTCGCTTCCAGGAAGATGTCGCCGCCGCGCCCGCCGTCGCCGCCGGCCGGCCCGCCTTTGGGCACGTATTTCTCACGCCGCCAGGCGATGATGCCGTCGCCGCCGTTACCGGCTTCGAGCGTGATCGCAGCTTCGTCGATGAATTGCATGCTGAGCCGAAAATCAAAAAGAGAGCCGCGCGGCTCTCTTTTGCGGAGCGTGCGGGGAGATCAGCGGCTTACGCGGCCGCGATGACGTTGATATGCTTGCGGTTCCGCGAGGTCGTGAAGCTGACCTGACCTTCGACGATCGCGAAGATCGTGTGATCCTTGCCCATCATGACACCCACGCCAGGGTAGAACTTCGTCCCGCGCTGGCGGATGATGATGTTGCCCGGCACCACCGCCTGGCCGCCGAAACGCTTGACACCCAGGCGCTGCGCGTTCGAGTCGCGGCCGTTGCGCGTCGAACCGGCACCCTTCTTCGACGCGAACAGCTGGAGATCAAAATGAAACATAGCCGAGAGAGTATACCAGGCCGCCCCGGAGCGGGCAAGGGTCGCAGCCTGAAGCGACTCAAGCAAGCACTTATTGCTTCGGCGCCGCGTGCAACACCGCGCCACCGGGCCCGGACGCCGGGTCGAAGGTCTTCTTGTCGGGATTGAATTTGATGATGATGGTCGAGTCGTCCGTCAGCCCGTGCTGGTCCCCGCTCCGGAAATCGTACTGGCCGTAGACGCCGTAGTACCCGTGCAAACCGGCAATATAGCGCCGCAGTTGATCCGCCGTTGCGCCGGTGCCCAGCTTGCGCAGCGCATCGATGACGATTTTGGCGGAATCCCAGCCGTAGGCATCATCGGCCGTGACCGGCAGCCCGGCGTCCTGGTGGGCTTGCAGGTATTCCGCCAGCGCGGTCCGCATCGGCCCCGCGTCCTTGAGAGCCATTCCATAGTACAGGGGTCCGTTGAAGTACACGCCGTCGGGCAACCCGCCGATGAACGGCGTAAAAAATTCGAGGTGCATGTTCGCGATCGACGTGATTACCGGCGTCTTGACGCCGAGATCTCGAAAGCCGCGCAGCAACGTCTCAAACGGCGTTCCCGACGCGGAGACATAGACGAAATCCGGATTCGCGCCTTTGATGCGCGACAGCTGAGCGGTGATGTCCAGCGCCGTGTCGTCGAAATGCTCGCGTGCGACAACCGCGATCGACTTGTTTTCCGGCAGCGCGAGCACTTCGTCGAGGAGTTGCTCGGTGCGTTGTCCGGTTGCGTCGTTGGCGATTAGCAGCGCCATCCGTTTCGTGCCGTGCAAGCGCGTGAACCGGACCGCAATCGGAATCGTGTGGGTGATGGCCACGCCCGCCGAAAAGACGAAACCGTCTTTCGGCGGAGCGATACCGGGCGACTGGCAATAGACGACCGGACCGGCGACGGCGAGCGCACCGACCGCGTTGCACGTTGCTTGGATCGTCGGGCCCAAGATGACCGCCGGATGCTTGGCCATGA
>Ga0209415_10011749_pt1 | contig 14700 bp, 14 predicted proteins | sample PeaSoiSIISIP2007_FD_187696 | JGI IMG/M metagenome (GOLD analysis project Ga0209415, IMG submission 187696) | Peat soil microbial communities from Weissenstadt, Germany - SII-SIP-2007 (SPAdes) (version 2) | ecosystem: Environmental > Terrestrial > Soil > Wetlands > Peat | place: Germany...
TCGCTGACGATCATCTCGAAGCTCTTGCACAACGCGATCACCAAGATTCGCGACAAGGCGATCGTCAACCGGGCCGAAGCGCTGACCGACGCGGACCTCCTCAACGAGCTGTTCGATCTGAAGTGAGCGCACGGCGCGGAAAAGTCTGGCTCGTTGGTGCAGGGCCCGGTGATCCGGGCCTTTTGACGCTCAAGGGCGCCCGCGCGATCCAACACTGCGACGCGCTCGTCTACGACTACCTCGCCTCGCAAGCGATCGTCGATCTCGCACCGCCCGCGTGCGAGCGCATCTACGTCGGCAAAAAACCCGGCTCGCACACGCTCACCCAACCCGAGATCGCCGCGCTGATGGTGCAGCTGGCGCTCGCGGGCAAGCGCGTCGTGCGGCTCAAAGGCGGCGACGTGTTCGTGTTCGCGCGCGGCGGCGAAGAAGCGGCGGCGCTGCACGCGGCCGGCGTCCCCTTCGAGGTCGTTCCCGGGATCACGTCGGCGTTCGCGGCGCCCGCCTACGCCGGCATTCCGGTGACGCACCGCGATCACAACACGTCGATCTCGATTTCCACCGGACACGAAGATCCGCTCAAAGGACACACCAGCCTCGACTACGCGAAGCTGGCCAACCCCAAGTCGACGACGATCTTCCTGATGGGGATGGGGAACCTCGCCGGGATCGTGGGCGAACTGCGCAAGAACGGGCTGCCCGAGACGACCCCGGTTGCGATCGTGCGCGAGGGGACACGGCCGACGCAGGAAACGCTGGTGGCGACGCTCGCGACGATCGTGGCGGAGGTCGAACGCGCGCAGTTTGCGGCACCGGCGGTCGTGGTGATCGGCGACGTCGTGCGCGAACGTGAGTCGATCCGCTGGTTCGACCGTTCGCCGCTCTTCGGCAAACGCGTGCTCGTCACGCGCCCGGCCGCGCAGGCCGCCGAGTTCGCGCAGCAGTTGTGGGAAGCCGGCGCCGAACCGCTCGTCGCGCCGACGATCGCCATCGGCACGCCCGACGACGCCGCCGGCGCGTGGTCGGCCGTCGCGCGCGTGCGCGAGTACGCGTGGATCGCCTTCACCAGCCGCAACGGCGTCGAGGCGTTCTTCGAGCGCCTGACGGCCGGCGGCAAAGACGTGCGCGCGTTCGGCAATTGCAAAATCGCCGCGATCGGTGCGCACACGGCCGCGGCCCTCGCCGAACACGGCGTCCGAGCCGACTTCGTGCCGGACGTCTTCGTCAACGAATCGCTGGCGGATGGTTTGGTCGAGCGCACCGTGGCGGGCAACCGCGTGCTGCTCTACCGCGCCCAAGAAGGGCGCGACGTGCTCCCCAAAGTGCTCGGGAAAGTCGGCCGCGCGGTCGACGTCGTCGCCGGCTACAAAACGAGCTACGTCGACGATCCGGAGTTGCGCGCGAAGGCCGAACGCGCCGACATCGTCACCTTCACCAGCTCGAGCACCGTGCACGGATTCGTGCACAACGTCGCCGATGCGCCGGCGGTGCTGGCGCGCACAACGGTCGCCGCGCTCGGTCCCATCACCGCGGCCACCGCGCGCGCGCACGGCATCCGCGTCGACGTCGTGGCCGATGAGTTCACCGTCGAGGGCCTGCTGGCGGCGCTCGAGGCCGGCGTCACCGCCTGAACCCGAACGATCTCTTCCTCGGCGGTGCCGTATCGCTGCTCATCGCGCTGGCGGCCGTGCGCTCGCACGCGCTCACGCGCGGCGGTGCGCTGGCCGCATTCGCGATCGGCACGCTGACCTACGGTGCCGGCACGCTCGGCAGCGCGCTGATCCTGCTCGCATTCTTTTTGTCGTCGATGGCGCTGACGCGCGCGGGCCGCAAGCGCAAACGCGAACTCGTGGACATCGGCAAAGCCGGTCCGCGCGATGCCTGGCAAGTGCTGGCCAACGGCGTCGTCGCGACGGTGTGTCTGACGGCGTGGGTGTTCCTCGACCACGGCCGTGCATTGTCGGCCTGGTTCGTCGCGTTCGCCGGCGCCTACGCGGCCGCGACCGCCGACACGTGGGGCACCGAGATCGGGACGCTGGCCCCAGCCCCGCCGCGCTCGATCGTCAGCGGTAAAGCGCTCGTGACCGGGCTCTCCGGCGGCGTCAGCGGTCCCGGCACCGCAGCGGAAGTGGCGGGCGCGGTCCTGATCGCCATCCTGACCCCGGGAGCGCTGTTGCTCGCGCTGCCCGGAATCCCGGTGACCGTGCACGCGCTGGCCGGGTTCATCCTGCCGGTCTTCGCCGGCGGTTTCGGCGGCGCGCTGGTGGATTCGCTGCTCGGTGCGTCGCTCCAAGTGCGCCGCTGGTGTCCGGCCTGCGAGCGCGAGTGCGAGGTGGACACGCACGGTTGCGGCACCCCGACCGTGCGCCGGCGCGGGATCCCCTGGCTCGGCAACGACGCCGTCAATTTCGCCGCGACCTCGAGCGGCGCGGCCATCGCGGCCGGGGTCTGGACGCTCCTGCGCTAGAATCGCCTCGGCGTGGCAGACCAGCGACCCGGTGGCAACACGTACGACACGATCGAAAGCGGCTTTTCGCTGGTCATGATCACGGCCGCGATCATCGCTGCGACGCTGATGCAGACGCTGGACACGACGATCGTCAACGTCGCGCTGCCGATCATTCAGGGCAACCTCGGTGCCACGCTCGACGAAGGCTCGTGGGTCGTCACCGGCTACATCATCTCGGCCGTCATCGTCATCCCGCTCACGCCCTGGCTGCAGCTTCGCTTCGGCCGCCGGCAGTACTACTCGGCCGCGATCATCGGCTTCACCATCGCATCGGTGTTGTGCGGGCTCTCACAATCGATCACGCAGTTGATTTTCTGGCGCATCGTGCAGGGCGCGTTCGGCGGCGGCTTGATCGCGACCGCGCAAGCGACGCTGCGCGATACCTTTCCGAAGAGCAAGTTTGGCTTGAGTCAGGGCTTGTTCTCGATCGGCGCGATCGTGGGCCCCGCGGTCGGCCCGACGATGGGTGGCTGGCTGACCGACAACGTGTCGTGGAACTGGGTGTTCTTCATCAACGTCGTGCCGGGCGTCTTCGCCGCGACGGTCATGCTGATGCGTTTGAAGAACCCGACCGACCCGCGCAGCCTGCCGCTGGACTTCACCGGTCTCGGCCTCTTGATCGTGGGATTGGGCTCGCTGCAGTACGTGCTCGGCGAGGGGCAGCAAAAAGACTGGCTCAACGACTCGTCGATCCTCAGCTTCGCGATCGTGAGCGCTCTCGCGCTGCTGACCTTCATCTGCTGGGAGCTGTTCGGCACGAAGAACCCGGTCGTCGACTTGCGCGTGCTGCGCTACCCGCAGGTCGCCGCCGGTTCTACTCTCGCGTTTGCGGTCGGCGCGACCCTCTACGGCGGCATCGTCATCTTTCCGCAATACACGCAAGGGATACTCGGCTTTACCGCCATGCTCAGCGGCGAGTTGATCTTTGTGCGCGCGGCGTTCATCGCGGTCGCTACGCCGCTGGCCGTGCGGTTGGCGACGAGCGGCCGCGTCGACACGCGCATGTTGCTCTTGGTCGGCTTTGCGCTGATCGGGATTTCGCAATTCTGGTTCGCCAACATCACGACGTCGGGCAACGACTTCGGCACGATGGTGCTGCCGAACATCATCAACGGTATCGGCCTCGCGCTGCTGTTCATCCCGATCTCGATCGCGATGCTGAACGGCCTCAACCCGCAGACGATTCCAAAGGCTTCGGCCTTCCAGAGCCTTTCCACGCAACTCGGCGGCTCGCTCTCAACCGCTATCCTGGTCACGATCCTCGCCCGCCGCAACGCGTTCCACCAAGACGCACTGGCGCATTTCATCCAGCCCGCCTACGGCCCAGTCGCACGTTTCCTCGCACAACACGGCTCCCTCGGCCAACTCTACGGCGCCGTGCTCCGCGAAGCGAGCGTCATGTCCTTCGCCGACTGCCAGTGGGTCCTCGGCGTCCTCGCCATCGCACTCCTACCGCTCGTGTTCGTATTACCGAAGCGCCGAGCCGCCGCCCCCGGCCCCGTCCACATCTCAATGGAATGACGTGCGCTGCCAGGGTAAACACCTCGCGCCGGAGCCTGTGCCGAGCGCAGCGAGGTGCGCATCGGCCAAACACCTCGCGCCGGAGCCTGTGCCGAGCGCAGTCGAGGTGCGCTCGGCTTCTTGCGGCAACGTCACCTTTTATGTCATCCCGAGCTTGTCGAGGGACAGCCGCCAAGCGCAGCGATTGAGGCGGCCCCTCGACAAGCTCGGGGTGACATAAAAGGCGCGGGGTGACATAAAAGCAGCATGAAGCTCACCGTCATCGGCTCCACCGGCGGCACCGGCCTCGAGATCGTACGACACTGCTGCGGCACTTCGTGCAAATCGCCACCTAGCGCCCTTGCTCCTCGGCCGCTGCCGCGCAGTGGTTGGGTGTGTTTCAGGCAACCACGTACTTTCGGCGGATCGTCCAGCCGAAGCGTCCTTACGCAACCGATCAGCGCTGCGCCTACGTCCTAGAAGCACCGGAGCGACGAGAGATTCAGCCATCCGGCCGGATTCGATCTCGGCGCACGATCCCCGAGCTCGGTGGCCGAGTGTTACGCGTCGTGACGCTTGATGACGGCGTAACCGTGCTCAATGCATTCCTCGATCGGAACGCGCGGAGAAAGCAATGAAAGTAGACACGTACCCCGGCGAACGAATGGTCTACATCGAACTAGTCGAGGGCGCTTCCGCGGACTCCGAAGAGGTGTCGACCGGAGTCGTCATCGACTATGATGCCGCCGGCCAACCAATCGGGATCGAGATCGACGTTGACGCGATCCTCACGTTACCGGCACTCCAAAAAACGCGCGACTAGCGCTAGCGCCCTCCAAATCGCCGGCTGGAAATAGCAGCCGCCCGGGCGAGCTCTTGCTTCGGTTTCAGGCATGTACTAGAATCTGCGTAGCCAAGCAGAGCAAGCTAGGCGGAACCGGAGCTTCTGTGATCACGCGGGCACGCGCCTCGGCGCTCATCTTCGGCGGTACCGTACTTGGCTCGATCCGAGTACCCGGTCGGGCGCAGATGATGACCGCGCTTCGCGTCGCAGTCCTCCCTATCGAGTCTGCAGCGGAAGCGTTTTATGCGAAGGACATGGGGTTCTTTGCGAGTGCCGGCATCGACGCCGACATCCAGCAGATGCAGGCCACCAACGCTATTGCGGCGGCGCTCGTATCGGGCGCCCTCGACGTCGGTTACGTCACCGTCGACGTCTTGGCGATCACGCATACGAAAAACATTCCGCTCGTCGCCATTGCACCGGCGAATGAGTACGCATCCCCGATCACCCAGCAGAGCATGGCTCTCGTCCTCCCGGCAAATTCGATCATCCGCCAGGCGAAGGACCTCAACGGCAAAACCGTCGCAATCTCCACCCTCAACGGCTTCGCACGAACCGCTCCCTCCGTGTGGCTCGATCAAAACGGCGGCGATTCAACGTCGGTCAAATTTGTGGAGATCCCGTTTCCGGCCATGCCCGCTGCGCTCGACGCCGGTCGCGTCGACGCCGCCTGGGTCGCGGAGCCGTTTCTCACGGTCGCCCGCAAAAGCGGTCATGTCCTCGGGTACGGCGCCGACGGTATCGGCAAGCACTTCCTGCTCGCCACTTGGTGCGTAACGCCGCAGTGGGCGAAGGATCACCCCGATCTAGTGACCCGCTTCGCCACCGTAATCCACACAACGGCGGTGTGGGCGAACGACAACGCCGCGAAAAGCGGCGACATCCTCGCAAAATACACGAAGATCGACCCCGCCGTCATCGCCACGATGGCCCGAGTTCACTACGCCGACCAACTCACCCCCTCGCTGATGCAGCCGCTCATCGACGTCTCCGCCAAATACAACGGCTTCACCACATTCCCGGCCCGCGAACTCCTCTACGCGCCGTCCCGCTAACCGATCAGCGGTCATTGCGCGGAAATATGGAGGAAACCCAAGCGCTAGGTTATATAACCTATGTATACTCCGGGCGACGGCGGCACGGAACACCAACCTTGAAGGTGCTGTTACGCGAAGTGTGATTTGCTACTCGATGCTTGGACTAAATATCACCGATGAAAACTGTTAGAGCGGATACCTCGAAAAAAGCCCTCGATCGCGCCCGAGAACGGTATGCAGCCGCGGACAGGAACGAGCCGCGTGCTCGCGTCGTGCGCTACTCACGGGCACGGGACGCATTCGTAATCGAGCTGCGGAACGGCATCGCGTTCATTATTCCTCGACACTTGCTTCAAGGTCTGGCGGACGCGACGCCGGCAGATGCAGCCCGATTCATGATTTTTGACAAAGGCGCCGCCTTGGGTTGGCCGACGATTGATGTCCACTTATCGATCCCGGGACTGATAAGCGGGATCTTCGGAACCAAGGCCTGGATGGCGGAGCTCGGTCGCGCCGGCGGGCGCCGTCGGTCAGGCGCACGTGCGGCAGCGTCACGCGCGAACGGCAGACTTGGCGGGCGGCCACGCAAGCAGCAAACAACAGCGTAGCCGACTAGCGCGACGTTATTCGCGGGCCGATCACCGCCGTGCCGAGATCGCACACGATCAAGAACGCGACCAACCGTGTCAGCAGTCCGGCGATGATGAGAAAGCCGCCGATGCCCTCGGCAAAGGGCTGTCGTCGAGCCAATGCAGCGGGTCGACGCGATGACATCATGGCACTCATCCTCCCCGCTATCCTAGGAGATTCCATACACGAAAGTAAGTGGCCTACATGGCGTTTGCGAGTTGGCGCGGTACGGTCGGGCTCGTCAATCCGACGATGCGACCGAGTTTAGAAGAATTGTTTCGGATTATGCCGCGCGGCATCGGCATCATTCCGCTCTTCAACAACATTCGCGCCGGGACGCTGCAAGAATTTCACGACGTCATTCCCGGATTCGAAGCGCGGGTCGCGGAACTTGCCGAGGCCGGCGTCGATCTCGTGCATCCGGCCGGCGCGCCGCCCTTCATGGTGCTTGGTTACGAAAATGAGCGCAAGCTGGTCGCCGAATGGGAACGGAAGTACAAGCTGCCGATTTTCACCTCCGGCCAGAACCAAATCGCGGCCTTCCGCGCGCTGAAGATCCAGCGGTTCGTTGGGTTCAGCTACATCCCGGGCGACGTCAACCAAACGTTCGCGCGCTATTTCCAAGACGCCGGTTTCGACGTGCTCGCCATGAAGGGGATGGACGTGGCGTTCCAGGACGTGCACTTCTTGTCCAACCGCGCGATCTACCGCTTCATCCATCAAACGATGATCGACGAGCCGTCGGCAGAAGGGATCTATTTGCTGGGGCCCGCGTGGCGCACGCTCGAGATCGTCGAGCTGTTGGAAAAGGACTTCGGCCTCCCCGTGGTCCAGCACGTTGCCGCGCAAGTGTGGGAGATTCAGAAGCGGCTGCGCGTTCGCGAGCCGATCTCCGGCTACGGCCGATTGCTAGCGGAGCTACCGTAACGCCATGAGCCCTTCGTCCAACCCGTCACGCCGCGCGCTCCTGGCCGCGCTTCCGCTCGCAGCCGCGTTCGCAGCCCATCCGGCTGCCGTGGCGCAAACGGCGCCGAGCCTGCCCACCCTGCGCATCGGGGTCACGCCGAGCGACGGCTTCGGCGAAGCGTACTACGGGCACGACATGGGATTCTTCAGCGATGCGGGGATCAATCTGGACGTCCAGACGCTGCCGGGCGAAGGGACGATCTTGCCCGCGGTGGTCGGTGGAACGCTCGACATCGGCATCTCGACACCGATGACGATGGCCAGCGCCCGACTGCGGGGTCTGCAATTGGACTACATTGCCGGCGGCGCCATCTATCTGTCAGCAGCGCCGACGCAAGGGCTGATCGTGGCCAAGAACAATCCGATTCGCAGCGCCAAAGAGTTCGAAGGCGCCACGCTAGCCGTGGTCGGTATCCGCGACGGCACGCATCTGGCGCTCGCCGCCTGGCTCGCGCACGAAGGCGCCGATGTCAGCAAGGTCAAGTTCATCGAAGTCGGGCGCGCGGCGATGATCGCCAGCACCGAGCAGGGCACGATCGCGGGCGGCATTCTCGGTGAGCCGTTTCTGTCGGTCGCGCTGGGCACGACGTGCCGGCTCTTCGGCAAGCCGTACGACATCTTCGGCGATCGGGCGCTCTTGGGCGGCTACTATGCCACGCCTGACGTCATCAAGAACAACACCCCGCTGTTGCGAAGGTTCGTGGGGGCGATGTACCGCACGGCGACCTGGGCGAACGCGAACCACCCGCGTTCGGCCGAAATCTTGCAAAAATACACGCAGATCAGCGACACCGCTGTAAAAACGATGCGCCGGGTGACCTATGGGACCTCGCTCGATCCGAGGTCGATTCAGCCGACGCTCGACGTCGCGTTCGCCAGCAAGTTCATCGACGCTCCCGTGAACGCCGTTGACCTGATCCAAAAGCTATGACGAACGTGCTGCTCACCTCCAGCTGGCGCGGAAACGTGGGTCTCATCAAGCCCGCCAAGCGGCCCGGGAGCCTCGAGGAGGTCATCCGCCTCTTGCCCCGAGGAATCGGCGTCATTCCCTTGTTTGCGAACATTCGCCAAGGGTTGCGGGCCGAGTTCGAGCCGCTCGCAGCGGAGTACGAAACGAAGCTCGCCGAGCTCGTGGCCGATGGCGTCGATCTCGTTCACGCCGAAGGAGCGCCGCCGTTTATGATTCACGGTTACGCTGCGGAACGCGCGCTGATGCAGCGGTGGGAGGCGACCTACGGCGTCCCCGTTTTCACGTCCGGCATGAATCAGGTCGCTGCCTTACGTGCGCTCGGCGTCAAGCGCATGATCGGCGTGAACTATTTTCACGACGCGATGAACGATTCGTTCGCGCAATACTTCGTCGATTCCGGATTTGACGTGCTCGACATGGCCGCAATGGACGTCCCATTCGATCAAGTCCACCTCGCCTCGGCGCGGGAGGTTTACCGGTTCATCCGGGGCGTGTTCCTCGCGAACCCCGGTGCGGATGGCATCTACATGATGGGGCCGGCGTGGCTGAGTACGATGGACATCATCGACCTGATGGAGCGTGACTTCGGCGTTCCGATCATCCATCCGATTCCGGCCGAATGCTGGGAGATTCAAAAGCGCCTCAACGTGCGGCAGCCGACACCCGGCTACGGCCGGCTGCTCGCTGAGATGCCCTAAGCTGCACCCCACGGTAAGCGTCGTCGCGAACGACCGCGCCATCGTCGCCGAGTCGCCAATGTGGTCGGCCCGGGAGCACGCCCTGTACTGGCTTGACGGACGGCGCGATGCCGTCTATCGCGTCGACACGCAGAATGGCAGTCGTATGCAGTGGTCGACGCCGGCCAGAGTCAACGCGCTGGCGCTGCAACGCGATGGTCTGATCGTCGCGATGAAGTCCGGAGTCGCCCTGCTCGATACAGCGGCCGGCACGTTCGAACACATCGCCCGACCCGAATCGGCGCCGGAGATGCGTTTGAACGATGCCAAGGTCGATCGGGCGGGGCGGTTTTGGGTCGGCTCGATGCACGACGAAGGGGCGGCTCCGATCGGGCGAATCTTCCGGCTGTCCGCCGACTTGCAGCTGGACTGCGTCGATGACGGCTTTACGATCCCGAACGGTTTTGCCTGGAGTCCCGACAATCGGCGAATATATCTCGCCGACTCGCCGTTACGCCGGATCTACGTCTACGATTTCGATCTGGGCTCGGGCGAAGCACGAAACCGGCGCGTGTTCGTCGCGTCGCCGCCGGCCGGCATGCCCGACGGCGCGACCACCGATGTGGAAGGGTATCTCTGGAGTGCGTGCGTCGGCGGATTTGCGCTCGCGCGCTACGCGCCCGACGGAAACGTCGATCGCATCATCGAGCTGCCGGTCGAACGGCCGACCAGCGTGACGTTCGGCGGCCCCGAGCTGCGGACGATCTACATCACCACCGCAACGCGCGGCCTCACCCCCGAGCAGCTCGCCGCGCAACCGCTCGCCGGCGCAATCCTCTCAATCAACGTCGACGTCCCCGGCGTCGCCGAACCCGAGTTCACCTTGTCAGGATGACTTTAGGGCACGGTCGTCGCGAAAGCTGTCACCCCGAGCTTGTCGAGAGCCTGCCCTGAGCTTGTCGAAGGGGGCAGCCGTAATCGCCGCGATTTGATCTGTCCCTCGACAAGCTCGGGATGACAAAAGGAGAGCGATTACGTCCGAACGCCGGCGCCGTACTTTTTTTCGAGATAAGGAATCATGTCGTCGTCGTCATCAAACACAACGTCGCCGTCGACCATCACCGGAATGCTCGTCTGCCCGGAGGCGGCCTTCACTTCATGGCGTTCGGCGTGCGAGTGCGGCACGTTCACGTTGGTGTAATCGAGCAGCAGGTCGGTGAGCTTCTTGCGCACGCGGGCGCAGTACGGGCACCATTCCGCCTGGTAGAGCACGATCTCGGTCTTCCGTCCCATGACTTTCCCCTGAGTCGCATTTCGACCGCAAAAGGTTGCGCTCAGCCGGCGCGAGCCTCGAGTAGCGCCGCCAGCGCGGTGCGGATGCGCTCGTAGGCCGCCCGCTTCTCCGGCGCCGGATCGAACCCGTGGACGAGCATCGCCGCGTCCGCCTCGAAGACGAACAGCGTACCGTCGGCGAGCACCGTGCAGTCGATGCCGAAGTAATCCAGCCCAACCGCGGCCCCGATCGCCCGCACGGCGGAGTTCCAGCCGGCAAGCGCCTCCTCGGGCGTCTCGAGAAACCGCCGCTCCTCGTCGCGCATCCATTCGTGTTCGCCCATCGGCGCGCGGTAGTAGTGAATCATCCAGGTGTCGTTCAGCGCGAGATGATACGGATAGGGCACGCCGTCGACGAACATCACGCGGTACTTGCGGTAGAACCCGTCGGGGCTGCGATAGTCGACGAACGCACCGGAATCGTACGCCGCAGCCGGAACGCGCGCTGCATACGCCGCGAGCCCCGCGACATCATCGATGCGTTCGAGCCCCTTCCCGCCGTGCGAATCAGCCGGCCGCACGAGCAGCGGAAAGTCGCCCGCAACCTGCGTCAGCTCAGCTTGCGCGACACGCCGCACCGGCGCAACCGCGCAGCCCGCGATGCCCGCCAACGTCACGGCGAGCGCATCGCGCGCGGTCCCGTGCACGCGCAGCGGATCGTTCAGCGACGGTTTGTCTTGCGCGGCGATGAAGCCGTGCGCGGCTGCGAGCGCCGGTAGCGCATCGACGCTCTCGCCGATCGCATCGATCACCAGATCGTAGTCCGGCAATTCGATCTCGCGGCGCTCCAGCGCCGTGTCGGGCAGATACCAACGGTGCAACGTCCAGCGTTTCGGTTCGACGACGAAGTCCAGCGGAATGTTACGCGGCCAAGGACCGCCCACGCACAGCACGAGCGCCGAGCGCCCACCGGCCCGCGCAGCCGGCGAGTACAGATGCGTGAGCGCGAACGCCTCCTCGAACCACGCTTCGGCCGCGCGGTCGTCGCCCGCCATCGTCGCCAACTCACCCAGCGCAATCCGCGAGGGCGCATCATACGGATCAAACCGCGCCGCCAGCTCATACGAACGCCGCGCAGCGTCCGTCTTCCCCCGCCGCAGCAGCAGATTCCCACGCGCCGCATGCACCGCCGCGTTGGTCGGATCCATCGACACGGCATTCTGCAGCAGCGTCCACGCCGCATCAAACTCCGGCGAATCCGGCGCCGACCCAGGAATGCGCGCGTGATCGGTAAGCCCCGGCACGAGTTGAACCGCGGCCGCAAGCTCTTCGTTCACTTAAGTCATCCCGAGCGTAGTAATGTCATCCCGAGCTTGTCGAGGGACAGCCCCAACCCCCATCGTCAGCAGTTGCCCAACGCGGCGTTACGGCAGAAGATGCGCGACGGCAGCGCGCTCCTCCAACAACTCCTTGTGCGTCGCATCCATGCGCGCGCGACCGGCAGCATCGACCGGCAGCCCCTGCACGATCTCGATCTTGCCGCCCTTGGTCGTCACCGGATAGCCATACATCACGCCCACCGGAATCCCATAGCTCCCATCCGACGGAATCCCCATCGAGATCCAATCCCCGCTCGGCGTCCCCGAGACCCAATCGCGCATGTGATCAATAGCCGCATTCGCCGCCGACGCCGCCGAGCTCAACCCGCGCGCATCGATAATCGCTGCCCCGCGCTTCTGCACCGTCGGCACCAGATAGTCGTTACGCCAAGCCGTATCGTTCACCAGCGCCGTCGCCGGCTTCCCATCAATCGTGACGTTCGTAATATCCGGATACTGCGTCGTCGAATGGTTCCCCCAAACCACGACCTTCTTCACCGCCGAGATCTGCACGCCGGCCTTTTTCGCCACCTGCGCCACCGTGCGGTTATGATCCAGCCGCATCATCGCCGTGAACTGCGTCGGAGAGAGCCCCTTTGCGCTGCTCATCGCGATCAGCGCATTCGTATTCGCCGGATTCCCAACGATCAGCACCTTCACGTTGCGCTTGGCCACCGCATCGAGCGCCTTGCCCTGCACGGTGAAGATCGCCCCGTTCGCCTCGAGCAGATCCTTGCGCTCCATCCCCGGCCCGCGCGGCCGCGACCCGACCAGCAGCGCAAAATCCACATCCTTGAACGCCACGTTCGGATCCGAGGTCGCCGTCATCCCATACAACAGTGGAAACGCGCAGTCGTCGAGCTCCATCATCACCCCGCCCAGCGCCTTCTGCACCTTCTCATCGGGAATCTCGAGCAGTTGCAGGATGACGGGCTGATCCGGTCCGAGCATCGCGCCGCTGGCGATACGGAAGAGGATGCTGTAGCCGATCTGGCCGGCGGCTCCGGTGACGGCGACGCGCACGGGGGTTTGACTCACGTTGGGGACCTCCAGAAAAGTAGCAAAGGCGGGACTGAAGATATTACATCGCGATCAACGCCCCAACGTCCCCCGGAAACGTCGCAGGACGGCGCTCTCAGGTGATGTCGCGGGCCGCGAGCGCGAAACCGGGCGCAAGCATCGCTTGCAGGTCCAGCGGCCGGTCGATCAGCTTGTACGTGTACGCGAAATCGAGTGGACGCTGCATCTCGGGAAGGGTAACCGCAACCGCACTGGTCGCCCGAATCGCGCCTCGCACCTGTGAGGGTTCTTGCCCGGTGAACGTTGCGACGAGATCAACGGTCTCGTCCTGGTGCGCGTTGGTGTAACGCGCGGCCTGGGCGATCACCGTTTGGTAGCTCTTCACCGCCTGCGGATTCCGCTGAATGAAATCGGCACTTGCGATCCACGCGGAGAGCAGGAAGCGCGGCGCGATCGCGTCCAGCGGCTTCCCCAACAAACGGGTCTTCCCGCCGGCGAGGGCAATCGAAGCGAAGGGCGTGTTGAAGACGCCGGCGTCGATTCGCCCAGCGACCAGCGCGGCAAGGAACTCGGGCGGCGGCAGTTCGATGGGTTTGAGACTGGCACCGTCGCCGCCACCGTTGTCGACCCAGGCGCGGGTCGCCAGCGTGTACAGGTCCTTGACCGAGTCCACGCCGATGATTTTGCCGTTCAAATCGCGCGCCGTTCGAATCGGGGAATCTGCCTTCACGAGCAGCAGCGAGTCGGCATGGTCGCCGTGGTAGAGCACTTCGGGCGCAATGAACTTGACGGGGACGCCGTGCGCGACGGCCGCAAACGTCGGGAACAGGCTTCCCGCGGCGATGTCCGCGGAGCCACCGATCAGCGCGGTGAGGCTCGCGGCGCTGCTTCCGGTGGTGACCAAGTCGATTGCGAGACCGTGCGCGGCAAAGAGGTTCTGCTGTTGCGCCCACAGCAGCGTTTTCACCCCGTCGGTCTTGATGGTGAGGATACGCAGCGTCTGCGTCGCCTGCCCGCCGGCCGGCGCGGCTCGCAGCAGCGGCGCGAACGATGCAGCGGCGGCAAGTCCCGCGAAGCGCCGGCGATCGAGAACCAGCCGGGACATTACGCTGGGGCACCCTTTCGCGGCCTTCCGCCTCGCTTACCGTTCTCACGAACGGCCGCGGCCTTTGCTTTCGACTTTGCCGCGCCACCCTTTCGGCCGAGGAGCGCTGCGGCCGATGTGATCCCGACGAGGTCCTTGAGCAATCCCGGGATGCTAATGTCAACGTCGAGCTCGTCGAGGGAAATCGATTCACCCTCAAATCCGGCCCGAACCTTGCGCAGCTGATCAGGTTGGGCCTTACGAAGCTCGCGAATTGTTGCGACAGGAAGCCCGAGAATCGCACCGCCGCGCAAATCTAAGACAATCAAGCCCTTCTTCGCATCGTAGCGAACGCGTTCAGCACGTGGCTCAAGGCGGGCTCGTTGGTCGGCGCGTGCTTGCGCGGCTCTGATTTGCATCGCTTTCACGTCGCGGGCATAATAACAAAGCGCTTAGGTTTAATCAAGGCCCGCAGGCCCCACGCCCCGCCCGGCGATAGTACATCGTGATGGACCTTGAAACGTCCCCCGGAAACGTCGCAGCGCTGCGGGGTGTCCTGGCCGGGATCGTGGGCGAGCAGCACGTGCTGACCGAGCGCGAGGACGTGATCGCCTACGGGTTCGACGGCACGTTCTTCGCCCACACCCCGCCGCTGGTGGTGCTGCCGGGGTCGACGGCCGAGGTGGCGGCGATCCACCGCTACGCCAACGCCGAGCGCATCGCGATCACCCCGCGGGCGATGGGCAGCGGGCTCTCGGGCGGCTCGGTCCCATTGGCGGGCAGCATCGTGCTGGGGGTGGCGCGGCTGAACC
>Ga0209415_10011750_pt1 | contig 14699 bp, 13 predicted proteins | sample PeaSoiSIISIP2007_FD_187696 | JGI IMG/M metagenome (GOLD analysis project Ga0209415, IMG submission 187696) | Peat soil microbial communities from Weissenstadt, Germany - SII-SIP-2007 (SPAdes) (version 2) | ecosystem: Environmental > Terrestrial > Soil > Wetlands > Peat | place: Germany...
CGGCCACTCGGACGTCGTGGGCGGCGCCGTGATGACGAGCGACGACGCGCTCGCGGAGCGCCTGCACTTCCTGCAGACGTCGGCCGGGGGCGTGCCGAGCCCGTTCGATTGCTACCTGGTCCTGCGCGGCCTGAAGACCCTCGCGGTCCGGATGAAACGCCACGTCGAGAGCGCGCGCGTCCTCGCGCACTGGCTGGCCGCTCACCGGGGCGTGGCGCGCGTCCGCTACCCGGGGCTCGCCTCGCACGAGGGGCACGATCTCGCCGCGCGGCAGATGAGCGGACCCGGGGGGATGATCAGCTTCGAGCTGAAGGGCACCCTCGAGCAGGCGAGCGCGTTCCTCCGGGCGCTCCGCATCTTCGCGTGCGCGGAGAGCCTCGGAGGGGTCGAGTCGCTCGCGGAGCACCCCGCGACGATGACCCACGCGAGCCTACCCGCGTCGGCCAGGCTTGCCGTCGGCATCGGCGACGGGCTGATACGCCTGTCCGTCGGCCTCGAGGACGCGGGCGATCTCCTCGCCGATCTCGAGGGCGGGTTCGCCGCCGCTCTCGGCGTCTAGACACACCACTTCCGGCAGGCCGGCGAAGCGCCGGCGCATGACGTCGAAGGCCTCATGGCTCTCGTCGACCACGAGGAAGCGACGCTCGAGAGCGCGCGCGGCGGCGCCGGCGGTCCCGCTGCCGGCGAAGCAGTCGAGGACGACGCCTCCCCGGGGCGACGACGCCGCCACGATGCGCTTGAGGATGCCGAGCGGCTTCTGCGTCGGATAGCCGAGCTTCTCCTTGCCCGTCGGGCTCACGATCGTGTGCCACCACGTGTCCGTGGGGAGCTTGCCGCGCGCGGCCTTCTCGGCGCCGACGAGCCCGGGCGCCATGTAGGCGATGCGGTCGACTGCGTCCGCGTCGAAGTGATAGCGGTCCCTGTCCTTGACGTAGAAGAGAATGTCGTCGTGCTTGGCGGGCCACCGGCGGCGGGTGCGCGCCCCGTAGTCGTACGCCCAGACAATCTCGTTCATGAAGCAGTCGCGGCCGAAGGTGCGATCGACGAGCACCTTGGCGTAGTGCACCTCGCGGTAATCCAGGTGCAGGTAGAAACTTCCGCTCTCCTTGAGAACGCGGTGGATCTCGACGACGCGGGGCTCGAGGAATGCGAGGTAGTCGTCGAACGTGTCGTCGAACGACCGCGAGCCGAGGCGGACCGTCCGGTACCTCCGGCCGCCGAAGCCGACGCGATCGCCTTCCCCGTCGCGGATGGTGCGAAGCTGCGTGCGCTCCTGGCGGCGGCCCGTGTTGAAGGGGGGATCGATGTAGACTAGGTCGATCGACCCGTCGGGCAGGAGGCGCAGGACGTCGAGGTTGTCGGCCCGAACGACCAGGCCCCGAACAACCACGCCCCCAATGACCAGGCGACGAGTCGGCGTCATCGCCGACACATTCTCGCGCATACCGCAGCCGGCGCGCTATGCTCTCGGGCGCTTGACCGCACCTGACACGGGGAGATGCCAACGATGACGTCACGTATCCTGCGCCGCGCCGCCGGGTCTGCGATCGCATGCGCCCTGGGCTTCGCTTGCTCGGGCAGCAAGCCGCCCGTCGCCAACGCCTTCCTCTCGGCCGAGGTCGGCCCGGGATCGGGCAACGGGTCCCTCTGCGGATACGGCTCGAACCAGGACTGGCCCCCGGTCGGATCTCCCCTCTCGCCCGAGCCCAGCGTCACCACGAGCGGCGATTTCGAGCAGGGGTGGGGGAAGGTGACCCTGTTTTGCAAGGTCGACTCGACCGGCGGCGGGAACTTCAACATCGAGCTCAGCGCCGAGGTCGCAGGGCCCATGGGCGGCAGCGTCACGGTCTCCGGCACCGTCAACGACACCACCGGCGCCACGGGCGGGATCACGGGCAGCTTCACGAGCGCCACGAAGGGCAGCTTCAGCGACTCGAACTGCTCCGTCACGTTCACGTACCTCATGATGCCGCTGGGCGTCTCGGGCAGCCCCATCGCGAAGGGCCGCATCTGGGGCCATCTCTCCTGCCCCAACGCCACGCAGCAGGAGACGTCGGTGCCGACCGAAGACGGTGGCTCGACCCAGGAAACCTGCGACGGAGAGGCCGACTTCCTCTTCCAGAACTGCCAGTAAGGCGCGTTACTCGTCTTCGCCGTCGGGCGGCCGGGCGCCCGGGAGCGACGCGATGAGCGCGCGGACCTCTACGGCGACCTCGAACTCCGGACCTGTCGCGAGGTACGCGTCGAGGTACCCCTTCGCGGCGACGTCGTCGCCGTAGGCGTGGTACGCGAGCCCCACCGCGTGCAGGGCGTCGGGATCGCCCGGCGCGCGGCTGAGGGCGGCCATCCCTTCGCGGATGGCGCCGCGGACGTCCCCGAGGATGCGCAGGACGTGGCTGAGCGCCACGCGCGCGCCGAGGTGCCCCGGGGCGAGCTTCAGGCACGCGCTGTACGCGTCGCGGGCCGCTTCGATCTCGCCGACCTCGAAGAAGGCGACGCCGAGGAAATAGAACGCGTACGGGTTGGCCTTGTCGGCCTCGAGCACACGACGAAGCTCCACGATGGCTTCCCGGAACCTCTCCTCCTGCAGAAGCTCGGCGGCCTCTTCGACCGCCGACCAGTGGGCCCCGTCGTCGCCGCCCCCCCGGTCGACCGTCATCGCGTGGCGCCGTTGGCCTGCGACCCCAGCGGCTCGAGGGCCGCGCGGACCTCGGGGGTGATTCGCCGGGGCCGACCGCTGGCGAGCTCGACGAAGCCCCAGGTCGTCAGCCCCCTCGCGAGGAGCTCGCCGTCCGCCTTGCGAACGAGCTCCGTCGACCGGAGGCACTTGGCGGCCATCACGGTGGACACCCACGTCCGCGCCTCGATGACGTCGCCGCGCATGGCGGGGAGCAAGTAGTCGATCTCGTGACGCACGACGACGAAGACGGCGCCGAGCCGCCGGTACGCGTCGAAGTCGAGGCCGAGGGCGGTCGAGTGGGCGATGGCGGCGCTCTGCAGCCACCGGACGAACGAGATGTTGCTCGCGTGCCCGAGGGCGTCGATGTCCTCGTCGACGACCGAGAGCTCGAGGCAGAAGCTTCCGGGCTCGCTCACGCGGTGCGCACACTAGAGGACATCGATGGAACATGCTACTCGCTCGTCCCCGCGTGAGACGAACCCAACTGGTGCTGCTCGGGCTGCTGGCCGTGTCCGGCGCAGCCGTCTCACGCGATGCGCGCGCAGACGTCAGCTCGTGGATGGCGGTCGGCGGCGGCTACGCCGCGCAGATGAACCGGGACACGTCGTCGCGCGACTTCGCCGGGGCGCTCACGTATTCGATGGGCGTAGGGAGCTCGCCCCTGTCGCGGATCGTCGTCGGCGGGCTGTTCCGCGGGACGACCCTCTTCGGCTTCGGGACGGATCTCGGTCTGGCCGTGCGCGCGGCGACGGGAGGCTTCGCGCGCGGGGACTGGGGCGCCGCCCTCGACGCGGGCGTGGTCTGGCGCACGTGGGGCAACAGCAGCTACGGGGACTGGCCGCTGCAGGGAGTCCTCACCATCGGCACCCCGTGGGGCCTGCAGCTCGCCGTGGGCGCCGAGGTCTGGAGCGTGACGGAAGGGGTGCAGGCTCAGGGGGCCTTCGCGGCGCTCGAGATCGACTTGCTGCGCCTGACCGTCATGAGGCAAGGCTCGAGCGAGCACTGGTGGCCCAACCCGGCGCCGGCCGGCGGGCACGAGGCCTCCGCGCCCACGAATCTCGCGCGCTGGTGACTTCCGCCACCTCGCGGGCTCACGGGTGCCCGTCGACGTGCGCCGCGGGGTGCTGTTCGTCGGCCTTGATCGAGTAGCGGACGAGCGCGCGCAGCACCTCGTTCCTCTGCACGTTGCCGACGAGGCCCTTGATGTCCTCGTACACCGTGGGGTCGACGAGGAGGCCACCGAGGGTCCCCTTGCCCTGGCGGACGCCGGAGACGATCACCCTCAGGTCGTCGCTCATCGCGTTGAAGTTCGCCATCATGTGCTGCGACGAGTCGTCGCCGTACACGATGGCGTGCGCGAGGCCGTTGCCCTGGCGGATCGCGCGCAGGTCCTCGTGAATCTCGGCCATCGTGCCCGCCGCGTTGCTCGAGATCTCGCCGTCGTAGAGGACCGCGTGCAAGATCCCGGGCCCCTGGCGGACGTGGGACGTGGCCTCCTGGATGTCCGCCAGCGTGGCGTCGAGCCTGTTCGACGCGCGGCTCAGGTTTGCGAGCAGCTCGCCCAGCTGATCCGCCGCTTGGTGATCGTAGAAGAGCCTGTGCGCCGTCCCGTCGCCGTGCACGATCGCCTCGAGCAGCGAGTGCAGATCGGCGGCTGATCCCTTGATGTCCGTGGCCAGCTTGGGGTCGCCGAGGGCCTTGGCGAGGGGCTCGATGTCTTCGACGGTCTGCGCGCTCGCGGAGACGATCTTGTTCGCCGACGCGAGCACGTCGGTCGGCTCCTCGGAGGCGATGAGCGAGCCGGGGGGGAGGACGGCCCCCTGAAGCGACCCCGCGCCGAGCTCGAGCATCTTGTCGCCGAGCAGCCCCTTGTTGACGACGCGCACGACGGTGTCCGACCGGATGCGCTCGGCCTCCCCCTTCGAGATCGCCACCCTGACGTACACGCGCGAGTCTCCCGGGTCCTTGCTGTGGCCGACGCTCGTGACGTCGCCCACGTCGAGGCCGCCCATCCGGATCGGGGCGCCCGGCTTGAGCCCGGCGACGTCCCTGAACGCGACGCTGTATCCGATCTTGCCACTCCAGAGCTGCTTCGTGTCGCCGATGAGGAACACGGCCAACATCGTCAGCGAGATCCCGAAGATGACGAAGAGGCCCACTTTGAGTTGTCGAGACATCGCGATTTCCGTTGGCTGTGGGGCGGCTCAGGACGAGGCGAGAAGGGAGGCTACGTCCTCCGTCACCGGAGCGTTGCCCTCGATGAAGTTTCGTACCGCAGGGTTCATCGACGTGCGAAATTGTTCTTTGGTCCCGGCGAGCAGGACCCGCCCCTTGCCGAGCATCGCGAGGCGGTCGGACACCGAGAACGCCGTGCCCATGTCGTGGGTGACGACGACGCTCGTCAGCTTGAGGGTGCGCTGGATGCCGACGATGAGATGGTTGATGCGGGCCGTGTTGATCGGGTCGAGCCCGGTCGTCGGCTCGTCGTAGAGGAGCATCTCGGGCTGCAGCGCGAGCGTCCGTGCGAGGCCGACGCGCTTCTTCATTCCGCCCGAGAGGTCGCTCGGACGCATCGCCTGGATGCCGGGCAGGCCGACCAGTCCGAGTGACTGCTCCACGCGGGCGTCGATCTCGGCGCCGGTCATCGTGTTCCAGAACTGCTCGCGCAGCCCGTAGGCGACGTTCTCGCCTACGGTCAGCGAGTCGAAGAGCGCGGCGCCCTGGAACAGGTAGGCGATCCGGCGACGCACCTCCGAGAGGTGGTCGTCGCTCATCTTCACGACGTCCTGCCCGTCGACGAGGATCTCTCCGGAGTCGGCATGAATGAGCCCGATGAGGAGCTTGAGCATCACGCTCTTGCCCGAGCCCGACGCGCCCATCACGGTGAGCGTCTCGCCGCGCCGGATCTCGAGGTTCAAGCCCGTGAAGAGGACCTTGGGGCCGAAGGCCTTCGTGACTCCCACGAAGCGGACGAACGGTTCGCCCGCGGGGCGGCTGGCGGCGTTCGTCGAGACCACGGGGGAAGCTTAGCCCGGGGAGGCGGGCTCGGCTCCGAGCAAGCGCATCTCGACCGCGCCCCCCCCACTGTACGTGTCCCTCCGGAGCGCACCGACCACGCGGGCGTGCGACCCGAGCTGCGCCGCGAGGCTCCCCATCTCCGGACCGAAGCACGAGATCTGCGCTCCGCCCAGCTCGAGCCACGCCCGCAGGTGGCCGCCCCGGAGCTCGCGGACGCCGAGGACGCGCGCGCGCGCGATGGCCACACGGGGAGCAGGATTGCCCTGGCCACATGGTTCGAATCGCTCGAGGTCGCCGAACACGCGCGCCGGAGCGTCGCCCTCCTCGAGCAGCGCGTCGGCGTCGGCGACGGGCCGCGAGTCCGGGACGCCCATTGTCGCGCACGCTTCGGCGAAGCGATCGCGCAGCATGTCGAGGCGGTCGCTGGCCACCTCGACGCCGGCGGCCGCGTGATGGCCGCCGAAGGCCGTGAGGACGTCCCGCACGCTCGACAGGGCGTCGAACACCGAGAACCCCGGAGGACCCCGGACCGAGCCCCGTCCACGGGGGCCGTCGAGCGCGAGGATGATCGTCGGTTTCCCGAAGCGCGACGCGAGCCGGCCCGCCACGATGCCGACCACTCCCGGGTGCCACCCCTGCCGGCCGAGGACGATCGCCGGCAGACGCCCGAGCTCCCCGTCCTCGAGCATGGCCAGCGCCTCGGCGGTGACGAGCCGCTCGACCTCCTTGCGGCGCGTGCACACGAGCTCCACCTCCGCGGCGATCCGTCGAGCGTCCTCGTCCGTCCTGGCAAGGAGGAGCGCGAGAGCGAGGTCCGGCTTCTCGAGGCGACCGGGAGCGTTGATGCGCGGCGCGAGGCGGAAGGCGACGTCCTCGCCGGTCGGAGTCGACCGGGCGCATCCCGCGATCTCGGCGAGCGCGCGCGTGCCCGGACGGGCACCCCGTGCGAGCATCGCCAGACCCGCGCGGACGAGCGGGCGGTTGTCCCCGTCGAGCGGGGCGACGTCGCCGATCGTGCCGATGGCGACCAGATCGAGCCACGGGCGCATGTCGAGCGGTACGCCGAGCTCCGCCCGGACCCCGGCGCCGACCGACAGCGCGAGCCCCACCGACGCCAGGCCCTTGTAGGCGAAGCCGCAGCCCGGTCGATGCGGGTTGAGGAACGCGAGCGCGGGGAGAGGCGCGTCCGGTACGCGGTGGTGGTCGATGACGATGACGTCGACGCCCGCGCGCCGGGCGCCGTCGAGGCGCTCGTGGTCGCTCGAGCCGCAGTCGCACGTCACGAGGAGCGTGGCGCCCGTCGCGAGGATCCGGGCAAGGGCGGGATCGGACAGGCCGTAGCCTCCGTCGAACCGGTCCGCGAGGACCGTCACCACCTGCCCGCCGAGGGCCCCGAGGACGTCCGTCAGGAGCGCCGCAGCAGTCACCCCATCCGCGTCGTAGTCGCCGAAGACGCAGACACGCTCTTTGGCGCGCACCGCGCGGGCGAGGCGCGACACCGCCTCGCCGCGGTCCATCATCGTCTCGGGAGGGGTCAGGTGGGCGAGTCGCGGATCGAGGAAGCGCGTCGTCCGCTCGGCGTCGAGCATCCCGCGCGCCACGAGGACCGCGGCGGCCGTGGGCGTGAGCGCGAGCTCTCGCGCGAGCGCACGCGCCTGTTCACCGGCGCCCGGGGGAAGCTGCAGCACGATGGGACAAGACCCGCGCCGGCCGCCGGCGTCAATGGGCGCGGATCATCACGGGGAGGCGGCGAGGCTCTTTCCGCGCGGAGCGTTGAGGCGCTTCTTCTCGTCGGCCCGGCTCGACATGCGCTTGTCGATCCATTCCGTGAGCGGCGCCGCGACGTAGATGCTCGAGTAGGTCCCCGCGACGATGCCGATCAGGAGCGCGAACATGAAGTCTTTGATGACGCCCGTCCCGTAGACGAAGAACGCGAGAACCACGAGCATGACCGCGCCGCTCGTCAGCAATGTCCGCGAGAGCGTCTCGCTGACGCTCAGGTTGATGATCTCGGCGAACGACTTGCCCCGGTGCTTGCCGAGGTTCTCGCGGATCCTGTCGTAGACGACGACCGTGTCGTTCATCGAATAGCCGACGACCGTGAGAATGGCGGCGATCGTCGACAGCGTCACCTCCCGCCGCAGGAGGACGAACGCCCCGATGACGACCATCGCGTCGTGCACGCACGCGACGATGACCCCCGGCGCGAACCGCAGGTCGAAGCGGAACGCGAGGTAGAGCATGATGAAGACGATCGCGTACGCCACCGCGTTCCGGGCGCTGTCGCGGAGCTGCTTGCCGGCCTTCGGGCCCACCCACTCGACGCGGAGCGCGGCATCGTCGGGGACGGCCGCGGCGCCAAGCTTCGCCCTCAGGCGCTCGATGAGCTGATCGCCCTTGCCGAGGAGCTGGACCTCGACGCGGTGGTCGCGCGGGTTGAGGAGCTGGGGGTTCGACGTGCTCGCGCGGAGCGAGACCCCCGAGATGCTCAGGACCTGGTCGCGGACCTTCCCGAGGTCGGGGTCCACGTCGTACCGCGTGGTGATCTTGTCTCCGCCTGCGCTGAACTTCACCTCGGTCGCCCGGGCGTTCTCGGGGCACTGGATCGGATCGCTCAGCGGCGCGCCCGGGTCGTCCACGAGGCAGAGCGCGCGGCGCAGCGCGTCCTTCTCCTGATCGGTGATGGCGCTCACGTCCTGGACGCGGATGAGGAAGTGGTACGGCTTGTTCGGGTCGACCACCTGCACCACGTCGGGGGTCTTGAAGCCCGACTCCTCGACCGCGTGGCGCACGGCCGCCGCGTCGATCCGCTCGGCGAACGCCATCTCGACCTCGGTGCCACCGCGGAAGTCGGTGCCGTAGTTCGGGCCCGGATAAAAAGAGAGGACGATCGACCCGACGACGAGGATAAGGCTGAGCGGGATCCAGAACCACCGCACGCCCATGAAGTCGAAGACGCGGCCCGGCTTGAAGAACTCCATGTCAGAACTCCGCCCCGACGCTCAGCCGCTTGATCCTCGCGCCGCGGACCCACCAGTCGAAGACCAGGCGCGTGCAGAAGAAGCCGGTGAACAGGCTGCACAGGATGCCGACGACGAGCGTCACCGCGAAGCCTTTGACGGGACCGCTGCCGTACTGCGCGAGGATCAGCCCCGAGATGAAGACCGTCATGTGCCCGTCGATGATCGACGGCCACGCCCGCGAGTACCCCGCGTCGACCGCCGCGCGCACGCTCTTGCCGGAGCGCAGCTCTTCGCGGATGCGCTCGTTGATGAGGACGTTGGCGTCGACGCTCATTCCGATCGTGAGGGCGAGCCCGGCGATCCCCGGGAGCGTCATCGTGGCTCCGAAGCTCGCGAGCACGGCGAGCTGGAGGAGCAGGTTGAAGATGACCGCGACGTCCGCCACGAAGCCGGACTTCCGATAATAGAGGACCATGAAGATGAGCACCGCGCCCGACCCGAGGAGGGCCCCTTTGCCCGCCTCGCTGATGGCGTCCCGCCCGAGCGAGGGGCCGATGGTCGACTCGGAGCTCGGCGTGATCGGCGCCGGGAGCGCGCCCGACCGGAGGACGAGCTCGAGCTGCTTGGCGTCGTGCAGCTGCTTCTCCTGATCGCCGGCGCCCATCGTGATGGTCGCCTTTCCGCCGCCGATCTTCTGCTTGATGACGGGCGCCGAGTCGACCAGATCGTCGAGGATGATCGCGAAGCGCCGGTTCACGTTCGCGCCGGTCACCTCCTCGAAGCGATCGGCGCCGGCCGGCGAGAACGACAGGAGGACGTAGTAGCTCCCGAAGTTCTGCTGGTCCTGGCCGATGCTCGCGTCGGTGATGTAGTCGCCGGTCAGCTCGGCCCGCGCGTAGAGGTAAAACGTGCGCCAGCCGACCTGCTTGAACTGCAGCGGCTCGCTCCCCTCGACAGGCTCGGTCACCGCCTCGAAGCCGATGGTGTGGTCGTCCGGGATGCTCACCGTCTTCGTCCACGCCTTGAAGCGCCCGAGGCACTCCATCATCGACTCGTTCGCGTACTTGGGCGGCTGGCACGAGATCCGCACATACGACCCCCGGACCGTCTTCTTGTGACCTGATCCATCGAGCCCGTCGGGCGCCGTCTCCTGGTACTGCGCGATCCCCTCGCCTTCGGGGAGATCGTCGGCCTTGACGGCGGGAGCTCCGAAGGCCTTCTCGCTCGCGCCGTCGTCGAGCATCTTGAACTCGAGGCGCGCGGTGCGCCGGATGGTCTCCTTGATGTCGCGGAACGCTTGCTCGTTGCTGCCCGGGACCTCGACGATGATGTCCTCGTCCCTGGTCGTGACGGCCGCCTCGCGGAGGCCGAGCTCGTCGACGCGGCGCGAGACGGTGTCCTTTGCCTGGGCCACCGCCCTGTCGCGGATCTGGGACTCGATGTCGCCGCGGATCTTGAACGTGATCTCGTCGTCGCCGGGCCCCTGGGACTGGGCGAGCTCGCCCAGGAACTTGCGGGTGAAGCGGTCGTCCACCTTGGACTTGTCGTTCTTGTCCTTGAACTTCAGGCGGATGATCGCGGCCTCCGGCTGGGACACGTGGGCCAGGCCGTCGAGCTTCGCGAGCTCGTCCCTCGTCACCCTGCCCTCGCCGGAGTGCAGCTCGAAGGCCGTGGCGAGCTCCTGGCGCATCTCGTCCGCGAAGTGATCGCGCTTGTCGCGGATCGCCTCCTCGACCTCGACGGTGTAGACGAGGCGCAGCCCTCCGCTGAGGTCGAGGCCCGGCGCGATGGCGAACGTGACGCGCTCCCGGATGTATTCGGGACAGTGCAGATGGCTGCCGACGGCGCGGGCCGCCAGGGCGAGCGGCTTGAGCGGCCCCTCGGTCACGTTCGACGTGGCGGTGGGGAGGATGCCGTCGAGCGTCGGCCATAGTGCGACGAGGGCCCCGAGGAAGACGGAGACGACGAAGCCGACCTTCAGGCGCCACGTCCCGTCCATCACGGGCAAGAGGCCGAACGCCGCCCAGACGATCGAGAACGCGGCGACGAAGAGGCCCCAGAAGCTGTCGAAGTGGAAGAACAACGCGCCCGACCCGGCGGCGATGACGATCACGACGAGAGCGCTCCTGCGGCCGGGAGTCGTCACGCCCCACAGGCAGAGCCCGATGCCGGCCGCGGTCGCGCCGAGGACGGGCAGCGGGCTGCCGTGAAGGAGCACGGCGACCACCACGAGAGCTGCGGCGACGAGGCCGCTCAGGACCGCCAGGGCGTTCTTGCTCATCATGCGATAAGGCAGCCTATTTCTTGTCGGAGACGGCCTTGGCTTCGTTGAGGTCCTTCGTTGCCGACGGCTTCGTGGCGTCCACGTACGGGGAGACCGTGTTCGCCACGATCTGGACGGTCACGCCCGGCGAGATCTTCACCTTCGCGATGCGGTCGTCCATCTCGACGAGCTCGCCGATGAGCCCCGCGTTCGTCATCACGCGGTCCCCCTTCTTCAGCGCCGATCGTGCCTGCGACTCCTTCTTCTGCCGGCGGGACATCAAGAGGAAGAAGGGCACGAAGATGACGAGCATCATCAGGATGGGCGTCATGCCCGCGAGCGGCGACGCGGATGCGCCGCCTCCCGTGCCCGCCGGAGCACCCGGACCGCCCGGGGCCTGCGGCTCCTGGGCCACACCAGGAGTACCGGCTTTCGGCTGGACGTTTTGCGCGAGGAGGAGGTCGCTGGACAGGATGCTGTGGGGGGACACGGCCGGGTGGGGATAGTCTCCGGGACGCCCCGAGTCAAACTCGTCAGTCTCTAGCGCACCTGAACCCCACGGCCGGTCCTGCCTCGAGCGCCGAGCCCCAGCTTCGAGACGTCGTACGGCTCGACGAAGGGGGCGACGTCCACCCGCCGCCCCGGAGCACATGGGCGGCTCCGGCGCGGGGCGCCGGGCCGGGGCCTACGGACTCCGTGTACCAGTCGGCGGTCCATTCCTCGACGTTGCCGCTCATGTCCTGGACGCCGAAGACGCTCGCTCCCCAGGGGTGCGTCCCCACGCGCACGGGAAGCGGAGAGCATGTCCGTCCCGACTGCTCCATGACCAGCGTCACGGCGTTGGCGCACGACGCTGGGCCTCCCCACGGGAACGACATCGCGTACGTCCCGCGCGCTGCATACTCCCACTCGCGCTCCGTCGGGAGGCGCTTGCCGGAGAACCGGCAGAACGCGTCCGCGTCGCGCCAGTGCACGCACGAGACAGGGAGCTCGGGATCGCCCAGGCCGTAGGTGCAGGCGGCGCTCGTCCGTGGGGGCGGGGCGCAGGCGCCCGCATCGACGCAGCCTCGATACGCGCCGACCGTCGTCTCGGTCCGATCGATCCAGAACGGCGCAACCGTCGTGACCCGGGCGGGCTTCTCGTTCGCGGGGGCGCGGGCGGACGCCGAGCCCATCGTGAAGCGACCGCCCGGCATGCGCAGCATCCCGCCGTCCGTCACGACGGTGACGCGGGCGATCGAACGGGGGGCGGGCTCCTCGTAGGGATTCTCGCCGGTCGCACCGTGGGAGTCCCCTGGCTCGCTCTCCTCGCGTGCGACGGAGGCTGCCGGCGGGAGTGACAGCGCAGCGGCTTGAGAAGCGCCCGCGGGCGCGCCCGTCGAGGCTGCCAGGACGGACGTGGGAGTGCCGTCATCGACGCCAGCGCCTGCTCCGCGCGCAAGGATGACGCCGGTCGCAGCGGCGACCGCGATCACGACGGCTGGAGCTCGGCGGGAGGACATGGGAATCGTCCGCTGGACATGATGCACCGCGCGCCACGTCAGGGCCAGGAAACCCCGTCCATGCTCCCGTGTAGTCCAATCACCGCGGGGGTGCGCTGGCCACCCGGGAGTCGCGCCTCCCAAGACGCACGCCGTCGTCCTCGCGCTGGATCGTCGCCCGTGGGACTTCGATGCGGGCCTCGAAGATCGCGCGCGCCATCCGCGCGCCCCGCTCGACGTCGGCTTCCATCTTTTCGCCGCCCGCGTCCAGGGCCACCCGGAGCGCGTCCGCCACCTCGCGCTCGACGATCACGCCGTCGACGGGCCGACCCTCGCGAAGCGAAGGAGCGTCGGCCGCCGCAGCGATCGCGATGCCGACGAACGCCGCCGCCGCCAGCCAGACATCGTCCCCCTGCGAAGGGGCCCAGCCGATGACGCGGGCACGGCGATCGAAGACCACGGCCTTGGCCCAGGGGGGAACCTCGGCCCAGAGGCCGTCCGCGGCGCGCTGACTCGTGGGGATGGCGAGGAGACCGTCCGGTGCGAGTCGCGCGAGGGCGTTGCCGCGTGCGAGCGTGCGAGCGTCGTCGATCGCCACGACGGAGACGGTGTGCGGTGCATGGCTCCCCCGCGGCCGACCGCGCGCCGCGATGAGATCGAACGCGACGCCGCCACCCTCCTCCTCGGGCAGATCGCGCACGGTGACGCGCGTGCGCGCGCCGAGCGCCGACGCGAGCACCGCGGCGCACAGCTCGGCGGCCGCGGTGGCCACCGCCCTGGTGGACGCGATCCCGCGCATCGCGAAGGCATCAGAGGCCACCGGCACGATCGGCGGCGCCGAGAGCGCCTGCGCGTCGCTTCCTCCCACGACGAACGACCGCTTGCCTCGCTCGTCCGCGAGGAGATTGTGGACGATCGCCTCGAGGTCGGCCGACTCGAGCTCGTGGTGCCCGGCGACGACGCCCGAGACGATGCGCGGAATGCGCCCGATGCCCGGGTAGTCGGGCGCCCACGTGAGCGCGTCGGCGAACGCAGCCTTGAGCTGTCCGGCGAGCGGCGGGTTCCCGGCGAGAGGCCAGTCGACGCCTTCGAGCACGCTGATCGCCAGGGCTCGGCTCAGCGCCTTGACCAGACGCGCGGCGGGGAACGGCCTCCACGCGACGAGACGGACGGCGCTCACGTCGTGACCCCGGGCGCGCAGGCGCTCGACGTCCGCGACAAGCGATTCCCCCAGAACGCCGGCGCCCACGAGCGCGACGGACGCGTCGGCTGCCGGGACGCGCTCGATGACGTCGTGGTGACGTCCCGTCAGGCTCTCGAGCTCCCGCAGTGCGCTTCCGAGGGCGAATGGGACCCGCTGCGCGACGGCGCGGTCGCTCTCGTCGGCGGGGGCGCCGCCATGGGCCGACGAGCTCGTTCGCTGGGCCCGCTGGCCGCGGTGGGTGGGCGAGCCCAGGAAGGCATCGCACAGCTCACGGGATGGCGCGAGGACCGGCTCGACATGGCGCGCCCGCGAGCCCTCGTGGACGACGAAGAAGGGGCAGCCGCTGTCCTCCGCGGCGCGCCGGGCGACGAGCGCGAGATCGATCGCGTCCGCCACCCCTGCGCCGAGGAGCATGCCCCACGCCAGGTCGTCGAGCGCGAAGACCGGTGCCATCCCGCCCTCGGACGGGGGCGCGCCTCGCGCGGGGGACCCGGCCATGACGTGGACCACGACGCCGAGCCGCTTCGCGGCGATCTGCGCGAGCTCGCTCCGAGCGCCCGCCAGGTCTGCCGCGCGGGCCACCAGCGCCACGCGCTCCCCATCGGCGGCGGCCGCGGCGCACCGCCGTACGAGGGCGCGAACGTCCTCGCCCTGCTCGAACGCCACGGGCTCGCCGGATGCGCTCGAGGACGGAGGACGAACACCGTCCATCCCGGCGAAGATTCGTTGCGCGATGGCGCCCTCGCCGAGCGACGCTGCACCGAGCACGTCCCTCGCCCAGGCGCGGCCAGCCGGGCCATGCCGCGTCACGACCTCATCGGGAGTGCTCATCTCGGACACCACTTTACAGCATGTTCGCCGCTAGCTCGGCCAGGTCGCTCCGCTCACCCTTCGCCAGCACGATGTGGGCCGCCAGCTTCTCCCCGCGGAAGCGCTCGGCAGCGATGGAGAGCCCGTTGGAGGCGCTGTCGACGTACGGGTTGTCGATCTGACCAGGGTCACCCGTGAGGACGATCTTCGTCCCGTCGCCCGAGCGCGTGATGATCGTCTTCACCTCGTGCGGCGTGAGGTTCTGCGCCTCGTCGACGAT
>Ga0209415_10011751_pt1 | contig 14699 bp, 11 predicted proteins | sample PeaSoiSIISIP2007_FD_187696 | JGI IMG/M metagenome (GOLD analysis project Ga0209415, IMG submission 187696) | Peat soil microbial communities from Weissenstadt, Germany - SII-SIP-2007 (SPAdes) (version 2) | ecosystem: Environmental > Terrestrial > Soil > Wetlands > Peat | place: Germany...
CGGGGGATAGTTGAGCTCGATGACGACGTTGTTGGGATCGGTCACGAACAGCTGCCAGACGCGCGCGCCCGGCACCTGCTGCTCGCGATAGGGAATGCCGAGCTTCTGGAAGTGCTTCTTCATGCCCTCGAAATCGCCGGCGGTGAAGGCCACGTGATCGAAATTGCCGGTATCCGCGGGCCGGTCGGTACGCGCGCGATGACCGCCGGTCAGATGCACCACCGGCATGTCGCCGCAGTAGAGCCAGTACCCCGGGAAATCGAAGTTGGGCCGCGGCCCCGCCGTGAAGCCCAGCACGGTCTCGTAGAAGGACTTGGTCTTCTCGAGATCCGTGGTCTGCACGTTGAAGTGGTTCAGTGCCTGGACAGCCATGTTGCCGTCTCCTTCGATTGCATGCAGGCAGTCTAGTTCCGCCGGTCACGAGCCGCCACTCCAAGCTCATGACCCGCGCAGGGTGGAAATTCTAGTACGACTTCGGCAGTCCCAGCACGCGCTCGGCGATGTAGCAGAGGGCGAGCTGCGGGCTCACCGGCGCGATGCGCGCGATCTGGGCTTCCCGGAGGTAGCGCTCGACGTGGTACTCGCGGGCATAGCCGTAGCCTCCGTGCGTGAGGATGGCTTGCTCGCAGGCCTGGAATGCCGCCTCGGCGGCGAGGTATTTGGCGGCGTTGGCCTCGGCGCCGCAGGGCGCGCCGCGGTCATAGAGCGCGGCGGCCTCGCGCACCAGCAGCTCCGCGGCCCTGAGCTCCGCCCAGTTCTGGGCGAGCGGCAGCTGCACGCCTTGATTCTGGCCGATCGGACGGCCGAACACGACACGGTCCCGCGCATAGTCCGCCGCGCGCTTCAGCGCCGCGAAGCCCAGCCCGACGGCCTCCGCGCCGATCAAGATGCGCTCGGGGTTCATGCCGTGCAGGATGTGTTGGAATCCCTTGCCCTCCTCGCCGATGAGGTCGGCGCGCGGCACCTTGAGCCCATCGATGAACAGCAAGTTGGAGTCGACTGCCTTTCGGCCCATCTTGTCGATCTCGCGCACCTCGACGCTGCTGCGGTCGAGATCACTGTAGAAAAGGCTGAGCCCGTCCGTCGGCTTCTTGACCTGCTCGATCGGGGTAGTGCGTGCGAGCAGGAGCATCTTGTGCGCGACCTGGGCCGTCGAGATCCAGATCTTGCGGCCCGATACGACGTAGTGCTCGCCCTCGCGCGCGGCCTTGGTCTTGATGTGTGCGGTGTCGAGGCCGGCATCGGGCTCGGTGACGGCGAAGCACGCCTTCTCCTCGCCCCGGATCAGCGGCGGCAAGAATCGTTGCTTCTGCTCGGAGGTGCCGAACACCACCACCGGATTGAGCCCGAAGATGTTCATATGGATTGCCGAGGCGCCGCTGAAACCCGCGCCCGATTGCGCGATCGCCTGCATCATCGCCGCGGCCTCGGAGATGCCGAGCCCGCTGCCGCCGTAGGCCTCGGGCATGGCGATGCCGAGCCATCCGCCATCGGCGACCGCACGATAGAATTCCTCGGGAAACCGGCCGTCCCGGTCGCGCTCGAGCCAATAGGCATCGTCGAACCCGGCGCACAGGCGCTGAATCGCCTCGCGGATGCGCTCGCGCTCGGATGACGCGTCGGCAGCCAAAGGCGTCAACGCCCGCTGAAGCGAGGCGGCCGCTTCTCGAGAAAAGCTGCGACGCCCTCGCGATAATCTTCGCCGAGCCCTGCCTCGCGCTGCAGGTCGCGCTCGAGGTCGAGCTGCGCGTCGAGGCCGTTCGAGGCCGACCGGTTGAGCGCGCGCTTGATGAGGCCGAGCGCGCGGGTCGGGCCTTGCGCCAGGCGCTCCGCGAGCTCGCGTGCCTCGGTCATCAGGGCGTCGTCCGGAACCGCTTTCCAGATCAGGCCCCACTCGGCCGCGCGCTCCGCCGAGACGGCCTCGCCGGTCAAGGCCATGGCCATGGCGCGCGCCGAGCCCGCGAGCCGCGGCAAGAACCAGGTACTTCCGGCATCGGGAACCAGGCCGATCCGGCTGAAGGCTTCGATGAAGCTCGCCGATCGCGCGGCGATCACGATATCGCAGGCGAAAGCGAGGCTGGCGCCTGCGCCCGCGGCGACGCCGTTGACGGCGGCCACCACGGGTTTCTCGAGGCCGCGCAGACGCCGGATCAACGGATTGTAGTAGCGCTCGAGACCCTGCCCGAGGTCGCGCCGGGTCTCTCCAAGCGCCGGCTTGCGCTCGCTCAGGTCTTGCCCGGCGCAAAAGCCACGGCCGGAGCCGGTGACCAGCAGCGCGCGGATCGCATCGTCGCCGGCGGCGCGCTCGAGCGCCGCGGCAAGCTCCTCGTGGAGGGCAGCGGTGAAGGCATTCAACCGCTCCGGCCGATTGAGCGTCACCGTCGCGACGCCGTCCTCGACCGCGACCAGGAGGGGGCTCTCTGTCATGGGGCCGCGGCGGGCTCCTATGCCGGTTTGGGCGGCCACGCTAGGGGCGGGATCGGGGTCTTGTCAACGCGGCGGGACTCGCACATTTTCAAGGGTATGGCGGGTGCCTCGAGGCGTTAACGCCCTATTCATCATGCCTGGTCGAGCATAGGGAAGCGTCTGCGGAATTCGGGGGTCGCGTGCTAGCTCCAGTGCTGCCGGACGAGGCTGGCCGCCTCGCCGCTCTTCGCCGCTACGCCATCTTGGATACCCCGCCGGACGAGGCGTTCGACCGTGTCGCTCGCCTCGCGGCCTCGCTGTTCAAGGCGCCGATCGCGCTGGTCTCGTTTCTCGACGCGGATCGCGCTTGGTTCAAATCGCATATCGGCGTGGACATCTCGGAAATCCCTCGCGACATCACGCTCTGCGCGCGCACCGTGCTGAGCGACGAGATCACGCTCGTGCCGAACGCGCGCGAGGATCCCGCCTTTGCGAACAACCCGCTGGTAGTGGGCGAGCTCGGCGTTCGCTTCTATGCCGGCGCGCCCCTGATCACGCGAGACGGTTACCGGATCGGAGTGCTCTGCGTCGTCGATCGTAGACCGAGAAGCGAATTCAGTTCCGAGGACCAGAGCCGGCTCGCCACCCTCGCGCGCCTGGTGATGAACGAGCTCGAGCTCAAGCGCGAGCTCGCGGTGCGGGCGGCGGTGGAACGCGACCTCGCGCTTGCCAATGAGCTCATGAGCGCGATCGCGGCGGCCTCCGGCGTCAAGGCCGGAATGGAGGCGGCGCTGAGGATCATCCGAGAGGCCGTGGATGCGAGCTCCGCCCGAGCCTGGCTGCTGGACTCGCGCGGCTCCGTCTGCCACCTGCTTGCTGCGCAAGACGATGACGGAACGAGAACATCGGATCAGATCGACCGTGGCCGACCCGCGGTGCTCAATCCAGGAACTAGTCTGATCGGGGAGGTTTTGACCACCCGTGAGCGCAAGCTCGTGCGCGATCTCGCGTCTCTGGACATCCAGCGCTATCCGCTGATCCCCGAGGTGACTCGACTCGGTTATTGCAGCGCAATCTGCATTCCCGTGGAGCAGGACCACCGCGTATTTGCGATGAACTTCCTGTTCCGGCATCCCCTCGGCGATATCGAAGGCGTCGCGGAGCGCATCGAGGCTTTGGTGCGCAAGACGCGGCCCATTCTCCGCCGCAAGATCGCCGAGGAGCAGATTTCGCTGCTTGAGTCGGTGGTGCTCAACGCGAACGACGGGGTAATGATCACTCAGACCGAGCCCGGCGGCGCACCGGGGGAGCCGCGGATCATCTACGTCAATCCGGCATTCACTCGCCTGACCGGGTATCCCCCCGACGAGCTGCGCGGACGGGCGCCGGAGCTGCTTTGGGCGACGCCCGGCGGGGAGAGCGCAGTCGAGCGTTTGCGTCTCGCCCTCTCGAAGGGGACGCCGGCGGAGCTCGAGATCATGCATCGGCGCAAAGACGGCGCCGATCTCTGGGTCGATGTCAGCGTCGTCCCGACCCGGGACGAGGCCAGCGGCCTCGTCCGGTGCATCGCCATCCTCCGGGATGCGACGGAGCGCCACCGCCTCCAAGCGACCTTGGTCGAGCGCGAGACGATGTTTCGGCTCCTGTTCGACGCGAATCCCATTCCGATGTGGGTGCGCGACGTCGATACCCAGGAATGCCTCGAGGTGAACAAGGCGGCGGTCACGCAATATGGCTATAGCCGGGAGCGATTTCTGGCGCTGCCTCTGAGCGAGATGATGCCGGATTACCACGAGCTCGGCTACGGCGATCCGCGGAGCGCGCGAATGCTGGGCAGTTTTCCCAATCGGCGCCACCGCAAGGCCGACGGTTCGATCATCCTGGTCGATGTAATCGCCGAGTCTCTGGAGTTCGGCGGGCACAAGGCATCCCTGGTCGCCGCGATCGACGTGACGGAGCAGCGGCGGGCCGAGCAGGAGATTCGGCGGGCCAAGGAGGTCGCGGAGGCCGCGAGCCAAGCAAAGTCCGAGCTGCTCGCCAATATGAGCCACGAGCTGCGCACGCCGCTCAACGCCATCATCGGCTTCTCCGAGATCATGCAGACGGGGATGTTCGGACCGCTGGGCTCGTCGAAGTACGACGCTTACGTCACCGATATCCGCGACAGCGCCAGCCACTTGTTGCAGGTCATCACGGACATCCTCGACGTCGCGAAGATCGAGGCCAACTCCTTCAGGCTGGACGAGACGACCTTCGATCCGACCGCTGTGATCGCCTCGGCGATCCGATTGATGAAACCGCGCGCCGACGCCGCGCTGGTTCGCATCGAGTTCGATAACCCGGCGCGCGGCATACGCGTCACCGCGGACGAGATTGCGCTCAAGCGCGTCGTGCTCAACCTGCTATCGAATGCCGTCAAGTTCTCCGGGCCGGGATCGACGGTTACCGTGCGCAGCGAAATCCTGGCGGACGGGCGCTTCCGCGTCTCGGTCGAGGACCACGGCATCGGCATGTCTCCGGAAGAGGTTCCGCTGGCGCTGACGCCATTCCGCCAGATCAACAGCGGCCTTCAGCGGCGGTACGAGGGCACTGGGCTCGGATTGCCGATCGCCAAGCAGCTGGTCGAGCTGCACGGCGGCGGACTGGTCATCGAGAGCGCTCCGGGCGTGGGGACGACTGTGAGCTTTCTGCTGTCGAAAGCCCGCGTCGTCCCGATGAAACCAGTGCCGTCGGCCCAGCGGTCCGGCTAGGGGCGGCGTCCGACGAGGGAAAGATCCCGGCGGCCGAGGTCTGATCCGCGCCGTCGGCCTCGTCCCATACGGGCGTGCTGGTCGTCCCGGAGCAGCGAGCCCGTATGAGCCGAGCCGCGGGGCGTGCCTGCGGCCGCCGAGAACCCATCGAGCCTAGCCACTCCCGATCTCGTCGACCACGACCGTCGCCGCGCATTTGGCCGAGTTTTCCGCCAAGTCCCGGCGATCCGACGGCCGCTCAATCCGCGGAGAGGCGCTCCGCGGCGGAGCGCGGCGCGATCGCGCTGGGCGTGGTGCGCAACGGCAGCTCCCTCAGCAGGCTCGCGATGGCCAGAGCGATCACATTAAGCACCGCCGCCGCGGCAAAGACGACGTGGAACGAGCCGGCGAGCGCCGGCAGCACCGTGGCTCTGAGCGCGGGAGAAAGCTTCGCAAACGCCTCTGCGCCGCCTTGCAGCAGGGCGATTCCGCTCTCGGGGAGCCCCGGCGCGCCATTCCCGGAGAGCCTGTACGAGAGCGCGGTGATCAGCACGGACCACAGCAGCGCCGCGCCGAAGGACCCGCCCATGGAGCGGAAGAAGTTCACGGCGGACGTTGCGGCGCCGATGTCGCGGGGATCCGTGGCGTTCTGCACCGCGACGAGCATCACCGGGAAAGTCGCGCCGACGCCCACTCCCAAGAGCGCCAAGCCGGCGCCGGTCAGCACCACCGGCGTATCGGCGCTCATGGAGGCAAGCAGGATCAAGGCGAGCGTCGCCAGCGAAAGCCCGACCAGAGGCTGCCGCTTGTAGCTGCCGGTCGCCCGCATGATCTGGCCCGAGGAGAAAGCGCCCACCACGCTGCCGCCGGTGAGCGACGCCAGCACGAGGCCCGACCGCCCGGCGCTCATGCCCGCCACCAGTTGCAGAAAAATCGGCAACAGCATGGTGGTGCCGAACATCACCATGGCGACCACGGTGGCGCAGGAATTGGCGACGCGGAAAATATCGTTCCGGAACAGCCGCGGCGGCAGGATAGGTTCCTGGGCGCGCAGCTCCTGAAGCGCGAAGGCGAGGAGGAGCGCGATGCCCATCGCCGAGAGACCGAGGATCGGCGCCGACAGCCACGGGAATTGCGACCCGCCCCAGGCGGCGACCAGGAGCAGCGAGGCCACTCCGAGCGTGAGCAGCAGCGCGCCGAGATAGTCGATCGAGCGCCGCTCGTAGTGCTGCGGCAAGTGGCGGAGCGCGAGCCAACACAGCAGCAGCGCCAGCGCGCCGACCGGCAGATTGATCCAGAACACCCAACGCCAGTTGAGCTGGTCGACGAAAAGCCCGCCCAGAACCGGACCGCCCACGCTCGCGGTCGCCCAGACGCCGCTGAGATAGGCCTGATAGCGCCCCCGCTCGCGCGGCGAGACGTGGTCGGCGATCACGGTCTGCGCGAGCGTGATGAGACCGCCGCCGCCGAGCCCCTGGAGCGCGCGCGCACCGATCAGTTGCGGCATCGTCTGGGCGAGTCCCGCCAGCGCCGATCCCGCGAGGAAGATGACGATCGCGCCCTGGAGCAGGCCGCGCCGGCCGTAGAGATCGCTGAGCTTGCCATAGATCGGCGTCGCGGCCGTGGCGGTCAGGAGGTAGATCGAGACGACCCAGGAGAGATGCTCAACCCCGCCGAGCTCCGCCGCCATGGTGGGGAGCGGCGTCGTGATGATGGTCTGATCCAGCGCCGCCAGGAACATGCCCGGCACGATGCCGCTCAGAATGCGCAGGATCTCGCGATGACTTGCGGCTGCCAAAAGGGGACTCCGAAATCGCGCGGCTTACGAGCGACCGTAGACCGGCACCACGGCGCCGCGCGCCACGCGGTTCTCCGGGCTGGCGAGAAACACGATGGCCTCCGCGACCTCCTCGGTCTTGGGCCAGAGGTCGTGCCTTGCCTTGGGCATGGCTGCGCGATTGGCTGGCGTGTCCAGGATCGAGGGCGCCACCGCGTTGACGAGGATGCCGTCCTGGGCGAGCTCCTCGCCGAGCGCCTGGGTGAGAGCCGCGACCGCGGCCTTGCTCGCGGCATAGGCGCTCATGCCGGCGCCCTGGCGCGGCTCGAGGGCCGGTCGCGCCGCCACATTGACGATGCGCCCGCCGCCGCCCGCGCGCATCGCGGTCACCGATGCGCGGCAGCAGAGGAAGCAGCTTATGAAGTTCATCTCGAGCTGGTGGAGCAGGGCCGCGTGATCCGTCTCGGCGATGCCGCCCATCGCGAAGCCGCCGGCCAAATGGATGGAAGCCCAGAGCGCGGGCACGCTCGCATAAAAGCGACCGACCTCTGCCTCGCTCGCGAGATCGATGGGTCCGGCCAGGCGCACTCGGGCATCGGCCCGGAACGGAAAGCGCTCGGCCTCGGCCGAGCGCCGGTACGGTACATGCACCTCCGCGGCGTGGCGGAGCAATGCCTCGACCACGGCGAGCCCGAGCGCGCCGGTGCCGCCGGTCACCACGACGTGACGCTTCAGGTAATCCATGGCCTCGCTGCCTGGGAATACGGATCGAGACGGATCATTCCATCATTTCGGTAGTCTCGCCAAGCCACGCAGTCCCGCAGGCGTGGCAAAACAGAGGCTAACGGCGCGTTCGACTACTCTGCCGCCGGCACGAGCTCGCGAACCCGATAGGGCACTGTGACGGCTCGCCGCAGGATCGGCTCGCCGGTGGGCTGGCCGTCGAAGTCGAGCCAGCGGTGCCGCTCGTAGTCATAGAGCTTGCAGCGCCGAAGCGTGTCCCAGAGCAGCCCGAAGCTGAACCGCCGGCTCACGCGATCGGGCGCGAGCCGATTGAGCGCCAGTTGAGCCTCGTGCAGGCGATAACAGGGAATGGCGGGCTGCACGTGGTGCACCGGATGGTCGTAGACGTGATGCATGTAGCGCGAGAACCACACCGGAAATGCCAGGTGCAGCGTCAGCGCCTCGGCCGGGAGCCTGCGCCGGTCGGGCTCGGACTTGAACCAGGGAATGCCGGGGTCCGTGTGCTGGAAATAGAGCGACGCGCTCATCAGCTCCATCCAGATGTAGAATGGCACCGCGAAGCCCAGCAGGAGCGCGGTAGCGCTGGCGGTCTCGGAATAGAGAGGCGCCGCCACCAGCACCCCAAGGAATGCTCCGAGATAGCCCATCAACAACGCGAAATGCCGCCACGCCGACGCCCGGAACTTCGCGGGAACGCCCGCACGCGGCAGCAGCTTCACCTCCCACCAGCGCTCGACGATGTAATAGGGCGCAAAGCCGAGCCCGAGCGGATTGCGATGCAACCGCTTGAGCGCGCGGCGCCAGCGCGGCAGCGCGTCGTACTCGGCCTTCGAGAGCGGAGTATAGGTGTCGACCAGCGCGCCATTCGTGTAGGGATGATGGCGCCGATGATGCTCGTAGATCCAGAGCGCCCAATTGGTCAGGCCCGGCATGAAGACGACGATGCCGAGGATCTGGTTCAGGCGAGCGCTCGGCGTCAGGCTGCCGTGAGCGGCATCGTGGCCGAGGGTAGCGAGGTTGGCGATCTTGAGCCCGGCAAAGATCGAGCAGGCGATCTTGGCCCAGAGTGGCGCCAGCCAAAGCACCCCGGCGAGCGCCGCGGCGTATTGCGCGAGGTCGGCGACCGCCAGCGCCGTGCCCCAGAACAGCGACGGTTGCGTAAACTCCCGCAAGGCCCGCTGAAGGTCCGCGCGCGGGACCACGGCCCTGCGCACCGTGTCCACTCCGCGCGAAACTCTTTGTACTTCAATCATTTGCGGGGCGGTTCAGCGATTAAGAATTGATTTACTATAGCGGTTTCGCCGCGCTCCTGCAAAGCCGAGCCTCAATAAGGATGCTTCCCGGCAGAATCTCGAACGCGCATGCTTTGGGTGCGTTGGGGGTAGGGGACCCACGTCAATGGACGTCGACTGGACGCGGCTCGCGCTCGGCGCCGAGGTCGGCCTGGGCATCGGTCTGCTCATTCTGCTGGGATGGCTCGGCACGCGCTGGCTGCTGCGGGGCCGGCTGGGCTCGGTGTCATGGGTGCAGGTCGCCCTTAGTGTCGCGATCATCGGGGCTTCGACCGGCGCCTATGCGGTGTTCAGTTACCGGAGCCCGCCGTCGCCACCGGCGACCGCGGAGCCGGCGCCGGCACCTCCGTCTACCGACGATACGGCGGCTCCCCCGGAGCAGCAGGCCTTGGCGACTCCCCCGCCGCACGCCCAGGTCAACCCCGGCGGCATCGTCCTCAAATTCGATCCGCCTGAGGGGTATTGCCTGTACCCCGCCGATCTCATGTCGGTGGTGCTGGCGGTGCACAAGCAGACGAACCAGGCCAACGTGGTCCACACCGCATTCGGCGATTGCGACCAGCTGCGCGGCCACGCCGAGTCCGGGGCGCGGATCCGGGATTTCGGCCTGGTGATGACGCCGACGACCATGGTGGGCAAGCCGCTCACTCGCGCAGCACTCGATGACCTCGCGCGCGAAGCCGTCGATCCCGCCCAAGTCCGGGAAGGCGTGGCGCAGCGCCTGCACGAGGCGGTGTCGCGCCTCGATATGCAATCGTTCTCGTCGGTGGGCGTGCTCGATCGAGACGACAGCTCGATCTATCTGGGCTTTCTCTCCAAGCTCCAGGCGGGCGACGAGACCTTCACCCAGGCCGGCGTCATGGCCTTGACGGTGGTCCGCAGCCGGCTGGTGTCGCTCTACCTCTATAGCGACTACACGAAGAATCCCCGCACGGCCCTGCAGACGCTGCTCACCAAGACCAAAGCCAGCGTCGGCGCCTTCACGGGATTGAACAAGTAGGCGCCGGCGGTAGGCGCGCGCCCAGGCGCAATTCCCTTCATCCCGCCGTCCTCCCTCGCTAAGGTTCCCCGTAACGCGGATTTCTAGGGGAGCAGCGCGCATGGCCGAGCTGGTGCTGAAGGGCGGACGGGTGATCGATCCCAGCCAAAATCTGGACGGGATCGCCGATGTGGTCTTCGCGGACGGGCGGGTGAAGGCCGTCGGGCGCGATGCGCCTCACGCCCGCGACGCCGAGGTCCGCGATGCCAAGGGCCTGATCGTGACGCCTGGCCTGATCGACCTGCACACCCATGTCTACTGGGGCGGGACGTCGCTGGGCGTCGATGCGCCCGCGCTCGCGCGCACGAGCGGCACCACCACCTTCGTCGATGCCGGCAGCTCCGGGCCCGGCAATTTCCACGGCTTCCGCCGGCACGTGATCGAGCCTGCGCCGGTGCGCATCCTGCCCTACCTCAACATCTCCTTTGCCGGCATCTACGCCTTCAGCGCGACCGTGATGGTGGGCGAGTGCGCCGATATCCGGCTGCTCGATCTCCGGGAATGCAGGAAGGTCGCGGAGGAGAACCGCGATCTCGTGGTCGGCATCAAGGTGCGCGTCGGCAAGGGCGCCGGCGGCGCTTCGGGCGTGGCGCCGCTCGATATGGCGCTCGAGGTCGCGGAGGCCGTGGGGCTCCCCGTCATGTGCCATCTCGATTTCCCGCCGCCGAGCCGGCTCGAGGTGGTGAGCCGGCTCCGCAAGGGCGACGTGCTCACGCATTGCTTCCGGCCGTTCCCCAACTCGCCCGCGGCTCCCGAGGGCGGCGTGCGCGAGGAGATCGCCGCGGCGCGCGAGCGCGGCGTCATCTTCGACATCGGGCACGGCCAAGGCTCCTTCGGCTTCGGCACCGCGCGCGCCATGCTCGCGGCGGGCTTCCTGCCCGACGTCATCAGCAGCGACGTGCACAGCCTCAGCATCGAGGGCCCCGCCTTCGATCTCCTGCACACGCTCTCCAAGTTCGTGGCGCTGGGCGTGCCGCTGCCTCAGGTGATCCGAGCGGCGACCTCGGCGCCGGCAGCCGCGATCAAGCGGCCTGAGCTTGGAACCTTCAAGCCGGGCGCGGTGGGCGATGCCACGCTGATCTCCATCGAGGAGGGCGAGTTCACCTATCACGACGTGCTCGCCGAACCGCTCAAGGGCAACAAGAAGCTCGCGGTGCGCGGCATCGTACTGGGAGGCAAGTGGTGGCACCCCTGACGATCACACGCGTCGAGGCGATCCCGCTCAAGATACCCTTCGAGCCCGTGGGGAAATCCACGGGCTGGCGCGGCCGCGCCTGGACTGGGCTCGAGACATTGCTGGTGCGGGTCGAGACTTCGGACGGTCTCGTCGGCTGGGGCGACGCCTTCGCCTACCACTGCCAAGCCGCGGTCAAGGCGGCGCTCGATCGCATGGTGGCGCCGTTCGCCCTCGGGCGCGATCCCCGGGACATCGCCGGCCTCAACCATCAACTCCAGAAGGCGCTGCATCTCTTCGGCCGCTACGGCATCACGATCTTCGCGATCGGCGGCCTCGATATCGCGCTCTGGGACCTCGCAGGGAAGCGCGCCGGGAAGCCGCTCGCGGAATTGCTCGGCGGCCCCGTGCGCACGGAGATCGACGCCTATGCGAGCCTGTTCCATCTGCACGACGTCGAGATCGTGGCCGAGCACACGCGCGCAGCGCTCGCGCAGGGCTACCGCTACATCAAGCTGCACGAGACCGAGGAGCCGGAGGTCAGGGCTGCCCGCGAGACCGCGGGAGCGGGTGTGCCGATCATGGTCGACACGAATTGCCCGTGGACACCCGTCGAGGCGCGCGCGAATGCGCTCCGCCTCAAGCCCCACGACCTCTTCTGGCTCGAGGAGCCGATCTTTCCGCCGGAGGATTTCCGCTCGCTGGCCGCGCTTCGGCGCGAGACCGGCATCGCCATCGCCGCCGGAGAGAACGCCTGCACGGGTTTCGAGTTCGAGAAGATGTTCGCGGCTGGTGCCGTCACCTACGCGCAGCCCAGCGTCACCAAGGTCGGCGGCATCACCGAGTTCCGCAAGGTGGCCGCGCTCGCGGAGGCCCACGGTGTTGCGCTCATGCCCCACTCGCCCTATTTCGGCCCAGGCTTCCTCGCGACGCTGCACCTCGCCGCCGCGAGCGCCACGCCGAGCCTGATCGAGCGCTTCTATCTGAAGCTTGGGGCCAGCCTCTATGGCGACGCCATCGATCCCGCGCGCGGTAAATTCGCTCTGCCGATGGGTCCCGGCCTCGGCCGTGAGCCCGATCCGGATGTGATCAAGGAGTATCGCGTCGCGGAGTGAGCGTTAGGCGAGCGCGGCCTTGACCGCCGCCGCGGCTTCCTCGGTCGCGGGCTTCGCGGCGGCGATGATTTGCCCCATCGTGAGAAAGCCGTGCATCTGCCGCTCGAGGTGGCGGTGCTGCACGGGCACGCCGGCATCCCGGAGCCGGCGCGCGTAGCTCTCACCCTCGGCGTGGAGGGGATCGAAGCCGACAGTCAGCACGTAGGCGGGCGGTAAACTGCGCAGATCGGGCGCGCGGAGCGGGGAGGCCCGCCAGTCGCCGTAGTCTCCGACGCCCCGCAAGTAATGGTCCCGGAACCAGTTCATCGTGACCACATTGAGCGGAAAGCCCTCGAACCGCGCCCGCTGGGGATTGTCGCTCTCGACGAAGTCCGTCGCGGGATAGAGGAGCAGCTGGAAGCGCAGGCGCGGCCCGCCGCGGTCACGCGCGGTCAGGGAGACGACCGCGGCGAGGTTGGCGCCGGCGCTGTCGCCGCCGACGGCGATCCGGGACGCGTCGATGCCGAGGTCGGCCGCATGCGCCGCGATCCACTCGGTGGCGTTCACGGCATCGTCCACCGCGGCCGGAAACTTGTGCTCGGGTGCGAGGCGATAATCCACGGAGATGACGGCGCAGCCGGCGCCGTTGGCGAGCAGCCGGCACACGCCGTCGTGGGTGTCGAGGTCGCCGATCACCCAGCCGCCGCCATGGAAATAGACCAGCGCCGGCAGCGCCGTGCCGCGCTCGGTGCCCATGCCACGGTAGAGGCGCAGGGAGATGTCGCCCTGCGGCCCTGGCGCCTTGAGATCGCACACCTCGGCGACGTCGGGCGGGTCGGGCTGCAGGACGCGGCGTCCCGCGCGATAGAGTTCGCGCGCCTCGGGCGGCGTCAGCGTCTCGTAGGGCGGACGGCCCGCTTCGCGGATGAGATCGAGGACTCGCTGCGCGCCGGGATCGAGCTCGGTCATGGCGGGATCAGCGCGTCCAGTCGAGGATCGCCGCGGCGACCGCGTCGGGTTGATCGAGCTCGGCGAGATGCCCCGCGTCGTCGATGACGCGGATCTCGGTCTTGCCCGAGATCTTCTCGGCGAAACGGCCGGCGTAGCTCCGCGGCAGGATCTGGTCTTTCGCTCCCCAGAGCAGCAACGTCGGCACCTGGATGAGCGGCAGGCGCTTCGCCAAGCCCGTATTGCCCAGCGGCCAGAACGCGCGGGCCGCCGCCTCGTTGGCGCGCGCCTGCTCGATCGGCCACTCGATCGAGTTGGCGCCCGCGGGCGCCTCCTTGAGCTTTTCCCAATTCGCGGGATCGGCGCACATCAGCGCTGGCACGTCCTTCGCGCGCTGAGCCCAGGGATCCGTCGTGGGCTCGCGCTCGTCGAAGAGCCCGAGCGGCGCGATCAGCGCCAGGCGGCGCGCCGTCTCCGGCCAGATCGCCGCCACCTCGGCCGCGAAGGACGCGCCGACCGAGCTTCCCGCGATGTCCGCGCCCGCGAGGCCTGCCTCCGTCAGGAGGTGCCGCACCGCCAGCACCCAATCGAGATGGCTGTCGAGCACGGCGTGACCCGTGGCCCCCGGAAATCCCGGCAGCGACGGCACGATCAGCTCGCGCTGCTCGGCCAGCTTGTCGAGGAACGGAATCCAGCGGGGCAGACCGCCCAGGCCCGCAAGAAATCCCAGCTTGGCGCCGCGACCTTTCCGCCAGACCCGGCAGGGGAAGCCATTGACCTCGACGGTCGTCATCCCGGGATTGGTCATGATTGCTATCGGCTCAATCGACGGCGGCGCCGGCCTGGGGCTGGAACGCCGGAACGGCGGCGCGTAGCGTCGATTCCATCGGCTGCGGCCACCAGCGGTCCTCCCACTCCGAGAACAGGCCCTTGAGCTGCGGCATCACTTTCTCCGCGAACAGCTTCGTGTTGTAGCGCGTGAGGTCCTTGCTCATGTTGCCGAACTGCAGCAGCAGCATGAGGTGCCCGACGTTGAGCGAGGTCGCGACCTCCTTGAGTTGGTCGGCCACCTCATCGGGCGAGCCGATGATGACATAGCCGCGCTCGACGAGGTCGGCCATCTCTTGGGCGAGCTGCTGGAACTTGTCCTGATAGCGCGGCGGCGCCGCGGCGCCGGCGGCTTGCGCCACCTGGCTCTGAATGCCCGCGCGTTGCGTCGCTTCGCTGCTGTAGCCCGGCGGCGTCGCGTATTTCGCGCCGACGTGCAGGCAGCGGGCGTAGAAATACTCCGCCGGCTCTGCGTAGAGCTTCATCGCCTCCTCGCGGCTCTCGGCGACGCCGACGAACTGCAGGAAGCCCGCGCGGTAGGGATTCCGGTCCTTGCCGAGGCGCGCCATCTCCTTCCAGAAGCCGTCGACGGTGGCGCGGCCCGCCTTGTAGCCGTAGTAGGAGAGATAGCTGTAGACGTAGTCCATCTCCGCGCACCACTGCCAGGT
>Ga0209415_10011752_pt1 | contig 14699 bp, 14 predicted proteins | sample PeaSoiSIISIP2007_FD_187696 | JGI IMG/M metagenome (GOLD analysis project Ga0209415, IMG submission 187696) | Peat soil microbial communities from Weissenstadt, Germany - SII-SIP-2007 (SPAdes) (version 2) | ecosystem: Environmental > Terrestrial > Soil > Wetlands > Peat | place: Germany...
CAGCAGCCGCCAAGGCCGACGAAAAGAGCAGTCCTCCGGCGCATGCGATCCCCCCGGTGAGAGCGGAGACGTTTGAGTCGCCCAAATCTTAGGGCCAAGTGCTCGCGCCGAGCAGTGCCCTGAGGCCACAGATCACAGGCCAACGGCGTCGGGCGCCGAAACTGGGCGCGGCGGGCTCAGCGCGATTGCGGAACGCCCGGCTGCTGCTGCTGCAGCTTGTCGAGGATGCCGCCGCGGCCCTGCTCGGGCGTCGCCGGCTGTCCGGCGGGCGGCGTGGTGCCGGGGACCGCCGGGGCCGTGCCGGCAGGTGGCGTGGTCGTGTCGAGGATCGAGCCGGCGGGCGCGCTCGACTGGGCGAGCAGCGTCAGCAGGATGCTCGTCGTGAAGAACGCCGCGGCAAGCGCGGCCGTGGTGCGCGTCAGCAGGTTCGCCGTGCCCCGCCCGGTGAGAAAGCCGCCGGCGCCGCCGCCGCCCATGCCCAGCGCGCCGCCCTCCGACCGCTGCAGCAGCACGACGCCCACGAGCGCCGTGGCGATCATCAGGTGCAGAACGAGAAGGGCAGTCGCCATGGGTGCGCAAGGCTCCGGTACCGGGGGATTTTGCTGAGCGTTCTATACCAGAAGCCGGCAGGAGGCTAGTGCGCGGGAAATGGACGTCTTTCGGGTCGCGGGGCCTAGTTTCCCGTGACCAGGGAGAAGGGATTGACGTCCTTCGGCGATACGTAGGCGCCGGTGCTGTCGCGCCGCGACGGCTTCTTGGCGGCCGCGGTTTTCTGGCTGCCCGGGACCGTGGCGGCGGCCTGTCCCGGAGCGGGGGTGGGCGCGGTGATGGGCGCTATCGGTACCGCCTTTTTCATCTCGACGGCGGCCTGCTGCGTTGTGCTCACGGGCATCACCCTGCTGCTCGGCGGCGCAACGGTCGCGGGCGCCGCCATTGCGGTTTTGCTGAGCTCGGGCGCCGGTTTGGCCGCCGTCGCCCGCACTGCCGGTGTCGCTGGCGGGGGCGTGGTCACCACCGCCTTCTGGACCTCGGGCGCTGCCTTGCCCGGTGTCAGGGGCGGTGTCGTTGCCGCCGGCACGACGGCCGGCATTTCCGGGCTCGTCGCCGCCGAGCCCCGCTTGTGGCGCATGGTTCTGGCCTTCTGGGCCGGCTTCGTTGCCGCGGCCGCGTCCTCGGCCGCCTCTTCCCCGTTCGCTTTCGCCGTCGTGGCCTTGGCGGTGCCAGGCTTGTCGGCAGGCGCCTTGTCGTCCGGCTTGGCCGGGTGCGACTTGGCGGCGTTGTGCCCGGGCGGGGCGTTGCAGCGGAACTCGATCAGCCCCTGCAGGTCGATCGCCCGGTTGATGCTGGCAATTCGCTCCGGCGGGAGATTGCCGGCGGCCCACGCCGGGCCTTTGTCCATGTCCTCCTTGAGGCCGCCCCCCATGAGGGAGGCGAGCTCGGTGGTGAGGTCGGCGCACGAGGCCTTGTCGAGCCGGGTCGCCCACGCGTGCCCGCCGGCGGCCGCAAGAAGCGCCAGCATCAGGACATGCCGGAACCGTTTTGTCGCGCGCGCCACCGGAATACCCACGTCCTCCAAAGTCGCGAGGGCAAGCCAAACCAATGCGCCAACTTTAGCACTACACGGACTGATTCCCAGCCGCCGCCCTGCGGTTAGTGTTCATAGGCGGCCACAATGGCCAAAAGGTCACTGGCTTTGAGGCTGGCGCCGCCGACGAGGGCGCCATTCACGTTGTCGATGGCCAGCAGCGCGCCCGCATTCCCGGGATTGACCGAGCCGCCGTAAAGGATGCGGATGGCGCTCCCCTCGCCTCCCAATCGCGCCTGCAAGGCCTCGCGGATGGCGAGGTGCACCTGGGCAACGTCGGCAGCGCCCGGCGTGCGCCCGCTTCCGATGGCCCACACGGGCTCGTAGGCGATGGCCGTGTTTGCGGCGCGGGCGGCCGCGGGCAGCGATCCCTGCAGCTGGCGCCGCACCACCTCGAGCGTCAGGCCCGCCGCGCGCTCGCCCGCCGTCTCGCCCAGGCACACGATCGCCATAAGCCCGGCGCGGTGCGCGGCCTCGGCCTTCGCGCGCACCGTGCGGTCGAGCTCGCCGTGGGCCGAGCGGCGCTCCGAGTGCCCGACTATGACGGCGACGGCACCCGCATCCGCCAGCATCTCCGCGGAAACATCGCCGGTATGGGCCCCCGACACCGCCGGGTGGCAGTCCTGGGCGCCGACGAGCAGCCGCGAGCCGCGCGCGGCCTCCGCCAGCGGGGGCACAAGCGTCGCCGGCGGGCAGAGCATCACGTCCGCCGCGGTCTGGGGCGACAGGCCGTCGCGCACGCGCATGGCCTCGGAGAGCTGGGCCCGCAGGCCGTTCATCTTCCAGTTTCCGGCGACCAGCGGCCGAACGTTGCGGGCAGCCACCATGGCGGGCACTCCCCCCGAGTCTCAGGCTCGTTAAGCTTAGGCGCCGGGCGCCCCGTCCGCACCCAGCGGCCCCGCTTGCAATAACGGACGGGCTGCGCTTCATATCATGCCGACACCCTGCGTCACGCGCAGGATATTCGCGTGGCTTCTCGCGGCAGCGGGCACCCGGGCTTCAAGCCCATCGGGGTCCTCTAGCGCCGCCCAACCGGACGGAACGAACCTTCAATGCTCGACGCGCTGAGACGTGGCTCCACCGGTATGGTGGCCAAGGCCCTGTTCGCAATCCTGGTGCTCAGCTTTGCCATCTGGGGCATCGGGCCGGTGTTCCGCAATTTCGGTCGCGGCGCGCTCGCCAAGGTCGGCCCGCACGAGATCCGCGCCGAGGACTTCCAGCGCTCGCTGCAGAACGAGATCCGCGCCATCTCGCGCCAGACCGGCCGCCACATCACACCCGAGCAGGCGCACGCCGCCGGGCTCGATCAGCGCGTGCTGGCCCAGCTCATGGCCTGGGCCGCGGTCGAGACGCACGCCGATCAGCTCAACCTCGCGCTGTCGGACAAGGCGCTCATCGACGGGCTCAAGACCGATCCGGCCTTCAAGGGCCCGGACGGCAATTTCTCGAGCATCGCGTTGAACGACATGCTCCAGCAGCTGGGCATGAGCGAGCGCGGCTTCCTGGCGCTGCGCCGGCGCGACGAGCTGCGCGAGCAGGTGACGGGGGCGCTGTTGAACGGCATCGCCGTCCCCGACTCGCTCGTGGATCTCGTCAACAGCTGGCGCAACGAGAAGCGCGTCGCTCAGTATTTCGTCATCGACGCCGACAAGGCGGTGAAGGTGCCGGAGCCCGACGACGCCAGGCTGCACGAGACCTACGACGCCAACAAGAGCGAGTTCACCTCGCCCGAGTACCGCAAGCTCGGCGTGCTCATGCTCGCGGTCGACGACCTCAAGAAGAAGATGGAGATCACGAACGCCGAGATCGGCGCCAAGTACGACGAGACGCAGAAGGACTACAACACGCCCGAGCTGCGGCGCCTGCAACAGATCTCCTTCAAGGACAAGGCGGCGGCGGAGGCGGCCAAGGCCGCGCTCGCCAGCGGCAAGTCGTTCGGCGAGGTCGCCAAGGACGCCGGTGCCAAGGATGCCGACATCGATCTGGGCCTCATCTCCAAGGAGCGCCTGATCGACCCCAAGATCGCGGACGCCGCCTTCGCGCTGCCCAAGGACGCCGTGTCCGACCCCATCGAGGGCCGCTTCACGACGGTGCTGGTGCGCGTCTCCGCGATCGAGCCCGCCGTCAAACACACGCTCGCCGACGTCAAGGACCAGGTGCGCGACAAGATCGCCACGGCCAAGGCGCAGGCGCAGATGCAGACGCTGCTCGACCAGGTGGAGGATGGCCGCTCGGCCGGCAAGCCGCTGAAGGAGATCGCCGAGCAGATGAAGCTGCCGTATCTCGAGGTGCCCGCGGCCGACAAGAGCAACAAGACGCCGGAAGGCAGCCCGGCCGTCACGCTCCCCGACGCTCAGGCGCTCGTCAAGGCTGGCTTCGACACGCAGGTCGGCCTGCAGAACGAGGCCGTAGAGCTGCACGACGGCGGCTACGCATGGGTGGACGTGCTCGCCACCACGGAGAAGAAGCAGAAGCCCTTCGACGAGGTGAAGGAGCAGGTGAAGGCGCTCGCCATCGCCAAGGAGCGCGATCGCCTCATCACGGAGCTTGCCGGCAAGCTCGTGGAGAAGGCCAACACGGGCGCCGATTTCACCACGCTCGCGACTGAGGCGGACGCCAAGGCCGACACGACGCTTCCCTTTACGCGCACCACCGAGGCGCAGGGCCTGCCGAGCGACGCGGTTGCGCGCGCCTTCACGCTCGCCAAGGACAGGGCCGCGTCCTCGCCCACCAACGGGACGCGCATCGTCTATAAGGTGACCGAGATCACGCCGGCGCCAGAGCCGACCAAGGAGCAGCGCGCAGCCATTGCCAAGTCGCTCAAGAACGATCTCACCGACGAAGCGTTGAGCCAGTACGTCGTCGCGCTGGAGGATCGGCTCGGCGCGCACATCAACCCGGTGGAATACAAGCGCGCGACCGGGACCGAGTCCGATACCGAGACGCAATAGCGGCCCGCGGGCCGGGGGACTACCGTGAGCACGCTCGAGCGCAAGACGAAATCGAGGCCGGGCCCCCTGGAGGCGATGCCGGCGCTCGCGACCTTCGCCGCACGCTACGACAAGGGCGAAGCGCAGGTCGTGTGGATGCGGCTCGTCGCCGACCTCGAGACGCCGGTCTCCGCCTACCTCAAGCTCGCGGCGGGCCGCCCGATGAGCTTTCTCCTGGAATCGGTCGAAGGCGGCGCCGCGCGCGGGCGCTATTCCGTGATCGGGCTCGAGCCCGATCTGGTCTGGCGCGCGCACGGCGACAGGGCCGCGATCAACCGCAACCCGATCGCCAAGCCGGACGCCTTCCGCGATGAGGCGCAGGGAACGCTCGCCTCGCTGCGCGCGCTATTGAAGGAATCGGAGCTGCGGCTTCCCCCCGAGCTGCCGCCCATGTCGGCCGGCATCTTCGGCTACATGGGCTACGACACCGTGCGGCTCATGGAGCGGCTGCCGCAGATGCCCGACGACGCGCTCGGCATTCCCGACGCGATCCTCATGCGGCCGACGGTGATGGCGATCTTCGACGTCGTCAAAGACGAGATCACCATCGTGACCCCGGTGCGCAAGGACGCCCGCTTCTCGGCCGAGAAAGCCTACAAGGCCGCCTGCAAGCGCCTCAAGGCCGTCGTTTCCGCGCTCAACGAGCCGCTTCCGCACGCGCCGTCCACGCCGAGCCGCAAGCTTCCCGCGCCGCGCGCCTCCTCCAACACCACGCCCGCCGAGTACAAGTCGATGGTGCAGCGGGCGAAGGAGTACATCGTCGCCGGCGATATCTTCCAGGTGGTGCTGTCGCAGCGCTTCTCGGCCCCATTCACGCTGTCGCCGTTCGCCCTCTACCGGGCCCTGCGGCGGACGAATCCCTCCCCCTTCCTGTTCCACCTCGATTTCGGCGGCTTCGCCCTCGTCGGCTCGAGCCCCGAGATCCTCGTGCGCGTGCGCAACGGCGAGGTGACCATCCGCCCCATCGCCGGCACCGCGCCGCGCGGGGAGACGGACGCCGAGGACCAGGCGCTGGCGGAAGCGCTGCTGAAAGACCCCAAGGAGCGCGCCGAGCACCTGATGCTCTTGGACCTCGGCCGCAACGACGTTGGGCGCGTCGCCGAGGTCGGCACGGTCGATGTCACCGCGCGCTTCTTCATCGAGCGCTACAGCCACGTCATGCACATCGTCTCCAACGTGATGGGCCGGCTCGACGCCTCCCACGACGCGGTCGATGCGCTGATGGCGGGCTTCCCGGCCGGCACCGTGTCGGGAGCGCCCAAGGTGCGCGCGATGGAGATCATCGACGAATTGGAGAAATCCAAGCGCGGGCCCTACGCGGGGTGCGTCGGCTATTTCTCCGCCGGCGGCCAGATGGACACCTGCATCGTGCTGCGCACCGCGCTGGTGAAGGACGGCGTCATGCACGTGCAGGCCGGCGCCGGGCTCGTGCACGATAGCGTCCCCGACAAGGAGCAGCAGGAGTGCATCAACAAGGCCCAGGCGCTGTTCCGCGCGGCCGAGGAAGCGGTGCGCTTCGCCACCCGCGCGAAGTGAGCGGGCGCCACCCGTGCAAAATAGCGCTGCCCTGTGATTGGGATAGGGCTCGCTGGGGCAACGCGGCGTCGCAGATCCAAAGCGTCGGCATCAAAGGCAGCGCCAAATTCTGAGCAAGAGCGGCATCGTCTGCCGCGGGAATGATCTCAGGCATCATTCATCGTAGCCGGGCGGCGCCTTGTGCCACTCGTGGCCGGCGATGCCGATGCGGTAGCCGTGCTCGAACAGCGCGTTCATGTACTCTTTGTCGAACGGCCCCTTGTAGGGCAGATGGAAGTCGTCCTCGATGTAGGCGAGGTTGAATTCCACGCCGTCGCGCTGCGTCGTCAGGTACATGCGGTAGAGGTCGTTGACGCCGCTCGACGCCGTCATCGTGGAGATGGCCTGCTGTGCGATCTTCAAGGTCTGGCGCTCTACCTTCTCCTCCGGCCGGTAGAGCCGCGCGTTGCGGATGATGAAGGCGGCGGGCTTCGCATTCTTGACGCCGAGCTCCTTCATCTTGGATCTCAAGTTGAACGACGGCGGATAGAGGAAGGCCTGCGCGATGGCCCCGCCGTCGACGTGCATCTCCTGGTAACGGGTGCCGTCGATGGCAACGTCGATCATCACGGGCGGGAACACGCCCGGCACGGCCGCCGACGCCACCAGGATGTCGATGATGAGCTCGCGCGAGCGCGGGTGACCGCTCGAGGCGATGGCCCCGATGTTCCAGATCACGGAGCGGCCCTGATCGAGGTTGGTGGTCAGGATGAGCAGGATGCGGCCGCGCGCGTACTCCTCCGCCAGCCGCTGCATCATCTGCGCGTCGACGAAGCCGGCGATCTTGTTGCGCAGCGGCGTGGAGTCCGCCATGGCGTCGTCGGCGACGGCGGCCATGATCGAGCGGGCCTGGAAAATGTCGCCGGCGCCGGTCTCGGTGTAGATCGCGCGCAGCTGCGGGTCGTACTCGGGCCCGAGGAAGATGAAGGGCGCCGACAGCGCGCCCGTGCTGACGCCGGTGACGACGGTGAACTCCGGCCGGTCGCCGCGCACGGTCCACCCGGTGACGAGGCCTGCGCCGAAGGCGCCGTCGTCGCCGCCGCCCGACATGGCGAGGAAGCTACGCGACCGCGGCTTGCCGTTGACCGGCGTCAGCAGGCCGGACTCCTTGGCGCGCATATAGGACTGCGTCGCCAGCGCCGAGATGCGCTCACTGTCGCCGTCGCCGTAGTAGCGCGCATCCGGGATATCGAGCGGGACCGCGCTCGCCGCGAGCGAGAGCGGCACCGCCGGGAGGCGTCCGCTGGTGGCGCAGGCGGAAAGCGCAAGGCCGAGCGCCAGCAGCACCGCAGCCGTGCAGCCGCGCAAGGTTGGGTAGGCTACTCCCCGCGCGACGCCGCGACAGCGCAAAGCACTCTCAGACATGCAATGACCCCGAGACGTCGAAAGGTCCTTTGACGCCCGCCGATTGGCCCGCAGACTAGAGCATTCCCACCAAGGCCGCCATTGGGGCGCCTTTATGGTGCCGGCTCGCCTTTCGCCGAATGGTGAAGGTGTGCCGCTTTTGCGGGCATTTGCTTGACAGTTACCGGCGCCACGGCATGGTCCGCCGATGCTGACGCTCACCCTCCTGCGCCACGCCAAATCGAGTTGGGAAGGCCCCGGCCTATCCGACTTCAAGCGGCCCCTCGCCAAGCGCGGCGTCAAGGCGGCGCCCGAGATCGGGGCCGCGCTGGCCCGCCTCGATCTGCGCCCCGATCTGGTGCTGTGCTCGGGCGCCGTGCGCGCGAGAGAGACCCTGGCGCTGGTGCTGCCGGCGTTCGGATCGCAGTCGCCCCCTATCGTCTACGACGACCGGCTCTACATGGCGCTGCCCGACGGCCTGCTCGCAGGCCTGTACGCGATCAAGCCCGACCACGAGGGGCACTCGCCCAAGCACGTCATGATGGTGGGACACAATCCGGGCTTCGAGGAGCTGGCCTTGATGCTCGTTGGCGACGGGCCGGCCGACGAGCTCGCGCGCCTGTCGGAGAAGTTTCCGACCGCCGCTGCCGCGGTCATCACCTTCGACGCGGAGAGCTGGGCCGAGGTCGAGCCGGGCGCCGGGCGGCTCAACCATTTCCTCACGCCCAGGCGGCTCCCTTGACGCTGCCGGTGCCCCTTCTTACACCCTAGCTCGCACCCGGGGCGGTGCCGCCGACAGGACGCAAAGCGCCATGCTCATCCTCATCGATAACTACGACAGCTTCACCTACAATCTCGTGCACTTCCTGGGCGAGCTGGGCGCTCAGTGCGAGGTGATCCGCAACGACAAGATCACGTCAGCCGAGGTCATCAAGAAGAAGCCGAAAGCGATCGTGCTGTCGCCGGGGCCGTGCACGCCGAATGAGGCCGGCATCTGCCTCGACCTCATCGCCAAGGCCGGCGGCAAGATCCCGCTGCTCGGCGTCTGCCTCGGCCACCAGGCCATCGGGCAGGTGTACGGCGGCAAGGTGATCCGCGCGCCCGAGCCCCTGCACGGCAAGCTGTCGACCATCCGCCACACCAACAAGGGCGTGTTCAAGGGCCTGCCCGAGCGCTTCCAGGTGACGCGCTATCATTCGCTCATCGTGGAGAGAAAGAGCCTGCCCGACGTGCTCGAGGTGACGGCCGAGACGCCCGACGGCATCGTCATGGGCCTGCAGCACAAGGAGCACCCCGTACACGGCGTGCAGTTCCATCCCGAGAGCATCGCGTCCGAGCAAGGGCACGCGCTGCTCGCCAACTTCCTGACCCTTGCCCGCATGAGCCCGCGCCGCCGCAACGCGCCCGCGCCGCGCGACGCGGCTTAGTCCAGCCATGCCGGCCACCGAGCTGAAACGGCTGCTGCAGAAGGTGGCGAAGGGCGACAGTCTCGACGAGGCCGAGATGGCGACCGCGCTCGAGACGATGTCGTCTGGCGCCGCATCGCCGGTGCAGATGTCGGCCTTCCTGATGGCGCTGCGCGTGCGCGGCGAGACGGTCGCCGAGATCACGGGCGCCTGCCGGCTGATGCGCTCGCGCATGCTGCCGGTGGCGGCGCCGCCCGACGCCGTCGATATCGTCGGCACCGGCGGCGACGGGCACGGCACCTATAACGTCTCCACCTGCGCCGCGATCGTGGCGGCAGGGGCCGGGGTGCCGATCGCCAAGCACGGCAACCGCTCGGTGTCCTCGCTCTCGGGCGCCTCCGACGTGCTCGCCGCGCTCGGCGTCAAGCTCGACGTGCCGCCCGCCGTCATCGCGCACGCCATTGCCGGCGCCGGCGTCGGCTTCATGTGGGCGCCCATGCACCACCCGGCGATGAAGCAATGGGGCCCGGTGCGCGCCGAGCTCGGCATCCGCACCCTCTTCAATCTGCTGGGGCCACTGTCGAACCCCGCTGGCGTCAAGCGCCAGGTCGTGGGCGTGTTCGATGCCCGCTGGGTCGAGCCGTTGGCGGAGGTGTTGCGCAACCTCGGCTCGACGCACGCCTGGGTCGTGCACGGCTCGGACGGCCTCGATGAGCTGACGACAACGGGCGCCACCAAGGTCGCCGAGCTGAAGGCGGGCGCCATCTCGGTATTCGAGGTGACGCCCGAGGATGCCGGGTTGCGGCGCGCCACGCTCGCGCAGCTGAAGGGCGGGGATGCGCAAGCCAACGCCGCCGCCATCCGCGAGGTGCTCGGCGGCGAGCCGGGGCCGTTCCGCGACATCGTGCTGTTGAACGCGGCGGCGGCGCTGATCGTCGGCGGCAAGGCGGCGAGCCTCGCCGAGGGCGTCGGGCGTGCGGCCCGCGCCATCGACACCGGCGCGGCATCGCAGGCGCTCGACAAGCTCGTCGCCATCACCAACGCGCTCTGAGGCGCGCTCACCTCCGGCCGCGGTCTATGTCGGGATAGAACGGCGCCAGCTCCTCGCGGATGGCCGCGTGCGTGCGCTGCTCGATGCGCCGGTAGGCGCCGGCGATCTCCTTGCCGAACGTGGTGATCTGTGCCCCGCCGCCGTGGGCGCCACCCGGGGCCGCGACCACGAGCGGCTGCCCGAACATGGTGTTGAGCGCATCGACGAGCAGCCACGCGCGCCGGTAGGACATGCCCATGGCGCGGCTCGCGGCCGAGATCGACCCCTCGCGCTCGATGGCTTCGAGCAGATCGACCTTGCCGGGGCCGAGAATGAGCCCGTGGCCCATGGCGATGCGCAGGCGCGGGAAGGCACGCGCGGCGGGGGCTTTGCGCGCCGGCGCCGCCTTTGCCTTCTTCGCCTTGGCGCTCATCCGCTCACCTGCGATCGCTGCCCCGCGCGATTATACCAGCCCAGCCCGGTGCCGTCGCCGAGGCCGCCACCGGTTCGCTCGGCACCCCTTGACCACGCCCCCTCCCGCCGGTAGCAAGCCCGGCTCCAGCAGCGTATCCTAATGCCATGGCCGACATCCTCGACAAGATCACGCGCTACAAGCTGGAAGAGATCGCGCGCGCCAAGCTGGCCCTGCCGCTGCACGTGGTGGCCGAGCTTGCCCGCAGCGCGCCGCGCGTGCGCTCCTTTGCCGGCGCTATCGAGGCCAAGCACCGGGCCGGGCAGCCCGCGCTCATCGCCGAGATCAAGAAGGCGAGCCCGTCCAAGGGGCTCATCCGCGCCGATTTCGATCCCCCGGCGCTGGCCAAGGCCTACGAGGCTGGCGGCGCGGCCAGCCTCTCGGTGCTGACCGACGGGCCGTCGTTCCAGGGCGCGCCGGCGTACCTCACCGCGGCGCGCGCGGCGACCTCGCTACCGGCGCTGCGCAAGGACTTCATGCTCGACACCTACCAGGTGGCGGAGGCGCGCGCCTGGGGCGCCGACTGCATCCTGATCATTCTCGCCGAGGTCTCGGATGCGGTGGCGCGCGATCTCGTGGCCGCGGCCGGAGACTGGGGCATGGACGCCATCGCCGAGGTGCACGACGAGGCCGAGCTGGAGCGAGCGCTCAAGCTCGATTGCCGGCTGATCGGCATCAACAATCGCAACCTCAAGACCTTCGAGACAACGCTCGCCACCACCGAGCGTCTCGCCCCGCGCGTGCCGAATGACCGCATCGTCGTCGGCGAGAGCGGCATCTTCACGCCGGCGGACATCGCGCGGCTCGCGCGGGTGGGCGTGGCGACCTTCCTCGTGGGTGAGAGCCTGATGCGGCAGGCCGACGTCGCCTCCGCGACAAGAGCGCTGCTCGCCCCCGCCGCCAGAAAGTCCGCCTGATGGGCAGCCCGCGGCTGAGCCACATCGGCGACAAGGGCGAGGCGCGCATGGTCGACGTCTCGGACAAGGCCGTCACCGCGCGCTCCGCCAGCGCCGAGGGCTTCATCGCCATGCAGCCCGCAACGCTCGCGCTGCTGCAAAGCGGCGATGCCCCCAAGGGCGACGTGCTGGCGATGGCGCGCATCGCCGGCATCATGGCGGCCAAGCGCACGCACGAGCTGATCCCGCTGTGCCATCCGCTCAGCCTCACCAAGGTGGCCGTCGATCTCGAGCCCGTCGCCGAGCCGCCGGGCGTGCGCGTCACGGCCGAGGTCAAGACCGCTGGCCAGACGGGCGTCGAGATGGAGGCGCTGACGGCGGTGTCGGTTGCCTGCCTGACGCTCTACGACATGCTGAAAGCGGTCGACCGCGGCATGCGCATCGAGGGCATCCGCGTGATCGAGAAGGCGGGCGGCCGCTCCGGTCCCTACCGCGCCGTGGACAAAGCCGGCAAGGGCAGCTGAGATGGCGCTGCTTCCCGTCGCCGAGGCGCTGGCCCGCATCCTCGACGGCGTCACTCCCCTGGAATCCGACAGCGTCGACCTGCTGCAGGCGCGCGGCCGCGTGCTCGCGGAGGATATTGCCGCCCGGCTGACGCAGCCGCCGTTCGACGCCTCCGCCATGGACGGCTACGCGGTGCGCGCGGCCGACGTTGCCAGCGTGCCCGCCGCGCTGGCCGTGACGGGAGAGTCGCAGGCGGGCCGCCGCTTCGGGGGCGCCGTCGCGGCCGGAGAGGCGGTGCGCATCTTCACCGGCGCCGCTGTCCCAATGGGCGCCGATACCGTCGTCATCCAGGAGAACACCGAGCGCGCGCAGGACCGCGTCACGGTTTTGGAGGCGCCCAAGCCCGGCGCCAACATCCGCACCGCCGGCGGCGATTTCACCGCCGGCCGGACGGTGCTCGCGGCCGGGCGCATGCTCGATGCCGGCGCCATCGCACTCGCGGCCGCGGCCGGGCACGCCCGGCTCCCCGTGCGCCGCAGGCCGCTCGTCGCCATCCTGGCAACGGGCGATGAGCTGATCGAGCCGGGTGCCGGCGCGCCCGGGCCGGACCAGATCGTGTCGTCCAACCCCTATGGGCTCGCCGCGCTCGTGGAACGCGCTGGCGGCACCGCCAAGTTGCTCGGCATCGCCGGCGACACGCGGGAAGCGCTCGGCGCCAAGCTCGAGGGCGCTGCCGGCGCCGACATCCTCGTCACCATCGGCGGCGCCTCCGTCGGCGACCGCGACCTCGTGCGCCCCGTGCTGGAGGCGCGCGGGCTCAAGCTCGACTTCTGGAAGATCGCCATGCGGCCGGGAAAGCCCATGCTGTTCGGGCGGCTCGAGGGCATGCGCGTCCTGGGCCTGCCGGGCAACCCGAACTCCTGCCTCGTGACCGCGCGGGTGTTCCTCGTGCCGCTCATTCATCGTTTGCTCGGGCGCGAGGAGACGCCGGCGCGCGAGCAAACGGCGATCCTCGCCGCCGCTCTCGACGCCAACGGCCCGCGCCAGCACTACATGCTGGCCACGCTCGAGCCGGGGTCGCCGCCGCGCGTGCGCGCGCTCCCCTCGCAGGACAGCGGCCGCATCTCGAGCCTCGTTGCCGCCGACGTCATGATCGTGAGGCCGCCGGATGCGCCGGCGCTACCCGCCGGATCGGCCGTCGAAATCCACCCCATCGACTTCTGATTTCGCTCCCGGTGCTGTCCGAATTTCAGACCGAGTGTCCGAAGTTGAGGGAGAAGGTGTCCTGATTACCTAGTCGCCTGTCTTGCAGGCGATGAATTGGTTCGCCAACGCGTCGCACGTACTAGGAGAAACGTCACCAGTGCCTGCTTTTTGGCATTCTTCTGTTGCCTGCCGTAGCGCTTCGCAATCCTGTGGGGGCCTAATCTGCTTTGCCCCGTCGGGACCGAGCGGGTAGAGAGTTCCAGGTGGCGCTCCAGGCGGCGCAACGGCGTGGTCTTCGCCAGATTGCGCCCAAGCATTGGCTGTGATGAACAACGAAAGAGCTACAGCTGCCGCAGCCAAAATGCCTTTCATGAAGCCCTCCGCTACGCTTAAGCCGTGATGGCTAGCATGATCTTCGCGGAACTGCGATGAGCCCCCACCGAGACCGTCCTAGTTTGTGGCGGCGCTTATACCCCGATTAAGGGTGGGCGTGTATTCTGCCGGGACCTTCAGAAGGAGCCACCATGCTACGTCTTTAGGCGCCGGAAAAACGCGGACACTCAGCCTCCCGGCACTGCCGCCTGTGCGCGGAAGCAGGCCTTGACCTCGATCAACGCCGTTTGGCGTCCGAGCTGGAGTGCTTTGAAAGGGTAACGAGTTGCGTCGAGTGGAGCCCCGGTCACAAGCCGGGGCTCATTGCTTTTCGTTGGCCTTCGGCGGCAGTCCAGCCTCACGGCGCATCTTCCGAAGCCAAATCTCCAGATAGTCGCTGAGATCGGTCACGCTCTCTTTCGATAGTCCCTCAGGAAAGGTGACCTCGATGTCGCCCTCAACGAGCGTAAATACGGCCTTTCGCATACCTGGAGGGGTATCGCCCGCGTCGTCCGATTCGTGCCGCATGCCCGGCGGGGCGTTGCCAATGGCGTCCGCAGCCCTCCCCCAATCCTGTTCTTGCCCCTTGTGCACAGTCGACTCCGCTTGCTGGTTTACCGCAGCATAGCCCCTGGACTCTTCCTCTACAAGCTGCTTTGTTTCCCGATAGGCTCGAATAGCCGCATCAGCGGCTGCCGGGATAAATCCCTCAGTCTGCAGCCAAGCCTTCAGAGCGGGGTCACTGCCGCGTCCGCCCTGAGAGCGCTCATCTAAGTCGCGAAATAGCTCTGGCGCCGTTGCCGCCTGCTTCAAGGCCTCAATTCGCTCGGGCTCGCCCGGCGGGTGCGCGAGGATCGCGACAGCGAGCGCGGAAACTTTGGTTTCGTCGGCTCGCCCTTCCAAAAGACCATATTTTCCCAGGGCTGACAGCACGCCAAGGGACTTGCCGCTCAGACCGGAGTAGCCCATGTGCTGCGCAATCACCGCCCGCGGCACGCGGTTTGTGTAGTCCTTCTCGTACACGAGCCGAACCCGGTCAACCGCCTCCTTGAGGCCGATCGCTGGGTAAACTGGGCTGCGAGCTTTCGCCATCTTGGCCTCCCCGACCTTACCTTCAAGGTCAGAGTAAACTTCGAAGGAGCGATTGTCAAAAACTATCTCTTTTGTTGAGTAAAGTTATTGACCGCACCGGCCTTCGGGGGTAAGGTAAGCCGAGAATGAGGAGGAAGCCCATGAAATGGTGGGTTCGAGCCCCCGGCGTGACCGCCGACCCGCGACGGGGGCTAGGACAAACAGGAAGAGCCGCTTGGCGGTCCCCG
>Ga0209415_10011753_pt1 | contig 14698 bp, 11 predicted proteins | sample PeaSoiSIISIP2007_FD_187696 | JGI IMG/M metagenome (GOLD analysis project Ga0209415, IMG submission 187696) | Peat soil microbial communities from Weissenstadt, Germany - SII-SIP-2007 (SPAdes) (version 2) | ecosystem: Environmental > Terrestrial > Soil > Wetlands > Peat | place: Germany...
TGAAAGGGGAGGGGAGAGATGGCCGTTGTCGGGCTCGCGTGCCGGGAGTGCGGGAAGCGCTATCCGGTTGAGCCGATTTTCGTGTGTGAGGATTGTTTCGGCCCGCTGGAGGCGCAGTACGATCTCGGAAATGTGACCGGTCCCGCCCTTCGTGAGGAAATCGCGCGTGGTCCGGCTTCACTGTGGCGGTACGAGCGGTTGTTGCCCGCGGAGCGCGTTCCCGAATGGGATCTGGCGCCCGGGTTCACCCCCCTCCTCCAGGCGGATCGCCTGGGCAAGGCGCTCGGGCTCAAACATCTGTACTTGAAAAACGACACCCGGAACCCTACGTGGTCGTTCAAGGACCGGGTCGTCGCGATGGCGGTTGCCACGTCGAAGCGATTTCACTTCGATGTCCTATCGTGCGCGTCCACCGGCAACCTCGCCAACGCCGTTGCCGCCCACGCGGCCAAAGCCGGGATGCGCGCGGTCGTGTTCATCCCCAAGGGGATTGAGCGCGCCAAGGTGATCGGGACGGCGATCTATCACCCCACCGTCGTTGAGGTCGAGGGGACCTATGACGATGTGAATCGGCTGTGCCTCGAGATCGGCGAGGAGCACCACTGGGGGATCGCCAACGTGAACCTGCGCCCGTACTACTCCGAGGGTGCGAAGACGCTCGGGTTCGAGGTCGCGGAGCAGCTCGGCTGGCGGGCGCCCGACCGGGTGATCGTGCCGATCGGCTCGGGCAACATGTTCATGAAGATCCACAAGGGGTTCCAGGAGTTTCAGCGCCTCGGGGTGATCCCGGAGCACAACGTCCGCATGACCGCCGCCCAGCCGGAAGGATGCGGCCCCATCGTGACCGCCTACCGGAACCGCGCCGAGGCGGTGATCCCGGTTCGGCCCAACACGATCGTGCATTCGCTCGCGATCGGCAGCCCCGCGGACGGCGGCTACGTTCTGGATCTGGTCCATCGCACCGGCGGCACCGCGGAGGCCGTGACCGACGCAGAGGTGGTCGACGCGATCCGGCTGCTCGCCGAAACGGAAGGCTTGTTCACGGAGCCGGCGGGCGGCGTCACGGTGGGGGTGCTGCGCAAGCTGGCGCAGGCCGGCGTGATCGATCCCGAGGAAGTGACCGTCGCGTACATCTCGGGGATCGGGCTGAAGGCGCTCGAGGCGGTCGAGCACGTGGTGGAGGCGTCCATCACCATCAAGCCGACGCTGGCGTCGTTTGAGGAGCACGTGCTCGCGCCGGCCTAGCCGGACGGGCTGCGGGAGGGACCGAGATGGCCGCACACGTACGAATCCCGACGCCGCTGCGTCGGCTGACCAACGGCGAGCGCATCATCGAAGTGCAGGGCGCCGACCTGGGACAGGCGATCGACGAGCTCGACCGCCGCTACCCCGGGATCCGGGAGAAGCTTCTGGACGAGCGCGGCGAGGTGCTGCGCTTCGTGAACATCTTCGTGAACGAGCAGGACATCCGGTTCCTGGCCGGCCTGCGCACGCCGCTCGCGGCGGACGCCGAGGTCTCGATCGTGCCGGCCATGGCCGGCGGGGCCCGCTGAGGAGATCCGAGGCCGGTACCCGGCGTTCGACCGAGACGCGGGGAGCGGCGGTGCCGATCGGCACCGCCGCTGTGCCGTTGGCCCGCCGCGGCGGTCACCCGGACGCGTCCCGAGGGACGGCGCGCGCCCGCGCCGAAGGCCCTCCCGATGGCGGTGTCGGGGCTTCGGAGGATGTTCGTGCGCACTCGCGTCGCGGTTCGATCGCGGCCCGCCGCCGAGCGTCCATGAGTTCGCGCGCGACCTCCCGCAGCAGCCGCGTGGCGGCCCGGATCGAGGCGCTCCGGGCGGACTTGCGCCGCCACAGCCACCTCTACCACGTGCTCGACGCCCCCGAGATCTCCGACGAAGCGTACGACGCGCTCACGCAGGAGCTCCGGGACCTGGAAGCCGCGCATCCGGAGCTCGTGACCCCGGATTCTCCCACGCAGCGGGTCGGCGCGCCCCCGAGCGAGGCGTTTCGCCCGGTCGTGCATCCCCAGCGGATGTTCAGCCTGGCCAACGCGTTCAGCGAGGAGGACCTGCGCGCGTGGCACCGGCGCGTGGAGGCCGGGCTCGCGGGACAGACGGTGGAGCTCGCCTGCGAGCTGAAGTTCGACGGCGCCGCCGTGTCGCTCATCTACCGGGACGACGTCTTTGTGCAGGGCGCGACGCGGGGCGACGGGGTGCGGGGCGAGGACGTGACGCCGAACCTCCGGACCATCCACTCGCTGCCGCTGCGCCTCCGCCCCGAGGCGGACCCGCCGCCGCTCATCGAGGTGCGCGGCGAGGTGTATCTGTCCACCAGCGCGCTGGACGCGATCAACGAGGAACGCGCGGCCGCGGGCGCGGCGCCGTTTGCCAACCCCCGCAACGCGGCGGCGGGCTCGCTCCGGCAGCTCGACCCCGCGGTGACCGCCCGGCGCCCGCTCGCGCTGTTCGTGTATCAGCTCGGCGAGGTGCGGGGCCGAAGGTTCCGGTCCCACTGGGAGAGCCTGGCGTGGGCGCGGGAGGCCGGCCTGCCGGTGAATCCCGAGGCGCGCCGCGCCGGGTCGATCGACGACGTGCTCGCCTACGTCTCCGAGTGGACGGCCCGCCGCGCCAGTTTGCCGTACGGAACGGACGGCGTCGTCGTCAAGGTCGACTCTCTCGACCAGCAGGCCGAGCTCGGCGCCACGAGCCAGGCGCCGCGCTGGGCGATCGCGTACAAGTTTCCCGCGGAAGAGGCGGAGACCCGGGTGCAGAACATCGCCGTGCAGGTCGGCCGCACCGGCGCCCTCACGCCGGTGGCCGAGTTGGAGCCGGTGCGCGTCTCCGGCGTCGTCGTCCGGCGCGCGACCCTGCACAACGAAGACGAGATGCGGCGCAAGGACGTGCGGATCGGCGACGCGGTCGTCGTCCGCCGGGCGGGGGAGGTGATCCCCGAGGTCGTCCGCGTGCTCGCGGAGAAGCGGACCGGCGCCGAGCGTCCGTTCGAGATGCCGACGCGGTGCCCGGTGTGCGGCTCGCCCGTGGAACGGAAGCCCAACGAGGCGGTCTCGCGGTGCACCGGCGGTGCCGTATGCCCGGCGCAGATTCTCGAGCGACTGATCCACTTCGCCTCGCGCGGCGCGCTGAACATCGAGGGGGTGGGCCCGAAGATTCTGCAGCAACTGCTCGACCGCGAGCTGATCGCCGATCCCGCGGATTTGTTTCGGCTGACCAAGGCCCAGGTGCTGACGCTTGAGCGGATGGCCGAGCGCTCCGCCGACAACGTGATTGCGTCGATCGACCGGAGCCGCCACACGACGCTTCCGCGGCTGGTGTACGGGTTGGGCATCCGTCACGTGGGCGTCCACGTGGCGGAGCTGCTCGCGCGGCACGTCGGCGCGATCGATCGGCTGGCGGCCGCGTCGGCTGAGGAGATCGGCGACATTCCCGGGGTGGGGCCGACGATCGCCGCCAGCGTCGCCGAGTTCTTCGCGCGCCCCGAGGCCCAGGCGCTGCTGCGTAAGCTGCACGACGCGGGCGTGCGCGCCGCCGCTGCGCGGCCCGCGGAGGGACGGTTCGCCGGCAAGACGTTCGTGTTTACCGGTACGTTGGACCGCTTCTCGCGCCGCGAGGCCGGCGACCGGGTGAGGGCGCTCGGCGGGGTCGTGGGCGACGGCCTGACCGCGCGGACCGACTATCTCGTCGCGGGCTCCGCGGCCGGCGGCAAACTGGAGCGCGCGCGCAAGCTCGGGGTGCCTGTGCTGACCGAGTCCGAGTTCGCGGCACTGCTGGAGGGCGGGTGATGTCTCAACGACGCGGACGCCAGTCCGAGCGGCGGCGTTCCCGGAAGCGCACGGGGAGACGCCCGTGGTGGCTGCTCGTCCTGCTGGTCGTGATCGTGGGCGGGCTGATCGTCGCGCGGCTCGTGCGGGTGCCGGCGCCCGGGCCGCGGGCGGCGCCGACCGCGGCGGCCGTCGACGTGTTTTTTGTCCGGTACGCGGGGGCTGGCGAAAGCGGCACGCTTGTCGCCGTGCGCCGCGCCGGCCCTTCGGGGCCGGCGGATGCCGGGGTCGCAGCCGCACTGCGGGCGCTACTGGCCGGGCCGTCGGCGCGGGAGCGGCGCCAGGGGCTCGTGAGCGAGGTGCCGCCGGGGACCTCGCTGCGCGGCGTACGCCTGAGCGGCGGGATTGCCACGGTCGACCTGACCGCGCCCTTCGCCGGGGGAGGCGGAAGCGCGAGCATGCTCGCCCGGCTCTGGCAGGTTGTCTATACGGCGACGCAGACGCCGTCGGCCCATGCGGTGCAGATCATGATCGACGGCCAGCGCGTGCGGGCGCTCGGCGGCGAGGGGGTCATGGTCGACGCCCCGATCGCGCGTCCCGCGTCGATGCCGACGTTCTGAGCCGGGGCGCTGCCCGAGATTCGGGTGGCGCCCCGCACGTGTGTGCGGTGGCGGCCTCCCGCGCGAGCGCAGGCAGGGACGCTTCCCCGCGTGGGAGAACTAGCGAGACGATGCCCAAGGAAGTCTTTGCGGAAGAGATCGAACGTTTTCTTGGGACCCTTGACGGCGTCGCCGCCGCGCGCGTCATCAGCACGCCGGCCGGAGAGGTCGCGCAGGTCTACGTGACGGCGGAGCATGCCGCCGACGTCCGAGCCGTGCGGCGCGGCGTCGCGGCTGCGCTCGTCAGCACCTACGGCATTCCGATCGAACCGTGGCGCATCCAGGTGACGCAGCCCCGCGCCGGCGTCGGCCCAGCAGAGCTGCCGCGGTTTGAGATCCTCCGCGTCGAAGAGACGGTGGCGGCCGCGGAGATGACCGCGACCGTGCAACTCGCCTGGGCCCGGGGGGGTGAGGACCGAACGTCGACGGGCCGCGCGCGCGGCGGGTCGGGCCCCCAGCACCGGTTTCGAACGCTGGCGTCCGCGACGATCGATGCCGCCCGGGATGCGCTGGACCCCGCCCACCGCAAGATCACCGTGCAGCAGGCGTCGCTCGTGATGTTCGTCAACCGGCCGACCGCGCTCGTCGGGATTGCGATCACGCTGCCGCGCGGACCCGAGACCTCGCTCGGCATTGCGCAGGCCGAGTCGTCGTCGGACGCGATGGTCGAGGCCGCGCTCGATGCCGTGATCAAGTGGGCGATGCGTGCCGGGTTTGCGACGACTCCGGTGCCCGTGGGAGACCGGCGCGCGCGACTCGAGGCGATGCGCCAGTACACGCGGTCCGCCGAGCGGGTCGAGGCACCGCGCGCGGGCTCGCCGACGGCTCCGCCCTCGAACCGGCTGGCGGTCGACGCCGAGCCGGTCGGCGGCCACTCGCACTCCGAACGTGCCGTCCCCTCCCCGACCGCGTCCGAGGATGTGATCGAGACGGTGGAGGAATGGCACGAGTCGGAGGTGGCGGCACCGGCGGCGCGATCGCTGAGACGCGCGCCGGCCGCGGCCACGGTCGAACGACCCGGGGGCGGCGGCGGTCCCGACGTCGTGTCGCGGGCGGCGCCGGACGACGATCCGGATATCATTCGCGACTTGCGTGAGATTCGGCCGGGACAGGAAGGGGTGACGGCGACAGTGCGACAGGATGCTCCGCGCACCGGAGGCGCGCCCACGACTCCGAACCGGCAGTCTATGGAGGACACGTTTTACCAGTCGCTCATCGCCAACCGCACGCCGCTCCACGTCCGCTGCGTGGACGGCTACGAGTTGGTGCGCGCGGTGCTGCGAGATGTCGGCACCTACAGTGTGCTGCTCGATGTGCAGGGGGCCACGGAGCTCGTGTACAAGCACGCGATCCTTTCGATCCGTCCGGTGACGGACGGCCCGGGGCAGGCGTAGCCGCCCGGTGCCGGAGGGCGATCGCCTCGCGGATCTCCACGCGCGCGAGGCCCGCCTGTTGGCGGGCGGCGGGCCTGAGCGCACCGCGCGCCAGCACGCCGCCGGCAAGCTCACCGCCCGCGAGCGCCTGGCGGACCTGCTGGACCCCGGGAGTTTCGTCGAGCTCGATCGGTTCGTCACCCACCGCGCGACGGCGTTTGGCATGGATCGGATCGAGGCCCCGGCCGACGGCGTCGTCACGGGCTACGGGGCGATCAACGGACGCCTCGTGTACGTCTTCTCGCAGGACTTCACGGTGCTCGGCGGGTCGCTCGGCGAAGGCCACGCGCAGAAGATCTGCAAGATCATGGATCTGGCCCTCCGGAACGGCGCACCGGTGGTCGGGCTCAACGACTCCGGCGGCGCCCGGATCCAGGAGGGCGTCGCCAGCCTCGGCGGATACGCCGAGATCTTTCTGCGGAACACGCTCGCCAGCGGCGTCGTCCCGCAGATCTCCGCCATCATGGGGCCGTGCGCGGGCGGGGCCGTCTACTCCCCGGCGATTACCGACTTCACCGTGATGGTCCGCGGGACCAGCTACATGTTCGTGACCGGGCCGCAGGTCGTCAAGGCGGTGACCCACGAGGACGTGACGTTCGAAGAACTGGGCGGCGCCGACGTGCACGCAGAGCGCAGCGGCGTCGCCCACTTCGTCGCGGACAGCGACCCGGACGGGCTCCAGTTGATTCGCCGCCTGCTCGGCTACCTTCCCCAGAACAATCTCGAGGATCCCCCGCGCGTCGCGTGTGCGGACGATCCCGCGCGAGCAGACACGGCGCTGGATACGATCGTACCGGAGGATCCTCACATCCCGTACGACATGCACGGCGTGATCGCCCGCGTGGTCGACGGGGGCGAGTTCCTCGAGGTGCACGCGGCGTTCGCACCCAACATCGTCGTCGGGTTTGCGAGGCTCGGCGGCCGCTCCGTCGGCGTCATCGCGCAGCAGCCCGCGGTCCTCGCAGGCGTGCTCGACATCAACAGCTCGGTCAAGGGGGCCCGGTTCGTCCGGTGCTGCGACGCGTTCAACGTCCCGGTCGTGACGTTCGTGGACGTGCCGGGGTTCCTCCCGGGCACCGCGCAGGAGCACGGCGGGATCATCCGGCAGGGCGCCAAGCTGCTGTACGCGTACTGCGAGGCGACCGTCCCCAAGCTGGCCGTGATCACCCGCAAGGCCTACGGCGGCGCGTACGACGTGATGTCGAGCAAGCACATCCGCGGCGACCTGAACCTGGCGTGGCCCACCGCGGAGGTGGCGGTGATGGGTCCCGAGGGCGCGATCGACATCATCTTCCGTCGGGAGCTCGACGAGGCCCCCGACCGGGCGGCCGCGCGGGCGCGGCTCGTGGCCGAGTACCGCGCGCGTTTCGCCAATCCCTACATCGCGGCCAGCCGCGGGTACGTGGACGATGTGATCGAACCGCACGAGACGCGTCCGCGCCTGATCTCGGCCCTCGAGATGCTGCAGGGCAAGCGCGACCGGAACCCCGCCAAAAAGCACGGGAACATCCCGCTGTAACGCATGCCTCGAACTGAGATCCGCAAGGTGCTCGTCGCCAACCGCGGCGAGATCGCGTTGCGCGTGATCCGCGCCTGCCGCGCGCTGGGCGTGGCCGCGGTGGCGATCTACAGCGACGTGGACCGTGCCTCGCCCCACGTGCGCGCGGCCGACGAGGCCTATCGGATCGGGCCTGGCCCGGCGGTCGACTCATATCTCCGCATCCCCGCAGTGGTCGAGGCCGCGCGCCGCTCCGGCGCGGACGCCGTCCATCCGGGCTACGGGTTTCTCGCGGAGAATCCGGCGTTGGCCGCCGCCTGCGGGGAGCACGGGATCCGTTTCGTCGGCCCTCCCGCCGAGGCGCTCGCGCGGTGCGGGGACAAGGCCGAGACCCGGCGCGCCGTCCGCGAGGCCGGCGTGCCGGTGCTGCCCGGGACGGAGTCGCTCGGCGACGTGGCGGCGGCGAGCGAGGCGCTGCGCCTCGGGTATCCCGTGTTGATCAAAGCGGCGGCCGGCGGGGGCGGGAAGGGGATCCACCGCGTCGCGCGGCCGGAGGATCTGGTCAGCGCGCTCCGGCTGGCCCGCGGGGAGGCCCGCGCGTCCTTCGGCGACGACCGCGTGTACCTGGAACGCTGGGTCGACGATCCCCGGCACGTCGAGGTCCAGATTGCCGCCGACGGGCACGGCGACATCGTGCATCTTGGGGAGCGGGAGTGCTCGGTCCAGCGCCGCCATCAGAAGCTGATCGAGGAGGCACCGTCTCCGGCGCTCAGCGCGCCGCTGCGGGACGCGATGGGACGGGCGGCGATTACGGCCGCGCGCGCCGTGGGCTATCGGAACGCCGGGACGGTGGAGTTCCTCGTCGACGGCGACGCGTTCTACTTTCTGGAGATCAACGCCCGGCTTCAGGTGGAACACCCGGTGACCGAACTCGTCACCGGCGTCGACCTGGTGGCCTGGCAGCTCGCGATTGCCTCGGGCGCCCCCCTGCCGCTCCGTCAAGACCAGATCGCGCTCCGGGGCCACGCGATCGAGTGCCGGATCTCCGCCGAGGACCCGAGCGCCGAGTTCGTGCCGTGGGCGGGCCGCGTCGGCGCCGTGGTGCTGCCCGGAGGGCCGGGGATCAGGGTCGACGGCGCGCTCGTCCCCGGCCTCGAGGTGACCCGGTTCTACGACCCGCTGCTCGCCAAGGTGATCGCGTGGGCGCCGACGCGGCCGGACGCGATCGCCCGCATGTCGGCGGCGCTGTCCGAGATGATCGTGACCGGGCTGCCCACCACGATCCCGTTCCACCGGTGGGCGCTCCGTCATCCGTGGTTCGTGAAGGGCGCCTACAGCACCCGGTTCGTCGACCTGGAGTGGCCGCGCCGCGCCCCGCCCGATCTTCCCCTCGCGGCGGTCGCGGCGGCGGTGCTCGCGTACCGGGACGACCGCCGGGTCCCGCTGCTCCCGCCTCACCCCGCCGGCGGGTGGAAGGCGGCGGCCCGACGCGAGGCGCTGTCGTGAGACACCCTGTGTCAACCCCCCACTGGTCAGGCGACGCTAAGGCGTTGTGCCGACCCATGGTGGCTGAGCTGATAGGGCGTGGAAGACTGCCAACACCGCCACAGGACGCGGAGCCAGGCGCGAGCCAGGATGCGGATGGCGTGAGGATGGTCACAGCCGCGCGCCAGAGCACGTTGATAGACCTGCGCGGCCCACGGCGAGGCACGTCGGGAGTTGTCGGCAAAGATAGTGACGGCGCGCCGGAGACGCTTATTGCAGGCCCAGCGGAAGCTGACCCCGCGGTGTTTGCCAGACTCCAGCGTGACCGGGACGACTCCGGCTTCGGCCGCGAGTTGTTCGGCCGAGGGGAAGCGAAGGCGCTCCTGCCCCAGTTCGGCGAGGATTTGGGCCGCGTTCGTGCAGCCGACCCGGGGGAAGGACATGAGGACCGCGCCGTCCGGGTGGACCCGCATCGCCTGGGCAATGGCACTGGTCAATTTTTGAATTTGGGGGACGAGGGGGACCAGGACGGCCACCAGGGAACGGACAGCGTCCCCGCAGGCCTCGGTGTTCGCCTCCCCCACCGTTACGGTCGGGGCACTGCGGAGCCGTTCGAGCAGTTCCCGCGCGGTGCGGCGGCCGCAGTACGCGTTGCGCCCGAGAAAGGCCGCGAGCCGCTTCTCGCCCAGGTGCTCCGCGTTCTCGGGCGTCGGATAGCGCTCCAAGAACGCGAGGGCGATCGGCGAATCAATGTCCGCAAAGACCTGCGCGGCACCTGGCCAAAAGGCCTCGAGGACGGCGCGCAGTTGATTCCCCAAGCCGACGCGGGTCGTCACCAAGTCGTCGCGGGTCCGCACCCGCGTCTCGTCCGCCACGGGGGGCATGGCGCGGAAACGGTGCCCGTCGGTCCGCAGCAAGTCAGCCAGGATGAACGCATCGCTCGCGTCGCTTTTGGCCCCGCTGATCCGGTACCGGGACCGCGAGGCCTTGAGGGCGTTGGGCTGGATCGACACGACCCGGTAGCCCCACTCCAGCAGGAGATCGACCACGAGGCCAGAGGGGCGCTCAATGGCCACGGGCACGTCGGCGGGCACCCCGAACCGTTGGAGCCGCCGGCGCAGGGCCGCGAACCCCTCGGCGGTGTGCGAGGCCGAGTCCTGCCAGACGATCTGTCCGTGCGCGTCGATGACACAGATCTGGTGCGCGGTACTGGCCCAATCGCACCCTACGTAGTAGGACATCCATCCCTCCCCAAGCGAAGCTCTCCAGTGCTGAGAGGTCCCTGCCGGTCGCTCACTAATTGGCGCTCGTGCCCTGCGCGGGGCTTGGCGCATCACCCTGTGGCCGGTTTGGACCTCTTGGCCATTCCGAGGGGGCAGGTCTCACGATGGCGGTCGAGCCGCACGCGCATTTGGCCCTCCTCGGAACGGCACCGGAGGCACTGGTCTGATCCGCAGATTTCCGTGACGTTTCCTTCTTCCGTTATGTCGAGGGTACAGTAGTGAGCACGTACCTCGTGCGCCTCGGAACCGAGGAGATCGAGGTCGAGGTCGAGGCGGTCGGGGACGCGCTCCGCCTCTCGGTCGACGGCCGCGCCCGATGCGTCGATGCGGTCGAGGTGCTCCCCGGGTGGTACTCGCTTGTGGTGGATCAGGGCTCGCACGCCCTCGGGACGCTGCCCCGCCTCGCGTCCCCGGGCGGGAGCGCGCCGGAGGCCGCCGGGCCACGGCGCTGGACCATGGTGCTTGACGGGTATACGTATGATGTCACCGTCGAGCGGGGCGGGCGGCGGCGCGTGAGGCCGGGGACCGCCGGGGCGGCCGCCCAGGGCCATGAGGTGCGGGCGCCGATGCCCGGCCTGCTTGTGGCCGTGGTCGTGACCGAGGGAACCCCGGTCGCGGCCGGCCAGCCCCTCCTCACCATGGAGGCCATGAAGATGCAGATGGAGATCCGTTCGCCGGTTGCGGGGATGGTGCGGAGGGTGCACGCCGCCTCCGGCGCCGAAGTGTCCGGCGGGCAGGTGTTGGTGACGATCGGGTAAGGTCGAGGAGGCGAGTCGAACCAATGGCGGGCGGTACTGGCGGGCCGGACGACGCGGGCGGGAACGCGGCGCGTGAGCGCTGGGAGCGGAGCGTGTTGGGCCCGGTGCTGGCCCGTGCTCCGGAGCGGGCCGAGTCCTTTGCGACGTCGTCGCAGATTCCGGTGGAGCGGCTGTACGCACCTGAGAACGTGTCTGCGCTCGACTACGATCGGGACCTGGGGTACCCCGGTGCGTACCCCTACACGCGCGGCATCTATCCGACGATGTATCGGGGCCGCTTGTGGACGATGCGGCAGTACGCCGGGTACGGGGGCGCCGAGGAGTCCAACCAGCGGTTCCGCTACCTCCTCGAGCAGGGACAGACGGGCCTGTCCGTCGCGTTCGACCTCCCGACGCAGATGGGGTATGACTCGGACCACAGCCTGGCGGAGGCGGAGGTCGGCAAGGTCGGCGTCGCGATCGATTCGCTCGCGGACATGGAGGTGCTGTTCGCGGGCATCCCTCTCGACCGCGTGAGCACGTCGATGACGATCAACGCCACCGCGGCGATCCTGCTCTGCATGTACGCGGCGGTCGGGGAGAAACAGGGGATTCCATTCGACCGGCTGACGGGCACGACGCAGAACGACATCCTCAAGGAGTACATCGCGCGGGGCACCTACATCTATCCGCCGGGGCCGTCGCTGCGTCTCGTCACCGACACGCTCGCGTTCTGCGCGAAGCACATGCCGAAGTGGAACCCGATCAGCATCAGCGGCTACCACATCCGGGAGGCCGGGTCGACCGCGGTGCAGGAGGTCGCGTTCACGCTCGGCAACGCGATCGCCTACCTCGATGCCGCGCGCGTCGCCGGGCTGGACGTGGATCAGATCGCGCCGCGGCTCGCGTTCTTCTTCGACGCCCAGATGAACTTTTTCGAGGAGATCGCCAAGTACCGCGCGGCCCGGCGGCTGTGGGCCCGGATCGTGCGGGAGCAGCTCGGCGCCCGGGATCCGCGGTCGTGGATGCTTCGGTTCCACACGCAGACCGCCGGGGTCGCCCTGACCGCGCAGCAGCCGGACAACAACGTCGTTCGGGTCGCGATCCAGGCGCTCGCCGCCGTGCTCGGCGGCACACAGTCGCTGCACACGAACGCGAGGGACGAGGCGCTGGCGCTCCCGACGGATGAATCGGCGCTCCTGGCGCTCCGGACCCAGCAGATCATCGGGTACGAAACCGGCGTAGCCGACACGATCGATCCCCTCGCGGGCTCGTACTACGTCGAGTCGCTCACGACCGAGGTAGAGCGGCGGGCGGCCGCGTACCTCGAGCGGATCCGCCAGGCCGGGGGGATGCTGCGGGCGATCGAGAGCGGGTACGTGCAGCGGGAAATCGGCGAAGCCGCGTACCGGGACCAGCAGGAGGTCGAGGCCGGGCGGCGGGTGGTGGTCGGGGTGAACCGCTTCCAGGCCGCCGATGAGGCGCCGTCCCAGATCCTGCGGGTCGACCCCGAGGTGATGGACCGGCAGCGCGCCCGGCTCCGGCGGGTGCGCGCGGAGCGGAACCCCGCGCGGGTCGCGGCCGCGCTCGCCGCGCTCGCTCGCAGCGCCCGCCGCGACGACAACCTGATGCCCCCCATCCTCGAGGCGGTGCACGCGTACGCGACGATCGGTGAGATCTGCGACACGCTGCGGCGCACGTTCGGTGCGTATCGGCCGCCCGCCGTGGTCTGACCTGGTGACGCTGGCGCAGGAGGTGCTCCGGGGCTCGCCCCAGGCGGTGGCCCGCCTGATCTCGCTCGTCGAGAGCCGGCCGGCCGAGGCCGTGCCGATGCTCCGCGAGCTGCATCCCCATACCGGACGCGGCCACATCGCCGGGGTCACGGGACCGCCCGGTGGGGGCAAGAGCACCTTGATCGACGCGCTGGTGCGCCTCGCCCGGAGGGACGGCAGGCGGGTGGGCGTGGTCGCCGTGGATCCGACGAGCCCGTTCACCGGCGGCGCCATCCTGGGCGACCGGGTCCGGATGCAGGACCACGCCACCGACCCCGGGGTGTTCGTCCGCAGCATGGCCACGCGGGGCTACCTCGGCGGCCTGGCCCCGGCGGCCTCCGGTGCCGTGGAGGTGCTCGACGCCTTCGGCTGCGACCTGATCCTGGTCGAGACCGTCGGAACCGGACAGGCGGAGGTGGACATCGTCCGGCTGGCAGACACGGTCGTGGTCGTGACGGTGCCGCACCTCGGGGACGGCGTGCAGACGCTCAAAGCCGGGGTCATGGAGATCGGTGACCTATTTGTCGTGAATAAGGCCGACCGGGGCGATGCCGACCGGACCGCCATCGAGATCAAGATGATGCTCGGCCTCGCGCCGAACGACCGGGGATGGCGGCCGCCGGTGCTGCTCGCCTCCGCGGTCGACGGCACCGGGGTCCCGGCAGTGCTCGAGGAGATCGCCCGGCACCGTGCCTATCAGGAGGCCCACGGCCTGCTCGACCGACGCCGGAAGGAGCGGCGGCGCCAGGAGATCCTGATGATCGCCGAGGCCCTGGTTCGGCGCCGGCTGCTCGACGGGGGCGGCTCGGACGCGCTGGATGGGCTGGCATCGCGGGTTTCCGGCGGCGAGTTAGACCCGTACGCGGCAGCCGAGTCCCTTGTCAGGCGGGCGGGCCTCGACTCGCGAACGCGGCTCTGATCGTTTGCGGTGCCGAATCATGCCTAGGCATCCCACAGCCAGGTGGAACTGCCCAAGCACTTTTGGCGGACTAACTTAGACCGGATGGGTCTTGCATTGAAATTCGTCTATAGGTATAATGGTCGGCGTAGAACATAGTCTATATTAAGCACACCTCAACAGCATCCGCACCAGACTTCAGAGCCCGTCGGCCGCTGCAGAGCTTCCGGATCTTTCCATAAACGATCGCAGGAGTGCCGTAGGTCCTCGGGGCCGGCACGAGCGGGGTACCGTAGGCAGGGGGGGCTTTTTGCTGTCGAACGCGCCTGACCCGTACGTCGTTCCACAGTCCAGCCGCGCCCGACGCCAGCGTTTCGCCGGGTGGGCCTGTACCTGCTTGGCCCTTCTCCTGCCCGCCGGGGCCGTGGCCGCCGGCTGGGACCTCCCGATTCCCCACAGTGTCCATATCAGCGCGGATGGGACGACCCGAAATCAGCGGCTGTTTGGACGGCGGGTCGGGGACGTGCTGGCGGCCTCAAAAATCTCGCTTCATGCCGGGGATCGGTTGAGCCCCGCTTCGGACACCCCCGTGTGGTCCGGGATGCAAATCCAGGTAGTCCGGGCGGTCCCGTTTGAGCTCCGGGTCGGAGGCCAGCGCCGCCAGGTCCGTCCTGCCGCCGCAACGGTCGGGGAGGCCCTGACCGCACTCGGCGTGCGGCTCGGACCCGCCGACCGGGTCTACCCGGCCCCGGGCACCCCTCTCGTGCCGGCCATGCGCGTGACGGTGGAGCGGCGGGAGTGGCACGCCTGGGTTGAGTCCCGCCCGCTTCCGTTTGCCTCGCAGATGGTGAACGACGCTGCGCTCTTCAAGGGCAATGAGACGGTCCGGAGCGCCGGACATCCCGGGCTGAAACAGCGCACGGTCAAGGTCCTCTACGCCGACGGCCGGCCGGCCGTGATGGTGCCCGAATCGTGGGTGGTGGCAGAGGCACCGGTCCCGAGAGTGGTCGCGGTCGGCACGCGGGCCATGATCGCGTCGCGCGGGGCGTTCGCGGGACGGGAATACATGATCTTCGAGGCGACCGCGTACTATCCGGGGCCTCGCAACTTCGGCGGCGGCGTGGGCCCGCGCACGGCGATCGGCATGATCGC
>Ga0209415_10011755_pt1 | contig 14698 bp, 14 predicted proteins | sample PeaSoiSIISIP2007_FD_187696 | JGI IMG/M metagenome (GOLD analysis project Ga0209415, IMG submission 187696) | Peat soil microbial communities from Weissenstadt, Germany - SII-SIP-2007 (SPAdes) (version 2) | ecosystem: Environmental > Terrestrial > Soil > Wetlands > Peat | place: Germany...
TCGCGCTCGACAAACTCGCGAACCGTGCGTAGAATCAGCCGCTGCTCTTCGGAAACGCTTGACATTGTACGATTCTACGCTCGATCAGACCGTGGATTTCATCCGGTGAAAATCCCGATTCGAGCAGAACCTCGCGTGTATGCTCGCCCAAGCGCGGCGCGGTTCCGGCAGCCGCTGGAAATCCCGAAATTTCGATGGGCAGAACCGGCGACGAGACTCCCATCCCGTCTATCTCGGACATCTGGCGCAAAGCCGCAAGGTGCGGATCGTTCAGGACGTCCCCGGCGGTCTGAATCGCACTCGCCGGGACACCCGCGCGATCGAAACGCTCCAGCCATTCCGCAGTCGAGCGCTGAAGCAGCAACGGCGCCAGAGCCGCATCGAGCGCTTCCCGATTTTTCACCCGATCCGGATTGGTCGCGAACCGGCTTTCATTTGCCAATCCCGTCGCCTCGCAAAGGCGCTGAAACAACCGGTCGTTCGAGATTCCGATCAGCACGCGCGAATCAGCCGTCGCAAAATCGCCGTAGGGAGCGAACGCGCCGATGCGAGTCCCCTGCGGCTGCGGATCCCGCCCCGTCATCTGCCGGGCGACTAAGTGGTACGCCATCCACATGATGCCGGTCTGATACAGGGACCCGTCCACGCGCCCGGCGATGCCGGTCCGCTGGCGCTCGAACAATGCCGCGATCACTCCCAACGCGATCCACATCCCGGTTCCCATGTCGAGAATCGAAACACCCGCGCGCGCGCCCGCCGTGCCCGGCTCTCCCGTAACGCTTTGGATTCCGGTGCGCGCCTGCACTAATGCGTCGTACCCAGGTTTTTCGAAATCAGGTCCGCGTGGTCCAAACGCGGACAGAGAAGCATAGACGATATCCGCGCGACCGCCACGCACCGCCGCTTCGCCCAAGCCCATCGCTTCCGCTTTTCCGCCGCGGAAATTCTCGACAAACACATCGCAGCGCGCGGCGAGTCTCAACGCCAGTGCGACGCCTTCGGGCTGGCTCAGATCTACCGCCACAGAGCGCTTGCCGCGATTGATGGCCAGGAAATACGCGCTCCATCCATCCGCCGCCGGGGCCATCTGGCGAGCTTCATCGCCGGTCGACGGCCGCTCAATCTTCAGCACCTCCGCGCCAAGCCCTGCCAGGATCATGGTCGCGCACGGACCGGAGATGTTGGTGGTCAGGTCGAGGACGCGGATTCCCGCCAGTGGTCCAGTCGCCAGGTTTTCCAATGTTCCTATGTTAGCGGCTTAGCGTCCGAACAGGCCCTCCACGGCGGCGATCACCGTGCACACTACCACGTGAGCCAGGAATCCGTAATGAATCCAATGCCGCGTGTAAAGGAGAATCCGATTGATGTCCTGCATGGGCCACGAGTATTGTGGCCGCAGAACCGCAGGCAGGACCAATAGTTCAGATCCGTGGTTCTGTTCGAAATGGGTATGGTACGAAGCTGGATCTAAAGCTCAATCCGCTGGTACTTTGAGGTTCTTCGGCCGCGCGCGAGGGGTGGAAACAGGAGTATGCTGAATTGTACGAAAAAACCGCATCGGAATAGGCGGCTGCGAGGTGACGGTGCAACCTTTTCCGATGCGGTCCGCCCAAGACGGGCTGGATCCACGGCTTCTACTCTGAACAAACTGAAGTCAAGGCCCGCGTCCTAATTAGTTCCTCAACCAAGCTTTTCGAAGCGGATACCGGCGATCCGGGAAGTCCATGAGTTATTGACCGCGCTCATCCTCAGCGGATGCGATGCGCGGTGTTTATCAATACCAACAACAAAATCGTTAATAACGCGCCCTAGAAAAAACCCCTCTGTTGCAACTTGCCCAAACGAAGGAAGGAGCGGTTTTGAACTTCAAAAAACACCGGCTCCCGCAAGCACGCTAGTATTTAGCCACTCGCTTCTCCCGTTCGCGCCCGTTGCAAACAGAGGGCAGGTTTGCAAAGTTTACTTCATCAATTCGTGTTCAAATATAGCATGTTGGTCACCAGCCTATCTCGCTTTTGTTTTCAATAATTTACCTTGCGCGATCGGGTTTGGCTGCACGTCCCCGCCCCGATGGGTGTGTCCCTGTGACACAATGGCCACGAGTGTTCTTTCGGCTTCTTCTGTTGGCCCTCCCGGTTCTTGGTCAAACCGCACTTGACGACGATTATCACGTCTATACGGATTCTCCGCGCCTTCTGCTCACCAAGCAGCGTTTGCGCCTGTTGCAGCGCGAACGGGAGCGCCAATCCATGCGCTGGCAGCAGTTCGAAGCACTGATGGCGGGCGGCGCGGCCATGCCTGAGCCCGGGATCGCGTGGGCGCTGTATTACCGGGTCGCGCAGGATCAAAGTGCTGGAAAGAAAGCTGTGGAATGGGCCTTAGGAGACACCAAGGACCTGCGCCAGATGGCCCTGGTGTTCGATTGGTGCGGCCCGGTGATGACCAAGGCGCAGGCCGATCGATTGGGGGCGAAACTGGAAGCCGCGTTGGCGACGTCCCCGCCCGACGATGTGAAAACACGAAGCGCGCGGACGCTGGCCGCAATCGCGATCGCCGATCGCCTGCCGGATCATGCCAATGGCGAACTCAGCGCCATCGTCGAGAAATGGTGGCGCGGAAACATCGTAAAACAGATCGAAAAAGACCAGCCCGCCATCCCTCGGGAGCAGCTCTATTGGCTGTACGAAATGATGCACTCGATTCGCGACAATCTGAAGATCGATCTGCGTGAATCGGCGGCGGGGTATTTTAGCCAGCTCCCGGTCGATCATCTGGCGGGTCACTACCCGGCTCCTTACCCGGCCTCCGAAAACGAATATCGCGTGCCGATTTACGCCCGCGATGGCGATCCGGACATCCCCGACATGGTGATGGCGCGGGCGGTCGAGCTCGCCATGGTCGGTTATGACGCGAACGCGCTTGAAAGCCAGTACCTGCAGGGATGGCTGATGCAGGACCGCTTCCTGATGCGCAGCGGCTTGGGAATCGTCTACGAATTCATGTGGGCCAATCCTTACCAGCCCGGATTGAGCTATTTCCACGTCCCGCTGGTGTTTCACGATTCAGCCACAGGGCATGTTTTCGCGCGGACCAGTTGGGACGAGGACGCCACCTGGATCGGCTATTTCGAGGGCCATCTTCAACTGTTTTCCGATGGAAAAATCGAGTCCCTGCGCGCCGGAGCGAAGACCAAACCGGTGCGGATCGGCGATGCCGTGCTGATCAGCGCCGAAAGCAAAGAGGCAGCGCGCTTCCAGGCCGACGCCGAAGCGGTCTTCATCCTGAATCTGACTCCGCATGCGGCCTACGCTGTCGAAGTCGACGACGAAGAGCTGTGGGAAGAGCAGACCGACGCCGGCGGGACTCTGGTGCTTTCGTTTCCCGAAGGAACCAACGCCGGCGTCAGGATCAAGCGGCGCGACTCAGCTCCCGTAAAGTAAAATTGGGGCGTGACCCAAGCCGAGCGCGACCGCGCTATCGCCTATCTGGAAGAGACTAAGGCCGATATTCTCAATTCCACCGCTACGCTCAGCGAAGCGCAGTGGCGAATGAAACCGTCCGCCGAAGCCTGGAGCCCGGCCGACTGCGTGGAGCACCTCGCCATCGTCGAGGCGCATCTGCTGCGGCAGATTCAGGACCTGGCGAAAGGTCCGGCTGCGGCCGAAGAGGTTCTCGCGGCGACACCGGGCAAAGAAGACGTCATCGTGAAGCTGGTCCCGTCGCGTGGCCGGAAAGTGACTGCTCCGGAAGGTGCGCGGCCAGCCAATCGATTTCCCAACGCGGACGAGCTGAGGGCGCATTTCACCGAAGTTCGCGACCGGACCATACTGTATGTCCGTACCACCAAAGATCCCATTCGCCAGCGCGCGTTCAATCACATGATCTTCGGTCCGCTCGACGGATACCAATGGATCATCTTCTGCGGAGCGCATACGGAGCGCCATCGAAAGCAGCTCGAAGAGGCCCTGGCGTCAGCTTAGCGCCGACGGCTGTATCGGAGGAAATGCGATTTTCTCGGCGTCCAGCCGCGCTTTCACGCGCCGATTCAACTCCCGCCCAACCAGGGCCTGCTTCGACGGAAGCGTCTTGATCCGGGCCCTGAGCGTCACGCCGCGGTCCACCAGCCGGTCGATTCCCATCACCTCGATCGGCGCAAGAATCAGATCGCGATACGATTCGTCGTGCTGGAGTTCGCCGCCGACCGCGCTCAAAATCGACATCGCCCGCTCGGAGTCCGCGCTGTGGGCGATGGTGAGTTCGACAACGTAATAGGAATAGTCGCGAGTCAGGTTCGAAAGCGTCGCGATCGACCCGTTGGCGATAATATTCACCGCGCCGTTTTCACCGCGAAGCTGCGTAGTGCGCAGATTGATCTCTTCCACGCTGCCGGAAATTCCGTTGATGATCACCGAATCGCCGATGCGAAGCTGATCCTCCAGCAACAGAAAGAGTCCGCCCAGCCAATCCTTAATCACGGTCTGCGCGCCCAATCCCAGCGCCAGTCCGGCAACCCCCAGGCCGGCGAGCAAAGGCTCGATATGGAAGTTCAGTTCGGTCAAGGCCATCACCAGTGCCACCAGCCAGACGAACATGCTCGCGACTTTGCTGAGTACGGAGATTAGCGTATTCGCGCGCTTCTCCATCTCGATGGTGGAGCCTTCATTACGCCGGTCCATCATGCGAATCGTGTAGGTTTGCAAGCGCGCCAGCAGCCGCTTAGCGATCCGTGAAAACAGCCACGCCAGGACAAGAATCACCACCACGCGCACGCCGCGGGCGGCCCATTCCATCCAGACATCGGGGCGCAGGAATTCAGCGCTGAGAGTTCGGGAAATCTGCATCCGTCACCGCTAGTGTCTCAGTTTGAATTTCTGAGCGCAGTCCGTCGGGCGAGTCGCGCGATTAAGCAGGAACGTACGTCAGCCGAATCAAGTCATCGGCGATTAAATCGCTGGCCACCAGGTGGAGCGGCGGCCGGGGGCCGGCGAAGAATGGCTGGCCACCACCAAGCACGACGGGGCGGAGGTAGAGTCGATACTCATCGATAAGACCGGCCTCGGTCAGGCTTTGCGCCAGGACTGGTCCGGCAACTTGAATCTCGCCAGCCAGCTCGGCCTTCAGCCTGCGTATCACCTTCTCGAAGTCATCCGCGACAAGCGTCGAGTTGGGGCCAACGGACTTGAGGGAACGCGACACGACCCACTTCGGCTGGCTCCGCCACACCACCGCGAACTCGCGATCCTCCGCGTCCCAATCAGGAAGATCTTCTTCCCAATAACGCATGATCTCGTACGTGCGGCGACCGTAAATGAGGCCCGCCGCGCCGCGCACCAGCCCGATGAAGTGACGGAAGGCCGCGGGCGCCGGCGGCCCAAGCTTCATGTGGTCGACGTAGCCATCCAGGGACTGGCTCAATCCGTAGACAAGTTTTGCCACGCTGTAAATCTCCCCCCACGTTCTTCAGAATAGCGTGAGCCGAAGTCACGCTGAGGTGAGGTTGAACACTATCTGCGCGCCGCGTTGTAGGTGTGACCAATAACCAGAGGTCCACTTCCCAATCCTGAGATTCAAACTGAGACACTACCACGTCACCGGTAGTGCGATAACATTAATAATAATGGCAGACAATCCGAATGACGCGTTGCCGCCAGCCAGCAAATGGGCCCCGGTGGTCGCGTTTGCGTGGCTGATTCCGGGCGGCGGACATTTTCTAATGAAGCGCCCCGCCAGAGGAGGCCTGCTGCTCGCATCCGTCGCCGCCATGTTCCTGCTGGGATTGATGATGCGCGGCGCGCTGTTTCAATGGCAGACCGGCGACATTCTCACTACGGTCATCTACTGCGGCGGATTTATCGCGAATCTTTTCTCGGGTCTCTTTTATCTTCTGGCCAGAGCGCTCGGCTACAATCAGCCGGATGTCGCAGGGCACGTGCATGACTACGGCACCAAGTTTCTGGTCGCTGCCGGACTGCTGAACATTCTGGCGATGGTGGATGCGTTCGAAATCGCGACGGGGAAAAAAGAATAATGCCCAAGATGACTCTTTCGCATTTCGAAGCATCCCTGCTGTTCGCACTGTTCACTTCCATCGTGCTGGGAATCATCACCAAGCGTACGGATCGGGAGCGCATCCGCTACGCCGTCTACTGCTTCGGCTACTTCCTGGTGGCGATCTTCGGCCTCAGCTGGCTGATGTATCTGGGACACGGCTGAGTCGCGCGAAATCGGCTGAAGTTTTGCGGTCTTCCGTCGATAAGTCTGTATATTGATATCCCTGAAGCGATACCTTGAGGTGGATCATACCGGGGTGTTGAAATCCACTCTGGATTCCTACCGCGCCGCCGTCGCCGCTACCAGTGCGTTCGGCAATCAAGCCAGCCCGTGCCTGGGACCGGAGTTCATACAAAACCTTACAAATCTCGCGGCAAGTCTGGCGGACGCCGAGAGCGCCGAAGCGGTCGCCCAGACCGAACAGAAGTTCGAGACTGAGCTGCAACAGGCCGGCACGCGCGCTTCCGAATATCTGAAGCAAAAAGCTTCGGAGATCAAGGAACTGATGGTGGTGATCGCCAGCACCGCCGAAGCCATGGGGGAGCGCGACCATCGCTACTGCACGCAGTTCAACGCCTTCAGCGCGCGCCTTCAGGCCATCGCGGACCTGGACGATCTGACGAAAATTCGTACATCCCTGGTACAGAGCGCTCAGGAACTCAAATCGTACGTCGACAAGATGGCGCACGAGACCCAGGAATGCGTCCAGAAACTGCGAACCGAGTTGTCCGCGTCGCGGGAAAGGGAACAGGCAACGGAACGGCTGGCGAATCGCGATCCGCTCACGGGGCTCGGCAACCGGCGCCGCGTCGAGCTGGAGCTGGAACATTTCGAAGAGCTGAAAAAAACTTTCTGCATCATGATGTTCGACGTGAACGGCTTCAAGCAGATCAACGACGGACTGGGGCACCTGGCAGGGGATCAGGTGCTGAAACAGTTCGCTACGGAGCTGAAAGCCGCGTTTCGTCCCACCGATTTCATCGGACGCTGGGGCGGAGACGAGTTCATCGCGATTCTGGACTGCGAGCTCAAACAAGCCGAGGCGCAGATCGCGCGCATCCGGCAGTGGGTGTTCGGCGATTACGAAATCATCGTGGGCGGCGTCGCCCGGAAGATCGGCGTGAGCGCGGCCATCGGACTCGCGGCTGCGCACGGGCGCGAGCCGTACGTGAAAGTGATCGAGCGGGCCGATGCCGCGATGTATAAAGACAAGCCGCGCAGCCCCGCATCGGCGAAAAAGTAGCCGCTTGCTAAAATTCACTCATGAGTCTCTCCACGCAGGCGAAGAGTCTGCGCGTTTATTCGGTTCTGCTCCTCTTCATCGGCCTTAAAGCGGCTGGGAATTTATCGCTCGCCTGGGGCATGAAACATCTGCCCGAAACCATGTCGGCGAATCCGCCGCATTATCCGGCGTAGTAATGCCGGGCGAGTGATCACTCTTTCACCGGAACCAGTTTTCCGTCGCGAATGTAATAGTCCGCGCCGCGCCAGCGGATGCTGTGCCGCAGAAAGCTGGTGAGCCAGATGAAGCAGGCAATCGCGTCCCACACCGGAATCAGCGGCATTTCCTTCCAGAAACGGCGCTGCTTCAAGCCGTGGACGCCGATCATCCACGTCATCGCCACGCGCAGCGCCATATAGACTCCGAAAAACGCGAGCGCCGTCGCCACGGTAGGATGAACTGCAACGGCGGCAATCGACCACGGCAGCCCTTGCGTGAACAGCAGGCCGAGATGCCCCCATGGCCTCATGTGCCGCATCACCACGATCCAGCGAAGGCGCTTGTGAAGCAGCGCGCGCATGGATTGATAATCCGGGACCGTTTCCACCACGTACGGCAGCAGCACCACTTCAAAGCCTTGTTCCGCGATCAGACGGCCTACCAGAAGATCGTCACCCGGCCGGTCTTCAATGGATGCGTAGCCTCCGAATCCGGAGAGCTTCGCCCGCGTGGTCGCGATGGTGGTTCCCAGCGCGAACTTGACGCCATCCAACTGCCAGGCGACCAGGATTCCAGGGTAAAAGTCCGACATCATGCCGGCGGTTTGCAGATGATCGGTGAACGTTTTCACTTCGGTGGGAAGGTAGAAGCAGGTTACGGCGCCGACCTTCGGGTCACGCAGCGGAGCGACGATTTTTTTGAGGTAATCCGGACCCACGCGCACGTCGCTGTCGCTGATCACCACGATCTCATGCTCGGCTTCATTCGCCAGGCGAGCCAGCTTCGCAACTTTATCGTTGGTCGCGATGCGGCCGGAACCATACAGAATCCGTATGGTCCGCTCCGGAAAATCTCGCTTCAACTTATCCAGAACTTCGGTGACCGGCGGGTCGTCCCGATCGACGCAGAACACCAATTCGTAATCGGGATAATCCTGTGCGCAGAAACTGGCCAGGTTTTCATACGCATCCGGATCCAGCCCGCGAATCGGTTTCAGATTGCTGACCGGCGGAGTGAAGCTCGCATCGTCAGGAACAGCCTTCTGCGCGAAATATCGCCATGAGCTGTACAGCGCGAGCAGATAGTAGATAAACGGGATGGCTGCAATTCCCAGGAACGCGTACACGGCCGTCACCTCTTCAGGCTAGTCGACGCGACAGGCTGATTGGCAAGCACCAGCTTCCCGCCGCTTTCCGCGACCACGTTTAAACGCGCGCGTCCGACCAGAGCTTCCAGCCTTGGAACGGCGGAACTGCTCGCCACCAGGTAGCAGCGCTGCGGATCCAGCCACATGGTTTTCCATTGCTGGTCGTCGATAAAAATATCCGGCGCGCCGGGAGCATAGGACCCGTACACCATGTTAGTGATCCGCCCGTTGAGCAACAGGGCGTCGCGATTGGTGTAGAAGAAAATTGAGGAAAACGTGTAGTAGTGATGATCGACAATCAGTTTTCCTTGCGGCGCACGCAGCAGAGCATCGGCCAGCGGCCTCGAAGACAAATAAGGATCGAACACCACCAAAGCCATCCGCGCGGCTTGAAAAAAGAGGACGGCCATGACGGCTGCCGCGAGAAACGCGCGTTGTCCCACAGCGCGCGCGGTTCCGATCGCGCCGATCAGGAAAGCGATCGCCGCTGCCAATAAGGGCGTTCGAAGATAGGCAAACGACGCCAAAGTAAGATCCTCGATGTGGCCGAGAGACAGCGTATAAGCGCCGGGATTCATTCGCAGCGCGCTCGAAATATCGCCCGGAGCGGGCAGATTCCGCGTCATGAAATACAATGTGCCGGCCGCGATGGCGCAAGCCGTGAGTATGACGCACAGTGCGCGCGTTCCGCGCCGGACCCAATCGCCTCCCTCGGCCATCGCCGATCCCAGCAGCAGCGCCAGAGCCGGATAGCAGGGCATCGAGTAATATTCCTGCGTGGTCGAAAACGTAAAAAAGATCAGGATGAAGCCGGTCCAGCATAATGCCAGCAATCGCGTGCGCCCGGCGCGATCCTGCGGCGAGAACGACAGCTTCGCGACCGCAGGGAAGTACACGCTCCACGGGAATAGCCAGATCAAGTGGAACAGCCAGAAGTACAGGCGCGGGACCGTATCGTAATCGCGCGGATAGCGCAGGTTCAGAAAGCGCAGCACCTGCTCGTTCATGAAGAAGAACCACAAAAAACCGTGATATTCGCCGGGCGCGCTGCGCATTGTGAGGTCGAAATACGGGGGATTTCGAAGGGTCGCCAGGATGTGCCATGGCGCGGCGATCAAAAGGATGACCGCGATGCCGCTGAACACATGAAATCGTTTCCAGGTTTTTAAAAGGAATAGTTGCCGTGCGATCGCCAGATAAACCAGCGCCGCGCCGACCGGGAACACCACGCCGACCAGGCTCTTCAGAAGCAGGCTGACGCCGAGGCTCGCGGCCAGCAGAAACGCCCACCAACGCGGACGCGGTTCCTCGTAATCCATCACGCGCAGGAACGCCCACATGGAAAGCGCGACATCGGCCGTCAGCATCACATCGGGAATCAGAATCCGGGTGAACAGAAACAGCCCGATGCAGGTGGAGATGCACAACCCCGCGTAAAATCCGGCCCGCTTGCCGAACGCCCATAGCCCGAACGCCGCCGTCACCCAGGCCAGCGCCATCGCCGAAAGCACTACCGGGATCCGTGCAGCCCAATCATAGGGGCCGAAAATCTTGAAAGATCCGGCGATCAGCCAGTAAATCAGCGGAGCTTTTTCAAAATACGGGATGCCGTCGAGCCGCGCGGTGACCCAGTCTCCCGATGCGAGCATGTTGCGCGAAATCTGCGCCTGCACCGCGTCCACGTCGTCCATCAGGGATGGCGGAGACACCATGCATCCTACGTAAACCGCTGCGGCAAACAGCAGAACGATCAGATACAGAGGAACACGTTTTTCGGGGACCGCCGGTTCGGCGGCGCTTGATTGCGGCATCGCTCCTTTTTTATGATAGCGATGCTAAATTACGATGCCGCGAATGCTCCAGCCGGAAAATCTTCAAGGCCGGGTGTGGGCGCCCACGGTTGCCGAGGCCGAAATTGGACGCGCGCGCCGGTTGGTCGCATTTCTCCACTGAATCTGCGGAAGGAATTGCGAAATGTCGATCCGGTCCTGATACCGTAGGGCGACGTTCATCAGCGAATCGAGCAGGGAATCCGACAAATAATGCGGGTGCAAGCCCAGGTCGATCAGCTTCGAATGCTTGGCGTTGTAATAATGTTCTTCGGCTTCGACGCGCGGTGTCGGCATATGGGCCACTTCCACCGTCACGCCCATTTTCGCCGCCGCGGCCTTCACCATGTTGGCGAGCTCGAGCACCGAAAACTGCTCCGTGAATTGATTGAACACGCGGCATTCGCCGGGAGCGGCCGGATTCAGACACGCCAGCTCGATGCAGCGCACCGTGTCGCGAATATCCAGGAATCCGCGGGTCTGCCCGCCTTTTCCGTACACCGTGAGCGGATGCCCGCTCGCGGCCTGGACGCAAAAACGATTCAGCACCGTGCCGAAAACATCGTCGTAGTCGAACCGATTGATCAGCGCCTCATCGAGCCCGGTTTCGTCGGTCACGGTTCCATATACCACGCCCTGATTCAGATCCGTGGCGCGAATGCCCCAGATTTTACACGCGAACATCATGTTGTGGCTGTCATGCACCTTCGAAAGGTGATAGAACGAGCCCGGCTGCTTGGGGAACGGCAGCACGTCGCTGCGGCCGTTGTGTTCGACGCGCAGGTAGCCTTCTTCGATGTCGATGTTGGGCGTCCCGTATTCGCCCATGGTGCCCAGCTTGATCAGGTGGCAATCGGGCTGGTATTCGCGAATCGCGAACAGCACGTTCAGAGTCCCTACCACGTTATTCACTTGCGTGAACACCGCGTGCTTGCGATCGATCATCGAATACGGAGCGGCCCGCTGTTCGGCGAAATGAATCACGGCGTCGGGTTGAAATGTTTCAAACACCCCTGACAGGAACTCGTAATCGGTCACGTCGCCGGTGAACAGGTCGATCGCGCTTCCGGTCAGCTCCTGCCAGACGCGCAGTCTTTCCGCCAGTGGCTGAATCGGAGTCAAGGTCTGCACACCCAGTTCGAAATCCCATTGCCGGCGCAGGTAGTTGTCTACGATCGCGACCGTGTGCCCCCGCCTTGACAAGTACAAGGCCGTGGCCCAACCGCAGTATCCGTCACCACCTAGTACGCAGATTTTCATGTGGCCTTCATTGCTCCTGAGTTTTAAGATTCGGCGACAGCTATTTCACCCGGCAATCTGGTCTAACTCTAAGAACCCGTTCCCCCACAAATAGACGCGTCCGGCGGGCAAAAAGGTTATCTTTGTGTTTAAGTTCTGCCTGGTTTCGCCGTCAATATATGCCAAATGGCCTATCCGCATGCGGCAATCGGCCGCCGCCTTGATCGGCTGTATGACTCCGGGCGTGGCAAAATGAGAATTGATGTTGAAACTTCGGTGGCTCGGATTGTTCCTGCTCCTGACCCTTGCCGCGAATGCGCAAAGGTCGATGACCGTAGCCGAGGTGGTCACTTTCGTCAAGTCGCAGATCAAAATGAAAGGCGACGATCGCACCACCGCGGAATTTCTACTGCATCGAATTAAGCTCAGCGAGAAACTCGACGATCGCACCGTAGAAGATCTGCAGGGACAGGGCGCGGGTCCTAAAACGGTTGCGGCTCTTCGCAAAATGAGTGAGGAATCGGCGAGCCTTCGCGACGCTCCGCCTCCGCAAGCGGCTCCAGCGCCGCCCCCTCCGCCCCCGCCACCGGATTCGGTCGAATTGGCGGAAACCCTCCAGGCGATGAAAGATTACGCGGCCAACTACACCAACAATCTGCCGAACTACGTGTGCGTCCAGACCACGCGCCGCGCGATTACTCCCACCATGCCCGGATACCGCGCTTACGGCGACACCATCCAGGAACAGATCACGTTTTTCGACCACAAGGAAAGCTACAAAGTGGAGTCGATTAACCATGAAGCGGTCGCGAACATCGAGCACAATCAGCTCGGAGGCGCGACTTCGTCAGGCGAATTCGGTTCCATGCTGGCGCACATTTTCGATCCCGAAACCGGCGCCGAGTTCGATTGGGACCACTGGGCCACTCTGCGCGGCCGCCGCATGTACGTGTTCTCGTTCAGGGTGCCGAAATCCGCCGGCTACAGCATGTATCACGGGGAATCGAAGCGGGAATACATTTCGGCCTACACCGGCCTGGTTTACGCCGATCGCGAAACCAAAGCGGTGATGCGCATCAAAATGGATTGCGTCGGCATCCCTTCGGATTACCCGATTCATGAAGTCGGCCTCACGCTCGATTACAACCCCACCAAAATCGGCGACCAGGAATTCGTTCTGCCCTTCCACTTCGAGCTGCACTCGAAAGAGAGCATAGCGATCATGAAGAACGAAGCCGAATACCGTCTATACCGGAAATTCGGCACCACCTCGGAAATCACCTTTGGCGACGTCGATCCGACTCCCGAAGATCAGTTAAAAGAGCAGCCCGCCACCGGGGATTCCAAAGAAAAGCCGCCGGTGAAAAAACAGAACCAGTAGTTCGTGTGAAACGCGACGACCCACCGCTCCCTGTGGTCGCGGCTCGCGGTGACGTGCACTGAATGGGAGCGGTGGGTGTCGAGAGGCAGTCACTTCACGCAATACAACGTGCTCCGCCCCCGCAAATACATGCTCCCGCCCGCGACCGCCGGAGTCGCGATGAACATCTCGTCCCCCATGCTATTCGTCGCCAGCACTTCGAATTTCTCACCCATCTTGAGCACGAACACGTCGCCTTCCTCGGTCGCGATATAAAGCTTCCCGTTCACTGCCACCGGAGACGACTTCAAATTATGCGCCCCCGGCAGACGCTGCTGCTTGTAATAAGCCTCGCCCGTGCTCGCCTTGAACACACTCAACATCGCGGCATCGTTAAAGAAATACAAAATATCGTTCTGAATCACCGGCGACGGATTATACGGCGTCCCGCGATTGGTGCTCCAGATGACCGCGTCAGTTCCGGTCAAATCGCCTTCACGGTCGATCCGGATGGCCATCATGTTGGGACGCTGAAAACCCGTCATCACATACGCGATTCCATCCGCCGATACCGGAGCCGGAATCGCATTCAGCCCCAGTCCCGCGCACTGCCAGATGACTTTTCCCGTTGCCGGATCGTACGACCGGACCGTGGTTCCCGACGTAATGAGCTGCTTCTTCCCCTTATAAGTCACCATCAGCGGAGGCGACCACGAGCTTGGCTCATCGCGCTCCACGCGCCACAGTTCCTTGCCCGTGTTCTTATCCAAAGCGAGCAAATACGACCCTTTTTCCTGATCGAACTTCAGATACAGTGTGTCGCCGTCGAGCATGGTGGGCGTGCCTTCGCCGAACTCGCCGCGCTTATGCATCTGCGGGAAATCCTTCTGCCATTCGAGCTTGCCGTTCAGGTCATACACGAAAATTCCACGCGACTCGAAAAACGCGTAAACCCGCTTGCCGTCCGTCACCGGCGTATTCGACGCGTAGCTGCCGTAGGGAGTCTCATGCCCATCGGGCGGCGTTGCGGTCCTGGCCGTGCGCTCCCACAGGACCTTGCCCGTATTGCGATCCAGGCACATCACCACAAAGCGATGCTCTTTGCGCACCGCAGGCGCGTATTCGTCCGCGACCTCTCCGGTCGGAATCGCCGTCGTCAGAAAGATCCGATCGCCCCAGATCACCGGCGAGGAGTGCCCGCGCCCCGGAATATGCGTCTTCCAAGCCAGATTCTTAGTCGCGCTGAACTCCAGCGGCACATCGCCCCGAGCCACGCCATCGTCGTTCGGACCGCGCCATCGCGGCCAATCGTCGTCGGCGGCAAAAAGAGTGAGCGAAACCAGCAGAAGCGGTACTATTTTCATATCCAGCGGCAGTATACAACACCGGACCTTGAAACTTTTCAGTACAGAGGAAGCGTCTCATCCAACGATGCCCCGAGCAGCGGCCCGGACAAGCCTTCGCCTGGTTTGTGCCCTGGCCATAACCTGCCTCCTGGCAGCAGCCCAGCCTGCCGGCCAGTGTGTGATTTCAGGTATCGTGGTCGATGCTTCCAGCGGCGATCCCATACATAAGGCGATTGTTACAGTCACCTGGCATGGCACGCCCCGATCCTGGGCCACCACCCGCAC
>Ga0209415_10011756_pt1 | contig 14695 bp, 11 predicted proteins | sample PeaSoiSIISIP2007_FD_187696 | JGI IMG/M metagenome (GOLD analysis project Ga0209415, IMG submission 187696) | Peat soil microbial communities from Weissenstadt, Germany - SII-SIP-2007 (SPAdes) (version 2) | ecosystem: Environmental > Terrestrial > Soil > Wetlands > Peat | place: Germany...
TCATGACAGGTCTTACAAGTCTCCGCTCCCACGTACTTGGAGGCATCGGATGGAGACGCGCTGGTCGCGGGTGAACTGGCGGATTGCGCGCTCTTAGGGGCTGTCTGGCCTCGAGCCTGGCCCGGCAGAAAGCCGACGACCAGGAAAAAACAAAGAACGAAGAAAGTTAGAACTCGGAGGGTTCTGCAACTTGCTGGTATTAGCATTCGGACACCCCTCGACAGTGGCGTTTCATCTGTTTGTAGCGAACGACGATGAGCAACGAACGATGTGCAACGAACGGCGCTTGCGGCTCGCGGGGCTTGGAGTTACCCGGCTTCATCTCACCACCAGTCCTACCGCATGACCCCGGTCGTCGGCAAGAATCCGTTGGGGCGCGTCCATTCGCCGTCGTCGCGAAACTCATTCTGCAGATGAGAGAATCGCCCATCAGCGCAGGCCGCCTTTCGATCGCCCGTAGGTTCGTAGGGACTCCCGTCGGTTTGATTCGCGTCCAAGAGCACACATTAGGTGAGACATGTTACCGATCCACCTATTTGCTGAAAAGCTACTCAAACATAACCGGCCCCATCGTATCCAGAACCCTTTGCGGCTTGCAGTGACGGTTGACCCAAAAGAATGTGACGAAAACGAAAGCTGATGGCCAGCTTCGCCGTCGACATTTGACACCAGCCTCCACCCAACCTACGATTTGCTGGATCATGCAGACATCAAAGCCTCGTTATTGCCCTCAAATGTGCGTACCCGCCGCGCGCGCTGCCGCCGCTCGAATCATGCGCGCCCGGAACGTGGCGATCTTCTTCATCGTATTGCTCGTCACAGTACTTTCGTTGGCGGTGCCGCCGGCAATTCCCACCGCCGATCCGCATCGCTACCTCGACGACATCAAGGCCCTGACGACCCCCGCAATGGAGGGGCGCGGCGCCGGATCGAAGGGTTTGACCCGGGCCCAGCACCTGATCGAGAAGCGCTACAAGAGCCTGGGACTCGAACCCGCGGGCACTAACTCGTATTTACAGCCTTTCACGGTGATCACGGGCGCGCAGCTGAAAGGAAAAAACAATTTTACCGAGCTGACCGGCGGTGAGAAGCGAGAGTTAAAAGCGAAGCAGGATTTCGTTCCGTTCAGTTTTTCTGCCTCAGGATCGGCCCGCGCGCCCCTCGTATTTGCCGGCTACGGCGTTACGGCCGACGAATTTCACTACGACGATTACAGCGGGATTGATGTCAAAGACAAGATTGTGATCGTGATGCGCTATGAGCCACCGTCGTTCGGCGTGAAGGGCAATCATGCTACGACGAATCAGGTCATGACCCAGCATTCGCAATTGGTGACCAAAGCCATCAACGCACGCAACCACGGCGCCAAGGCGCTGGTGCTGGTGAATGGAAAGCTAGGCGATGGCGAAGAAGATCTGCTCACCCGCTTCGGCAGCGTGAGCGGCCCGGAAAATGCCGGCATCATTTTCCTGCAGGTTAAGAACTCGGTTGCCGAGGGCTGGCTGAAGGCGGCGGGTAAATCGCTGGCGGAGTTGCAGGAGCAGATCAACGCTTCGTCCAAGCCCGCATCGTTCGCGCTGCCGGAAAACCAGACTGCCGCGCTCACGGTCAGCATCCAAACCACGCGGGCTACGGTGAACAACGTGCTGGCGTATCTGCCCGGAAAAACGGATGAATACGTGATCATCGGCGCGCACTACGATCACCTCGGACGAGGCAATTTCGATTCTCTGGCGCCATCGCAGATCGGCCAGATTCACCCCGGAGCGGACGACAACGCGTCGGGCACGGCCGGTGTGCTTGAGTTGGCACGCCTGCTGGCCCCGCAGAAGGGCCAGTTGCGGCGCGGAATACTGTTCGTGGACTTCGCCGGCGAGGAACTTGGGTTGCTGGGCTCGGCCGCCTGGGTGAAGGACCCGACCCGTCCGCTCGACAAAGCCGTGGCCATGCTGAACATGGATATGATCGGCCGCATCAAAGATCAAAAAGTCTACATTGGCGGTGTCGGTACGGGCTCGACGCTCAAATCCGCAGTCGAGCAGGCGCAGGCGAACTCCGGATTCAAGATCGAGTACTCGCCGGGCGGATACTCGTCGAGCGACCACACTTCGTTCGTTGCCAAGAAAATTCCGGTGCTGTTCTTCTTCTCCGGATTGCACTCGGATTATCACAAGCCCTCCGACACATGGGAGAAAATCGATCCGGTATCGGCCGCGCGGTTGCTCGACGTGGTGGGCCGGACCGGCGAGGAGCTGGCAGACGCGGACCAGCGTCCTTCCTTTATCGTCGTAGCGGAAGACAGGCCACCCGGCGGTTCCGGTGGCAGCGGTTATGGCCCCTACTTCGGATCGATCCCCGATTTCGGCCAGGTAGAAACCGGCGTAAGGTTCTCCGATGTAAAGCCGGGATCTCCCGCCGCGAAGGCCGGACTGAAGGCAGGAGACATCCTGGTGCAATTCGGCGACAAACCGATCAAGAACCTCTACGATTTCACCGATGCCCTGCGGCGCAGCAAGGTGGGCGATGTGGTCGAGGTCAAGGTGCTGCGGGATGGGAAGTCAGTAACGGCGTCGGTGAAGCTCGAACAACGAAAATAGTCGGGCTGGGTCATCGTCCGGCCTTCATTATCCGGCCATCAGCGCCCGTCGAACCGGTAGCCGATTCCGCGCAGCGTTTTCAAATAACGGGGATGCCGCGGGTCCCGCTCGATTTTCTCCCGCAACCGGCGGACAAAGACATCAATCGAGCGCGGGGTCACGAAAGAGCCTTCTTTCCACACCGCGTCAAGCAACTGGTCGCGAGTAAAGACGCGTCCCCGGTGCCGAGCCAGATATTCCAGCAGCCGGAATTCGCGGACCGTGGTGACTACTTTCCTGCCCTCAACGCTCACGGTCATCGAAGCGATGTCAATTTCCAATTCCCCCAATTGAAGGACCTCGTGGCTGGGAGCATCCGGCTGACCTCGAAGCACGTTGCGGACGCGCGCAATCAACTCACGGGGACTGAAGGGCTTGGTGATGTACCCGTCTCCCCCGGCGTCGAAGGCCTGCAGCCGGTCCGGCTCCTGCGTTTTCGCGGAAACAAAGATTATGGGTATCTTACACAGCCGCTCGTGCTGGCGGATCTGCCGGCAGAGATCCAAGCCGCTGATCCCGGGCAACATGATGTCGAGAAGAAACAGCGCCGGTTGCAGCATGGCTGCCATTGGAACCACTGGCGCCCCGGTTAAAAATGTGGAGACCTCGTAGCCCGCGCCGCGCAAGTTGTGCTCAATCAGGCGGGACACATCCGGATCGTCTTCGACGACATAGATCAGATCCGGGTAACGCGGCTTGTCTGCTACCTCCAAAGCTTCCATGGTTCGGAAAACGGGCTCGCGCAGAGCTTGGGGGATAGAATCTTGCTTCATAGTCCGTAACTGACAGTAGTGGGGCTTTGTTGCGGCAATATTGCGCCAGTGTTAAAGGAGGGTGAATTTGAGCGGCGCCAATGGAAGTCACCTCAAGTCCCTGCGGGACGCGGCGTTCACCCCCTTTGGTTCGTGATTGGATCGCTTCTAACGCTTTGCTCAGTCCTTAGCTCACGCGATACACTGCGAGACATGAATACAACGAACCAACCGAATGTGAAGTTTGTGCAAACCCCCGATTACCGCGAAGCCTACTCCAACAGCGTGCAGATCCGGGTGAATGTCTGGGATTTCTTCCTTGTTTTCGGGACCATGCAGCAAAGCTCCGAAACGCAAGTGGAATTACGAAACTTTCAAGGAATTTATCTGAGCCCGCAGCAGGCCAAAGCGCTGATGGCCCTCCTGCAGCAGAACGTGACCAACTATGAGGCTGCGTTCGGTGAGATCAAACTGGATCCCCGCGCCCCCGGTGGACCCGTTCACTGATGCAGCGTCCCCCGATGTTGGGTGCAACGATGCCGGCGCGGCCGGCGGCGCAGTCCCATCTGAAAACAACCTCTCAACCCGCATTCTCCCCGTGGGCGCAGCAGATTCTTCTTTTCGCGCTGTTCTTTGCCGGATTGATGCTGCTGCACGCGCCGCTTCTCCGTCTTCCTTATTTCTGGGATGAAGCCGGCTATTACGTTCCGGCCGCTCGCGATTTATTTCTGACCGGAACGCTCATCCCGCGGTCCACGCCCTCGAACGCGCATCCAGCGCTAGTGATGGCGTGGCTGGCGCTGGCCTGGCGCGTTGCCGGTTACTCGCTGGTCGTCACGCGCACAGCGATGCTGGCGCTGTCCGCATTCTCACTGGTGGGACTGTTTCGGCTTGCGCGTTCCGCCGCCAATCCTTCAGTAGGGTGGGCGACCACCGCGCTGGTGGCGCTTTATCCCGTGTATTTCACGCAGAGTTCCATGGCGCAAGTGGACTTGCCGGCCGCCGGATTCACCTTCTGGGCGCTGGCCGCATATATAGAAGACCGTCCGTGGCGGCAAGTATTCTGGTTTTCGTTAGCAGCGCTGGCGAAAGAGACTGCCATCCTGGCGCCGCTGGCGCTTATGGGCTGGGAACTGCTTGGTTACTTCATTCGCCGAAGCACTAAAGAGAGTCGATGGCAAGACTGGATCAAAGACTGGAAAGAAGTGAGAGAAGTTTTCCCGCCTGCGGGCCGGTGCACGACTTCGTTTTCCCTGCTGCTTCCCGTCGTAGCGCTGGCCGCCTGGTATGCCTACCATTATGCGAAAACGGGCTTCCTCTTCGGCAACCCCGAATTCTTTCGCTACAACGTCGCCGCCACGCTCAATCCTCTGCGCATCCCCCTGGCTCTGGGAATGAGGCTCTGGCAACTCTTCGGATACTTCGGCCTGTATCTGCTCACCCTGGCAGGATTGCTGGCCATGCTTCGCCCGCCCCAAATAGAGAAGAGAGAGAAAAATACGGAAGACGCCTTTCTGCGTCCGCGAATTCCATTTTGGATACAGGGAGCACTTCTGTCGGTGCCGCTCGCTTACCTCGCCTTCATGTCGGCAGTGGGCGGAGCGGTGCTGGCCCGCTACATGTTGCCGGTCGTTCCGCTCGTGGTGCTGGCGCTGGTCTCGACGCTCTGGCGGCGCGTGCGCTATTGGAAATTGATCGTAGCGGCCGTAGCCATCGCCTTTGTCGCCGGCCTCTTCAGCAACCCGCCGTATGGCTTCTCACTCGAAGACAATCTGGCCTATCGCGACTACATCGTGATGCACGCGGAAGCCAGCCGCTTCCTGGCGATGCGATATCCAGGCGCACGCATTCTGACCGCATGGCCCGCGTCGGACGAACTCACCCGGCCCTGGCTTGGCTACGTCCATGCCAATGCCAATCAGCCTTTTCGCGTCGTGCGGCTCGAGGATTTCTCTGTGCCTCAGATCGACCTGGCTGCCCAGGCTCGCAATCGCTTCGACGTGGCTCTGGTTTTCTCCACGAAGTACCAGCCACCGCATCCGCTCTTCGAAAATTGGGATGCGTGGCAGCACGTCAAAGAAAAGTTCTTCGGCTACCATCGCGATCTGCTGCCTGAAGACATTGCGCAACGTATAGGCGGAAGGATTGCCTATCACAGGGAAATCAACGGGCAGTGGATCGCGGTGGTTGCGGTCGAGCGTTGAGCCGGCGTTGTGAGAGCTATCGGGATGTTACGCCAACTACCTCGCTCATCTACAATCTTGATCTAACCCGGCGTTAGCGCTCATTCACATCCCCATCAAGTGACACGAATGCGTCTTCACTACCACCCACACAGCCTTGCCGGGGCCAAGTTGGAGAGCGTCGCGCGCCGCCAGCGTTACGTGCACCTCGAACTCCGTGCCGCCGCAATCTACCAGTGCCGAGATGATGACGTCTCGCTGCACCAGGCGCCGAATCGTTCCCGGCAAGATATTACGAGCGCTTAGCCCGTGCGGATTCTCCGTCGCCAGCAACAGGTCGCCGGCGCGAACGCCCACGCGCATTCGCGAGCCAACTTCGGCGCGAACCAGCGGTGTCTCCAGTTCGACCTCGCCGCTGCCCAACCGGCAGGCCATGGTTCCGCGATCTTCGTGTAGCGCCAGAACCGTGGCGTCGAAGATGTTTTCGAATCCTGACAGATGCGCCACCGTCTCCAGCCGGGGAGCGCGCATAACTTCGTGCGGCTGCCCTTGCGCGACGATTCTTCCCGCGTCCAGCACGATGACCTCGTCGCCCAGCGCAAACACTTCCTCGCCATCGTGGGTGACGTAAAGAATCGGGACGCGGTGAATCTGGTTCCAATTGCGCAGATCGCTCACCAAAGAGGACTTCGTCGGACGGTCCAGCGCCGCGAGTGGCTCATCGAGCAGTAGAGCGCGCGGTTCGGTCACCAGAGCCCGCGCCAGAGCGACGCGTTGGCGCTCGCCCCCCGAGATTTGCGACGGTCTCCGGTCGCGCAGGTGATCGATGCGGAACGATTCCAGCATTTCGCGGCTGCGCTTTTTTCGCTGCGGCGCGCTGAGCGTGCGCAGACCATAAGCCACGTTTTCCTCGGCCGTCAGGTGCGGGAAGAGTGCCAGATCCTGATGCACGTACCCGATGCGGCGCTTCCAGGCTGCGACTTTGCGCTTCTTCTCCGCGTCGTAAAGGACTTCGCCGCCAACGGCAATGCGTCCTTCGTCCGGATCGGTCAGGCCGGCAATGCAATCGAGCAGCGTGGTTTTACCGGCGCCGGAAGCGCCAAAAAGAATCGTGAAGCCGGCCAGCGCCCGGAAGTGGACATTCAGGTGGAAGCTACCCTCAGGATTCAAATAGCGTTTGCGGATACGGACTTCGAGGTCGGCAGAAATAGGATGGACAGGCTCATTCGATGATGTCGATGGCGAGCTTGTCGGGATAATAGTCTTTATCGCCATGGCCCCACCGCCCATGGGCTCCTGTGCAAGCCGTACCGGTTCAAGCCGAAAACGACCGACAACAAGAGGAACGAGATGATCAGAAGCACGAGCGCCGTCTGGTTCGCGCTGGAATAATTTGCCGTCTGCACCTGATCGTAAATATCAATCGAGATCGTGCGGGTCACCCCAGGAATGTTCCCTCCCACCATGAGCACAACCCCGAACTCTCCCAGGGTGTGCGCGAAGCTGAGTGCAAATCCCGTGACCAACCCGGCTTTTGAAAGGGGAAGCACCACGCGGCGAAAGGTCCGCGCGGGCGAATGCCCAAGCGATGCCGAAGCGCGAAGCAAGTTAGGATCAACCGCGCCAAACGACGCCGCGAACGGCTGTACGGCAAATGGCAGGCTGTATAACAGCGATCCAATCACCAGCCCTTCGAAAGTGAAGGCGAGGGTGTGGCCGGTGAGCGATTCCCACCACCGGCCGAGCGGACTTCGCGAACCGAGTGCGACGAGAACATAAAACCCAAGCACAGTCGGTGGCAGGACAATCGGCAGCGCGACGGCGGCCTCGACCAGAAATTTCCAGCGCCAGCGTGAGTAAGTCAGCCAGTACGCGACAGGAATACCAATGGCAATCAGCAGCGTCGAAACAATTCCGGCCAGACGCACCGTCAACCAGAACGCCTCCCAGTTCATTTCACACGCTCTCCGCTGGGATGCTTCTCCGCAGGCAGGCTGAAGCCGTAGGAAGCGAGCAGGGAAGTGGCTTCGGCGCCGCGCAAAAATTCCAGAAACTTGCGGGCCGCATCCCGCTGGTTAGATCGTGAGAGCACGACCGCTGCCTGGTTCAGCGTGGGATAGGCGTCGAGCGGAACCGTCCAATAGCGACCCTGGTTTTTCATCGCTGGTGCAAGCGCGTGCGAGAGCGCAATCAATCCAGCCTGCGCATTCCCTGATTCGACAAACTGCGCTGCCTGCGCCACGTTCTCTCCGATAACCAGTCGGCCGGAGACCTGATCGTAAATTCCAAAGTGCCGCAGCGCCGCCGCCGCTGCGCGTCCGTATGGCGCGGTTGCAGGATTCGCAATCGCAATCTTTTTGACCGAGGGATCGAGCAAAGCCTGCATGCCAAGCTTCGATAACTCCAGGGGCGAGTCGCTCGGCACCCACAGCACCAGCCGGCCAACCGCATAACGGTAGAGCGTGCCATTTGATGCCAGCCCGTCGGCGATCAACTGCTGAGGATATTCCTCATCGGCCGAGAAGAAGACATCGAACGGCGCGCCGTTTCGTATCTGATTGGTCAAATTGCCGGACGCGCCAAATGAGAGCTTCACCGCTTGCCCGGTCTTTTTTGTGTAGGCGGCGGCAAGTTGCGGAAGAACGGCACTCATGTCCGCTGCCGCCGCCACGGTAATCTCCTGGGCGGTGGCGCAGGATCCAGTAAGTAGCAGGAATACTGCCAGCATCTCGGTCATCGACGACATTCCGAGCCCTCCACATCGCCTAAAGGCGCTCTCATAAAACGGCATGACGAGTTGCCATAATTTGTACGACGAGTCTCCCATGATTAGTTAGCCGGTGGACCGACGGGCGTCTCGCCCGTCCAGCCTGCCGGAGACGCCCGGCTCTCCGGTTACACCAGCTTTGTCTTCGACAACGGAAGCTCGCGCACCCGCTTGCCAGTGGCCGCAAACACCGCATTGCAGAGAGCAGGAGCAAAGGGCGGCACACCCGGCTCGCCAACTCCGGCCGGTGGCGCTTGGCTCTGCACAATGTGCACGTCAACGTGCCGTGGAGCGCGATTCATCCGCGTGATCTGATAATTGTCGAAATTGCTCTGGTCGATCACCCCGTTGGTCGCCGTAATTTCGCTGAATAACGCCAGGCTCGTTCCAAACACAGCCGCTCCCTCGAACTGGTTGCGAATATTGTCGGGGCTGACGACCGTGCCCGCATCAACCGCCGTCCACACTCCCGGAATGTGCACCTCTCCCTTGCTGTCGATTTCGACTTCAACCACGGTCGCCACATAGGTCAGGAAACTGCGGTGCGCGGCGATGCCCATGCCGCGTCCTTTACCCATGGGCGTCTTACCCCAGCCCGATTTCTCGGCTGCGATCTCGGCCACGCGCCGCAATCGGGCTGTGTCCAGCGGATAATTCTTGGCGTCCTCCGCTTCGTCTCCATTGAGCTCAAGCGCGACGATACGCGGTGGTCCGATCAGGTCCAGCAAATACTGCACCGAATCTTTGTTCGCGCTATGGGCCAGCTCATCGGCAAACGAATGAATTGCAAACGCATGATAGATGTTCGCCACGCTGCGCAGCCATCCAATGCGCACGTGGTAATCGGCGGGGCCATTTTCGGCTCGATGGTTCGGGATATCAAAAGGCAGATTGTTCCATCCCAATCCCATTTCGTCGTCGGCATAGACGGCGGAAACGTCAAAAGTTGAATTGATGGGCGGATATACCGTGCGCTGCAGCCACGCCGTCGGCTTGCCATCAGGCCCAACGGCAGCCTTCATGTACATGGCAGCGACGGAGTGAAAGAAATCGAATTGAACGTCGTCTTCGCGGCTCCATACTACCTTGACCGGCTTGCCCAGTTGCTTGGAGAGAACCGCCGCTTCCGCCACCTGGTCGGGCTTCGACTTGCGTCCAAAGCCGCCGCCCAGCAGCGTAACATGGCAAGTCACATCTTCTTTCTTGATGCCGAGCACGCCGGCAATCGTTTCCTGCACCGCCTGCGGATTCTGCGTCGGGGCCCATGCCAGCACTTTTCCGTCGCGATATTCGGCGACGGCCACGGGCGGCTCCATCGAAACATGCGCCAGATGCGGAGTGTAGTACTCGGCCTCGATTATCTTTATTCCGGCGTGGCCGTCCTTCGCAAATGCGGCATCCACATCCCCGACGTTGCGCACGACTTTGCCCGGCTTCCGTGAAGTTGCTTCCAGCGTTTTGCGAAATGGCGCTGAATTATAGACCGAATGCGGACTGCTTTCCCATTCAACCTCCAGGCTCTTGCGTCCCTTGAATGCCGCCCAGGTGTTGTCGGCAATTACGGCAACACCACCCAACGGCTGAAACTGGTGCGGCGGTTTGAAAATGTCGATGGTCAGTGTCTTTTGCACGCCCGGCACTTTGAGCGCCGCCTTGTCATCGTACGACTTGATCTTCTGTCCCAGCACTGGGGGATGCTCAACCGACGCGTACACCATGCCCGGCATAGTCGAGTCCATGCCAAAAATCGCTTTGCCGGTGACGATTTCGGGGAGGTCGAACAGGGAATTACTCTCTTTGCCGATGTATCGCCACTCCGACCGCGGCTTGAGCTGGACGGCTTCTTTCCTCGGAACCTTCAGCTTGGCGGCAGCAGCGGCCACTTCGCCATAGCCCAGCTTGCGCCCGCTGGCGCGATGCACCACGAAGTGAGGCTCGGTCGTGCAGTCCTTCGGAGAAACGCCCCACTGCGCGGCGGCCGCGCTGATCAGCATCACGCGTCCGGTAGCGCCCACCTGGCGCATCAGGTCGAAGTTACTGCGGACCGAGTGCGAGCCGTCCGTATCCTGGTCCCCATATTTCGGATCGCCGATTGCCTGATCGATCTTCACTTTCGACCAGTCGGCGTCCAGTTCGTCGGCGACCACGAGCGGCAATGCCGTCCGGCTGCCGCATCCCATCTCCGAGCGATGCGCCACGATGGTTACCGTGCCATCGGAGGCGATCGACATCCACAGGCTGGGTTGGAACGGCGCGGCCGTCCCGTCGCCTTCCGCGGCCCACAGCGGCTCGGGAACGAAGCGCGCGCTCAGCACGAACACGCCGCTTGCCAAAGCGCCTTGCAGGAATCCTCGCCTGCTGAAATTCCGGCCGACATGACGGCTGACATTTTCAATCAGGCTCATGCCGTCTCCTGCGCAGCTTGATGCTTGGCTGCTTGATGGATCGCCGCCCGAATCCGCTGATAAGTCCCGCAGCGGCAGAGGTTGCCGGCCATGGCCGTGTCGATATCCGCATCGCTCGGACTCTTGTTCTCTCGAAGCAGCGCGATCGCCTGCATGATCTGGCCGGTCTGGCAGTAACCGCATTGCGGCACCCGAATCTCCATCCACGCCTTCTGCACCGGATGCATGGGCGCGATGCCTTCAATCGTAATGATCTCCGCGCCGCTCACTTCTTTCATAGCCGTGCTGCACGAGCGGATCGCCGCGCCATTCTGATGTACGGTGCAAGCGCCGCACAACGCCATCCCACAGCCAAACTTTGTTCCCGTAAGTTGGGCCACGTCGCGCAAATACCACAGCAGCGGCATGTCCGGATCGCCGTCAAACGTCTTTTCTTTCCCGTTCACTCTAAAACGGATCATTCGTCCCTCGTGAACTACTCAGTTAACCGCGGATGCTGCAGAAATTGATTTTCATATCCTAGTCGCAGTGCGAGAAATGGGAAAGTGTAGAAGCGCAGATCGAAGCTTGGTGCTGAGGCACTCCTCCGTGATTCCCGGTGTTCCCCGTGGTTAAAGGTTTCCGCCAGCGCCGTCATATAATCGTCTGTCTTTCCGGGCAGGAGGAATTTTGGCCTACGACGATCTGCGGGACTGGATCAAAGCGCTCGACCAAGCCGGCGAACTGAAGCGTATCCGCACCGAAGCGGACCCAATTCTGGAAATCACGGAAATTGCCGACCGGGTTTCGAAGAGTAGAAACAAAGACCAGCAGGGAACGGTAGGCGGCAAAGCCCTGCTGTTCGAAAATGTGAAGGGCTATCCCGGCGCACAGCTTCTCATCAACCAGTTCGGATCCGCCCGCCGTATGCGGCTGGCACTGGAAGTCGATGCCCTCGATGAAATCGCCGAGCGCATCCGCGGCTTCATGGACGTGAAATCTCCCCAAGGCTTCCTCGACAAAGTAAAGATGCTGCCCATGCTGGCCGAGATGGGCAAGTTCTTTCCCAGGACCGTAGCCACGGGCCCCTGCAAAGAGGTGATCAAGCGCGACCATTTTTCGTTGCTGGATTTCCCCATCCTGCAATGCTGGCCCCAGGATGCCGGACGCTTCATCACCCTGCCCTGCGTGATCACCCGCGATCCGAAGACGGGCAAGCGCAACGTAGGCATGTACCGCATGCAAATCTACGACGAGCGCACCACGGGGATGCACTGGCAAAGACAGAAAGTAGCAGCCGAACATTACCGCGACCACATGCGTCAGGAGGCAATGAACACGGGTGGCCCATCCTTCGCGTCTTTTGCGAAGGGTGGGAATACTGCCGCGGTCGACATCATGGCCCGCTCCTCCGGAGGCGCAATGCAAGCCCAAGGCGATCGTCCCGCCGGCAAAATGGAAGTAGCCGTGGCCATAGGCACCGATCCCGCGTTGACCTTCTCCGCCATCGTCCCCGCGCCGCCCGACGTAGAAGAATTCATCGTCGCCGGATTTCTGCGGCAAAAGCCGGTCGAGTTAGTAAAGTGCGAGACCGTAGATCTGGAAGTCCCGGCCAATGCCGAGATCGTCCTCGAGGGCCACGTCAATCTGGACGAACTCCGCACCGAAGGCCCCTTCGGCGATCACACCGGCTTCTACTCGCTGGAAGACGAGTACCCCGTCTTCCACGTAACCTGCGTGACCCACAGAAAAGACCCGATCTACGCCACCACGGTGGTCGGCAAGCCGCCCCAAGAAGATGCCTGGATGGGCAAAGCCGTCGAGCGCATCTTCCTCCCGCTGATGAGGCTGACAATCCCCGAATTGGTCGACATCAACCTGCCCATCGAAGGCGTCTTCCACAACCTGATGCTAGTCTCCATCCGCAAGTCTTATCCTGGACAAGCCCGCAAAGTGATGAACGCCATCTGGTCGTTGGGCCAGGCGATGTTCACCAAGTGCATCATCGTGGTAGACGAAGACGTGGACGTGCAGGACGTGGCCGACGTCACGTTGAAAGCCCTGAACAACATCGATCCCGAGCGCGACATCCAGTTCACGATGGGCCCGGTCGATTCGCTCGACCACGCCGCCCGCCTCGCCAACTACGGATCAAAAATGGGCATCGACGCCACGCGTAAGTGGTCAACCGAGGGCTTCGCGCGTCCCTGGCCGGATGAGATCGTTATGGACGCGAAGACGCGGGCACTGGTGGACGGGAAATGGAAGGCGCTGGCGAAGGAGTTAGGGATTGAGTAAGAGCGACTGCCAGAGCTAGTCTCTGTTCACAGAGTACTATATGGTGGTTAGTCGTCAGCCAGATGTTCAAAGCACCTCTGTAGCAGTGCTCACCTGTCGATGTAACATCGCCTTCATTAACCGTCATCGTTCTCAATGAGCGCTATAGCCGCTGGCGTCACCAATCCCTTGTTCGTTTCCTTGCAGACTCCCCGGTACTTGCTGCACGGGACTACCCGGCCTATGATCCAGAGTTACTTATAAAGGAGAAGCCATGATCCGCCGCCAGGTTCTCTACTGTATTGCTTGTATTGTCTTCATCTCGTTTTTCAACGCAGATTCCTTCGCGCAGGGGACGCTGAAGGGCAATCGCGACTTAATGCGCGGGATCGCCGAAGGTGTGCACGACATCATCAAGAAGAACTTCTACGATTCGTCCTTCAAAGGAATCGATTGGGACAAAGAGCTGAAAGAGACCCAGAAGAAAATCGACACCTGCAACAGCCCGGGAGAAATGCTCGCCGCCATCTACTGGATGGTCCGCAAGATGGACGATTCACATACTAACTTCCTTCCGCCCTGGCAGACACTGCAGCCGCGCTTTGGTTTTCAGGCGAAGCCTTTTGGTGACACGGTCCGCGTTTATAAGATCAAGGAAAAAGGCCCCGCCGAAAGGGCTGGCTTGTTAGTGGGCGATACGGTTCTCGGGATTGAGGGCGTAGTCGCCGACCGCGATCACTATTCAGAAACGCAATTCTATTACCGATTGATACAGCCTGCAGCTGTCCTGGTTCTGGATATTGAACGCAATGGCAAACGCCAGCGCCTGGAAATTCCCGCCGATGTCCATACCCGTTTGGCGATGGAAGAAGTCCAGGATTTTTCGAGGGTCTTCGACTTCATCCGCGAGGGGGAGACGGACTACGCGGAAAACCCGTTTGAATCCGCTACCGTAGAGGGCATTGGCTACGTAAAAATCCGCAATTTCATCGGGTCACAAGTCTTGAGGCCGAAGTGGCGCACCCTCGAGGATATGGCAGAGAGGTCGTTGTGGAAGGCCAAAGGTTCCAATGCGCTGATTATCGATGTTCGTGGCAACCCAGGCGGCGAAATCGAAGATCTCCAGCGATTTGCCGGCTATCTTGAGAAGAGTGAGACCGAACTCTTCACCGCGACCGGCCGGGGCAAGACGGAGAAAATAACCGCCAAGCCCCGCCAACCGTCATTCTCCGATGTTCCGATCGCGGTCCTGGTGGACAGCGAAAGCGCGAGCTCCAGCGAGATACTCGCCCGGCACCTGCAGTTGTCAGGCCGGGCGGTGATTATTGGAGACAAAACGGCCGGAAAAGTGGCCGGGGCACGAATCTTCGTGCAGCATATCGGCACGGAAGCCGCAGTCTTCTACGGCGCTCAGACCACCGTCGTACATGCAGTGTTTCCCGACGGCAAAGACATTGAGAAAGCTGGCGTCACACCTGACTTGATGTGCATTCCGGAAGCGGCTGATCTCGTCGCAAAAAGAGACCGTTGCCGCGATCTCGCGTTGACTACCCTGAAGGCCAAGCTGGCCGCGGGAAGCAGCGTCCCGAAATAAATACGTGGGAATTCCCAAGTGCCGGACTGGCGCACCGATGGGTTTCCGTTGTGCTTTCTGATGGATCGTCACCCTATGGCTATCTCACTTGTTGCTTTGTTT